>WNGH01000032.1_pt1 | contig 99939 bp, 95 predicted proteins | sample 5400631 | NCBI WGS metagenome assembly WNGH01 (sample SAMN13153373, study PRJNA577476) | soil metagenome | isolation source: 115 cm soil or saprolite under Garry oak tree replicate 1 | place: USA:California | collected 2016-06-15
GTGGACGCACAGCGAGCGATCCCAGGGCATGACCGAGTTCGCGCTGATCGCCCCGGTGATCCTGCTGCTGACATTCGGCATCATCGACTTCGGACGCGGGCTGTACTTCTACATCACGCTTCAGCAAGCTGCCAACGAGGGCGCCCGAGTGGCGGTTCGTGCATCCTACTTCATCGATCCAAACGGGAACTCCCATAACTGGCCGGACAACTCGGACGTTCAGGCTGCGGTCCAGGCTCACGCAGTCACCGAGGTCCTGGCGAACCCTTGCCCCAACGGCCCCATCCCCAACGGCGGCAACCCCGTCGGCTCCGCGCAGCTGCCGCCGTCCAACACCGGTTGGATCTTCATCACCGACCCGAGCGCGGACGGAAATGGCACCCCGAACGCTCCGCGTGGACAGCTGCCGTACAACCCTCCTCCGGCTGGCTGCAATAACGCGGTGGCTGCGGATGGGAACCAGCCGCTCAAGGTGACTCTCTGGTTCAACTTCCAGCCTCTCACTCCACTGATCCAGCAAGTTGTCGGAAACAGGATCGTCATCACTGCTTATGCGGTCTATCGCGCCGAGTACTCTAACTAGCGCCCTGCGGCGAAAGCCTCAGAAGGGCCAGGCGATCGTCTTGATCGCGCTGCTGCTGCTCGTCCTCTTCGCCATGCTCGGCCTGGCCATCGATTCCGGACGGGCCTACGTCGACCGACGCGACCTTCAGGCCGCGGTCGACGCCGCGGCGCTGGCTGCAGGCGACTGGTACGAGAACTTCAGCAACCTCAACGGTTCGACGATTCCTCAATCGGTGCAGCTTTACCAGAGCGATCTCCGCCTTTACTCGGGTTCCACCTCCAACTCGCACACGACCGCGTCGATCGGGCCGAACGCGAACCTCCAGCAAGACACGTACGTCTATACCTACCCCGGCAACCTGACGCTCACGATCGTTGCCACGAACACGCAGTTCAACGGCTACCAGTTCGTGTTCACGGCCGTGCATCAGCTGCCGCTCGCATTCATGCAGATCTTCGGCGGCCCAACGACTGCGCTCATCACGGCTTCGGCAACATCGATCGTGGGCAACCAGCGCCAGACGCCAGCACTGCTGACGCTGAGCACGGGCAGCTGCGCAATGAACCTCAAGGGCTCAGCGGATCTCACAGTCCTCGGCGACGTCTATACCAACGGCACGGCGTGCGTGGACGCGAACCTGCACGAGGCGGGAAACTGCTACGGAGCAGCGGGGTCGAACTGCAGCTCGGCTCAGTACTACTGCTACAACTCGACCCCGGGCTTCGTGCCCTACGACCCCAATGGTGGGCCACCGCCGGTGCATCCCCCTGGGGCCTGCGCGTCGGGTGACACGATCGGCGCGCCCGTGGTTCCCGCACCTTCGCTACCTGATCCAGGCTACCTCGCCACTTCGATCGGCTATTACTCAGGGGCCAGTAGTTACAACCAGGACAACCGAGGCACGTGGACAGAGATGTACCCCGGGCATTACGGCTCGTTCCACCTCAGCGGCGGCTCTGCCAGCTGTGCCTTCCTCGACGCGGGCGTTTACACATGGGACGCCGGTTACGCGTCAGATGCCACGGGAAGCCTGCTCTCGAACGAGTTGAAATCGCCTGACGAGGAGCTGTGGTCGTCACCGGGTACGACCAGCGTCGCCGACCCACAGTTCTGGAACATGAACAGTGCGGGCTGCGCCGGCCACTTCACGCTGGCGGTGAACACAGCCTCCGGCTATGGCCTCAAGCACGGGGGGCTCGGGAGCGGCAACTGGGGAGTGGTGCTGACCTCTGTCCGCTACGACCAGTTCCTCGACCCTGCCCCCGCGACATGCCAGGCGGGCTGCCGCCGCGAGAGCGCCCCGTCGGCGTGTCAGCAGGTGAGCACCGTCGACCCGCCCGTCAAGGACCAGGTCATCGATGTGAGCATCACCCAGAACGCTCCGGGGGCGCAGTACTACAACATCTATCTCAACCCCAACGGCTGCCTGCCTTACGCCGGCGGATCCGTGAACGACTTCTCGTTCATTGGCAGGTTCAACGCTCCCGGATTCAGCGGCGGCGCCCCAGTTGGTCCATACCCCAACGGCGGATCAGGTGTCGTCCTGACCGGTGGGACGGGCGGTTGGACATGCGCCGCACCCAGCGACACGATCTGCTCGGTTACAGCCAGCACGCTCTTGCCGAATAACCTGTGCTTCGCCCAGACACGGACCAAGAACTGCGAGACGCCTGACGACGAGCAGCTCCCACAGTGCTTCAGCAACTGCCCGCCGCCGGCCGGCCTGCTGTCGCAGGAGAACGCCGCCATGCAACTCGAATACTTCCCCTATACGGGCGGCGACGTGGCCAACGAGAATTACTGCCAGGTGGCAGTGGCCTCGGGTGGCGACCCCAGTGCGCCGTGCGCGACGGCGAAGGTCACCCCGGGAGCGGTCCAGTTCTACTTCCCGAGCGGTTCGTGCGTAAACCAGAATGCCCAGGGCGCCACCTACGTGTTCGGCGGCGAGCAGTACAACTGGATCGTGATCTATGCCCCTGCCTCCAACACCTGCTCGGATTCGATGAACGGTGGGGCGTCGACTCAATACATCGGCACCATCTACACGCCGGGAGCGAACTGGACGATCAACGGTGGGGACCGATCGCCACTGGCCGGCCAGGTCATCTGTTACACCGCCAGCGTGTCAGGCGCGGGCGCGGTTGGAATCGACTTCAACCCCAACTACGCACCGGCCCCGCCGGCCGCCCGCCTGATCAACTAGACCTCGGCAGAGGGCCTGGCCTCGTAGCCCAGGTCGCGCAGCGCCTCGTCGATCCACTGCAGCGCCATCTCTTTGGTGTTCGGCCAGGTTTCGGGCGACGAATCGGGCAGCCCGGTGTCGATGACCACCCGGCCGGCGACACGAAGGAGCAGGCGCACCAGAGGTGCTGCCTCGGGCACCGAGAAGGTCATGCCCTGCAGGGCGCGAGAGAGCATGAAGCACGCGGCGTTGAAGGTTTCGGCGTCGATGGGTTCTGATCGAGCCAGCCGTTCGGCCAGACCGGCCCTCAGATCGGAGGGATCCATGCGCCGGTTATCATTTCAGAAGGCTGGGAGATGGACCTCACCGAACCTGTCTTGCTCACGCCAGAGGGGCTGGAGAAGCTCAAGCGCGATCTCGAGGTCGCGCTGCAGCGGCGTGCCGAGGCGGGCGAGCGACTGAAGGAGGCGTTCCAGCCAGGCGACATCGAGGACAACCCCGAATACGAGCAGGCGAAGGAGGAGGTAGGCCTTCTCGACAGCCGCATCTATGAGCTCCAGGAGATGATCGGGCGGGCCCAGATCATCAAGGAGTCGCACTCCAGCGTGGCTCAGCCAGGCTCGACGATCGAGGTCGTCGATTCCGACGGTCACGCCGAGACCTACCACCTGGTCGGGGCGGTCGAGAGCGATCCGTCCGCAGGCAGGATCTCCGTCGACTCCCCCGTGGGTCGCGCACTCGTGGGCAAGAAGAAGGGCGACCGCGTCACGGTCAGCGTCCCCTCGGGCACGCTAACGCTCTCCATCAAGGCGGTCAAGTAGAGACGTCGAACACCGTCGGGACCTCCGTCTCGACTGAGTCCGTGAGCCCGGACGCGATCGCCGACGGCACCACCGTAGGCGTCTTCTTCCGGCAGGCCGCACGCTTCGGCGATCGCCCTCTCGTCCACTACCGTGCCTCGGAGCCATCGTGGAAGGTGGCGACGTGGGCGGACATGAAGCGATCCGTCCTGGCGGTGGCGTCGGCCTTGGTCGAGGCAGGTGTCAAAGCCGGCGACTCGGTGGTCTTGATCTCGGAGAACCGCGTTGAGTGGATCTACTGCGACATCGCGATCCAGTCGGTGGGCGCGATCACGGTGCCGATCTATCCGAGCAGCCCGCCCGAGCTCGCCCAGAAGATCGCCTCCGACAGCGGCGCGGTGCTCGCAATCGCATCGGGGGAGAAGCTGGCCGGCAAGCTCGTGACGACCGCATCGCTTCAACGCGTCGCGCGCATTGACACGGATGTCGCTCAGTGGGTCACGCAGGAACCCCAACGGGTCGTCGAGGTCCGCTCGAGGCTGGAGGCGATCAAGCCGGACGACGTTTGCACCATCGTGTACACGTCCGGCACGACGGGCGAGCCCAAGGGCGCCGAGCTCGCGCACCGAAACCTGGTCGACATCTCGCGCGCGATCCTCAAGGTGTTCCCTTTGAGCCCTGACGACTCGACGCTCTCGTTCCTGCCGTTTTCACACGTCTTCGAGCGCATCAACGGCCTCTTCATCGGCATGCTGTTCGGTGGCCAGGCCTGGATCTCGCGCGGCACCGACCACCTCGCGGAGGAGCTGGGCGAGGTCCAGCCGACGGTCATGAACTCAGTGCCGCGCGTGTACGAGAAGATGCACGCCGCGGTCATGGCGCGCGTACGGGAGGCGCCGGCCGTGCGCCGGGTCCTTTTCAGCTGGGCGGTCGGTGTCGGGACAAGGTTCGCCCACGAGAGCAACCCGGGCCCGATGCTGCGGTGGCAGCACCAGGTCGCGGACCGACTCGTCCTTGCCGCCCTCCGCCGGCGCCTCACCGGCGGCCGATTGCGCTTCTTCATCAGCGGCGGTGCTGCGCTCGCGCGCGAGATCGAAGAGTTCTTCTGGGCGATCGGCGTGCCCATCCTGAACGGATGGGGCATGACCGAGGTCTCGTCGGGCGCGTGCTCGAACACGCTCTCCGCGCACCGGTTCCTCACCGTCGGCAAGCCATTCCCAGGTGTCGAGCTCAAGATCGCCGCCGATGGCGAGATCCTGGTCAAGAGCCCCGGCAACATGATCGGGTATCACAACAACCCGGCCGCCACGGCCGAGATGATCAAGGACGGCTGGGTCTACTCAGGCGACATCGGCGAGCTCGACCCTGACGGCTTTTTGAGGATCACCGACCGCAAGAAGGCGCTGTTCAAGACCGCAGTCGGCAAGTATGTGGCGCCGCAGCCGCTCGAGTTCGAGCTCATGCGCGACCATCTCATCGAGCGTGCAGTCGTGGTCGGCGAGGGCAAGCCCTATGTGACCGCGTTGATCGTGCCCGACTGGGACGCCGCCCGCAAGGAAGGCCTCGACGAGAACGGGCTGCGGGCGAACATCCAGAAGGCTGTCGACGCCGCCAACGCCGGCCACGGCAACTGGGAGGCCATCCAGTACTTCGAGCTGCTGCCTCACGACTTCTCGGAGGCGGACGGCGAGCTCTCGCTGAAGCTGGACGTCAAACGCAAGGTCGTCCAGGAGCACTACAAGCAGCAGATCGAATCGATGTACGAGGGCAAGAGGAAGGCATAGCTCCCGGCCTAGGCCGGCTTCCGGCCCGGCGTAGATTAGTCGCCATGGCTGGACCGGCCGACATGTCCGAGGTGCACGCGGCGCTGGATCGCCTTCGCCCGCAGCTGTGCCACTGCGGCCTCAAGGGGGAGTGCCTTGGCTGCAAGGGCATCGAGATGATCCGCGTCCAGGCTGAGGCGGTGGTCGCCGCCGCCAGCCAACCCATCCTTCTCCAGGTCGCCCAAGAGGCGTCGATGAACGACATGGCGACGCGCTTCCAGGCGATGTCGGAGCGGCTGATGTCCGACCCGGAGATCCGCCGCTCGGCAGAAGAGATGCAGCAGCGCCTGATGTCAGATCCGGACACGCGCCAGCTCCTCGAAGAGCTCATGCGCAGGCTGGGCGCACCACCCGAGGAAGGCGAGGAGCGCTAGCCAGCTCTAGCTGGTTGGGGTCGGGCTCGCGGCAGTCGGTTTCTTGGGCTGTCGCATCGGCGTGTTCCAGTAGGGCAGCGGCCCGGTCTGGAGCTTCTGGATGATGGCCTTCTCCTGGGCGCTCGTGAGCGTCTTCTTGGCCACCGCCGCGTCGAGCATCGGCGTCAGGTTTGTGATGAGGCGCGCGCGGAACTGGGCTTCGGTCACCGGCGGGTTCTGCGAGGCGGCGACCTCCGAGAGCGTCATGCCCTGTGCGAGGTCGGCCTTGAGCTGCTGCTCGGTGATCCCGAGCGCGGAAGCGGCGGCGCTGAGCAGCGCCTGCTTGTAGGCGCCGAGGTCCGTGGCCGTTCCCTTGCCGCCTGCGGCGGGAAGCAGGGCGCAGGGAGTCTGGCTGGCGACCTTTTTCTTGAGGGTGTCGGCCTGAGCCTGCGTGAGGTCGCCATTCTTGACCTCGTCGTCGATCGTCTGGCCGGCTGCCTTCTGGAAGGCAGCGGCGACCTTGCTCTGCGTGCTGCCCAGATCGGATGCGAAATGCGTGATGAAATTGGTGCACGCGGCCGATGCCTTGCCTGCCTGCCCGCTAGAGCCGGCGGTCGCGTCAACGGCTTGGGACGATGGGGGCGGGCGAAAAGCGGCGTTCAACCCCGCGGCGGAGGCGGTGATCCACACCGTTCCGGCGGCGATGGCGACGGCGCCGGCGGCGAACCCGAGGACGCGGAGGTGGCGGAAGGTCGCGATGCTCTTGATCACGCCCTAAATAGACCTTGAAACGCCCCCCGATTTCCACACATGGGCGTAAAGGTTTTGTAAGTCCTGGCTTCACCTCCCCACCATGTGGGGAGGCTGCCTCCCGCGCCGTGGGCGCGGGGACCCCAGCGGAACGAGCCGGCCGGGTGGGGAGACAGAGCTCTGCCCCCACCTCCCCACCATGTGGGGAGGTCGGCCCGCTCGCGAAGCGAGCCGGCCGGGTGGGGAGACAGAGCTCTGCTCAACGCACCACTAGACTCGTCCCATGGAGTCGCCCCCGCGCACCGGCTGGACGGGGAAGCAAGCCGTCGAGCTCTACGTACGCACGTACACGACGATGCTGCAGAGCTCAGGCGACATCAAAGTCGACTCGCTCGTCCATGCGCACCTCGCCATGGGCTCGGTGCTGCATCCGCTGGCAGCCGAGCCGCAGGTCGACATGGGCGCACTTCTCTACGCCATCCGCCGCCTGCCGACCGCGATCGTCCGCAGCCGGCGCGTGGTCATGGGCCAGAGTCCACAGGGCTTTCGGGCGGTGATCGGGGCCGACATCCTGAGCTGGCAGGCCGTGAAGGCTCCGGCTCGCCGCCGGAAGTGGTATGAGAAGGGCGACACCCTGGCGGTGCTCATCGCGTCACCTTCCGACATCGACGACCTCGTGCCCACGCTCGTCGCCTTTCAGATCGAGTGGAACAAGATGCACCGGCTGCTGCAGGACGTTTCCCTCAACGATGCCGACGCGCGCGCGGCAGTCGGCGCCGGCGAAGAGGACTGGCAGCGCCTGCATCAGACGTGGGGCGACGAGTTCGACGCGAACCTGGCCCGGATCAAGCGCGAAGAGTGCCTGATCGTCATCCGCCTGATTGGCGGCAGCCATCTCGGTTACGCACGCAACGCCAGCCGGTGGTGGCAGCCGATCGCGGCCGCGATGGACGAGATGGGAATGCGCGAAGCGCCCATTTACTTCGTGTCGTCGAACGCTCACAGCCTGGTCAATGTGTTCACAGGCGTCGCGCGCCACTTCGAGAAGGACATCCTCGATTTCGTCCGCACCAAGGACCCCGAGCTTGACGAGGAGCGGCGCAAGCTCGAGGCGGGCCACAGCAGAGCGTCGCGATACAACTGGATGTACTACGGCGCACGCGAGCTCTTCGACCAGCATCCCGAACGCAACCGCCTGCGCAGCCGGCGGGCCGAGATGGAGAAGGCCAACGGCATCCGCCACATCCCCGCGAAAGGCACCGGCGTGGACTCGGCCACGCAGGTCTTCAAGATCTCGCAGCTCGACCCCGCCGCGATCGACCCGCGGGTCGGGCCCGTCGACGAGGCCAAGCTGCGGGCTTCAAGCGCCTGCATCGTAAACGTCGATTACCCGCTCGGCCTTGCCGCGTATCACATCCTCCGCCAGGTCGCGGAGCACAGCGCCTGGGTCGCCGGCGTTTATGTCCTCGGCAAGGCAGCCACCCTCAACGCTGAGGTCGGTGACGTGATGATTCCCAACGCGGTTTACAACGAGCACTCGGGCAACACGTACTGGCTCGACAACTGCATCGCCGCGGCCGATGTGCAGCCCAACCTGGTTTACGGGTCGGCCCTCGACAACCAGCGCGCGGTCACCGTGCGCGGCACTTTCCTCCAGAACCGCGACTATCTAGACATGTACTACCAGGGCCGCTACACGGTCGTCGAGATGGAGGCGGGTCCGTATCTAGATGCGTGTTACGAGATCACGCAGCCCGACCGGTATCCGCTCGGCGAGAGCGTGAACATGGCCAAGGTCGGGTTCGACCTCGGCATCGTCTTCTACGCATCCGATACGCCGTATACCCAAGCACGCACGCTGGGCGCCCGCGGCCTCAGCTACCGAGGCATGGACTCGACGTACGCCGCGGCTATCGCCCTCGCTCGGAGGATCCTGCGACAGGAGGAGGCACTGCCCGCGCGCTCGATGGGCTAGCGGTGCCGGCGGTGCTCGTGAGCACCACGTGCTCGTGGGGATGGTTGTGCTCACCGACCCCGTGGTGGATCTCGCCGCACGGGTGACAGCTCTCGACCTGGATGGTCGTGTGCCCGATGTCGAAACGGCTGCACAGCCGGCTCTCCAGGTCGCGCACCACGTGCTCCGCGTCGCCGAGCGGGCATTCCTCCAGCACGACGTGGACGCTGAGCGCAATCTCGTCTGAAGAAAGGGCCCAGACGTGCAGGTCATGCATCCCGGTCACATGTTTTGTTGAGGTGATCTCGCTCATCACGTCGCCAAGGTCGACCTCCGTGGGCGTGCCCTCGAGGAGAAGGTTGACGGTCTCGCGCACGATCCGCCAGGCGCCGAACGCGATGAGGGCGGCGATACCCAGTGAAAGGATGGGGTCGATGTAGAGCCATCCCGTCAGCAGGATGACGGTGCCGGCCACGACCACGCCCGCCGACGCTCCGATGTCGCCGGTGACATGAAGGAGCGCCGCGCGCAGGTTCAGGTTCCGGCCGTCCCCGCGCAGGCCGACCACCACATACGCATTGATGGCGAGCCCGATCAGGGCCGCCAGGATGACGATCGCGCCCTGGACCGGTTCCGGGTGGGCGAGCCTTCGCACCGCCTCGATGGCGATGGCGATGACGATCACGACCAGGGCCACCGAGTTGACCAGCGCGGCAAGGATGCTCACGCGCTGGTAGCCGTAGCTGCGACGCTTGTCGGCGGGACGCTTCGCCTGCTCGACGGCGAACCAGGCCAGGCCAAGGGCGAACACATCCGTGAACACGTGGCCGGCATCGGAAAGCAGCGCCAGGGAGTGCGAGGCGATACCACCCCCAAGCTCGACCAGGAGGATGGCGCAGGTCAGGGCCAAAGCCTTCTTGAGAGTGGCTCCGTGGTCGGTCACGCGTTCCATGACTTCATCCTACCCACCGGCATAACGCTCCAAATCGGCGCCGCCTGCGGAGCCTAGCGCCACCAGGCATCTCCTCGTTCCAGGTAGGCCAGGAGCATGCCGTGGCGGAGGCCCTGGTGGCTGATCTGGAGGACCGCCAGCCCGTACCAGTCCAGGAAGAGCAGCAGCGCCTCGACACCGCCGCGCATCGCCCTCACCCGGTTCGCCTCCAGGCCGAGCTTTTTCGCCACCTGAGCAGCCTTGCCCGCATCCAGGCGGCTCTCGCAGGCGAGCAGGTCGGCGATGGTGAGCACGGTGGGTGGGTTTCGGCGGGACAGCACCATTGGCAGGTTGGACGCGGTGCCGCCGGTCGCCACAAACCGGTCGACCTCGCCATCCGGCGCCTGGGTCAATCCTCGCAGCGCCGCCTTGCGCAGCCGGGCCCGCTCCTCAGGCTTCGGTGGATCTGAGAGGTACGTGCTCGACAGGACGCCCGACCCGATCGGAAGCGCCGCGGAGCGCAGCATCTCGCGGCCGCGGGCAATCACGACCTCGGTCGAACCGCCGCCCAGGTCGGCCATGGCCCACTCGCGCCGGGCGGCATGGTAGGTGGCGACTCCCAGGAAGCTGAGCTCGGCCTCGCGCTTGGGCGAGATGATGTGCACGGTCGCGCCGATGGCCTCACTGGCCTGGCGCGCGAACGCCTCACCATCCCTGGCCTCGCGGACGGCTTCGGTCGCCGCCGCGAGCAGGGTGTCGTACCCATCCTTGCGGGCTCGATTGACGACGGAACGAAGGGCGCGGATCGCGAAGCGGCCCTTGGTGCCGATCGAGCCCGTGCGGGCGACCCGCGCTCCGAGCTCTGGCATCTCGACGTAGTGGGCGACCTCTTCGAGCTTGTTGCGAACGACGTCGGCAACCAACGCGTGAACCGTGTTGCTTCCGATGTCGACCGCAGCCAACCGCATACCGAGCAAAACTTACAATCCCTGCGGTGGCGATGAAGCGCCGTACAAGAAGTGGGCACCCCCTCCGGTCAGCGCCCGCTCAGCGGACGGTGACAACCTCGCCGCATGGCGGGGAGGTGGAGACGAGAATCGAAAAAGATTCAATGGGCGAGATGGAGGTTCCGGCGGACGCTTATTACGGAGCGTCGACACAGCGGGCGGTCCTCAACTTCCCGATCTCGGGCCAGCCGTTCCCGCGCCGGTTCATCCGCGCCCTTGGGCTGATCAAGAAGGCGGCAGCGCAGACCAATGGCGAACTCCGTCTGCTGTCACAGCGCCGGGTGCGCGCCATCGTCAAGGCGGCGCAGGAGGTCGTCGACGGCAAGCTCGACGACCACTTCCCAATCGACGTCTATCAGACCGGTTCGGGCACGTCCACCAACACCAACGCCAATGAGGTCATCGCCAACCGTGCGACGGAGATTCTCGGTGGGGCGCGCGGGTCGAAGCTGGTGCATCCCAACGACCACGTCAACCTGTGCCAGTCGTCCAATGACGTTATCCCGACCGCGATCCAGGTCTCGTGGGCGGTCGCGATCGCGGACGAGATGATCCCCGCTCTCCAGCAGCTGCAAAAAGCGCTCGAGGCGAAGAGCAAGGAGTTCTGGCCGGTGGTCAAGACCGGCCGTACCCACCTGATGGACGCCACGCCGATCCGCATGGGCCAGGAACTCAAGGGCTACGCGGGCCAGGTGGAGGAGTCGATCCGCCGCGCGCGCGCGGCGGTTGCGGAGCTGACGAGCGTGCCGCTCGGCGGCACCGCTGTCGGGACCGGCCTCAACGCGCATCCTCGCTATGCGCGGCTCACGTGTGCGCGGCTGGCCACTGCGACGGGCGTGCCGATCCACGAAACCTCCAACCACTTTCACGCACAGGCGACGCTGGACGTGCCGGTCGCCGCGCATGGCGCGCTGCGCACCATTGCCGTGAGCCTGTGGAAGATCGCGTCCGACATCCGCCTCATGGGCACAGGGCCTGTCGCCGGCCTCGGCGAGCTGCGCCTGCCGGAGACGCAGCCAGGGTCGAGCATCATGCCGGGCAAGGTGAACCCGGTCATCGTCGAGTCGCTGACGATGGTGGTGGCCCGAGTCCTCGGCAACGATCAAACGATCACGTTCTGCGGGCAGTCCGGGAGCCTTTTCGAGCTCAACGTGATGATGCCGGTCGCCGCGGTCGCCGGCCTCGAGTCGATCACGCTGCTGGCGGCGACCGCCCGCAACTTCCGGGAGCGGTGCATCGAAGGGCTGCAGTCGACCGAACGCGGGCCCGAGCTGGTGGAACGCAGCCCCATGCTCGCGACCGCGCTGAATCCGGTGATCGGCTACGACGAGGCCGCCAAGATCGCCAAGGAATCGATCCGCACCGGCAAGTCGATCCGCGAGCTCGCGCGCGTTAGAGGCGTGTCCGAGGCGGTGCTGAACAAGGTGCTCGACCTCGGCAAGATGACCAAGCCCGGGCTGGAAGGTCCAGGCGGGGGCGGCTGAGGCCGAAGACATTGGGGCGGCGCCGCCGGCTTAGGTGAGAAGGCGTCTGCCGCACCCGCTGCGCCGGTTCCGGCTGCCCGCGGTCCTGCTGGTGGTCGTCATCCTCTACGGCATTTCGGGCTACACGCTCATCGAGCGGTGGAACCTCCTCGACGCCTTCTACATGACGATCATCACCATCTCGACGGTCGGCTACATGGAGATCCATCAGCTGTCGAACGCGGGCGAGATTTTCACCTCCACGCTCATCGTCGTCGGCGTGGGTACGATGCTCTACGGCTTCGGCGTCTTCGCGGAGACGCTGACCGACAACACCTTCGTCAACTACAGGAGAGAGCGGCAGTTGGAGCGCTCGCTGAACCACCTCCGGGATCACTTCATCATCTGCGGCTACGGCCGCATCGGAACCCAGATCGTGGCCGAGTTCGAGGAGCACCACATCCCCTACGCCGTCATCGACCAGACGGAGGAGGCGGTGGTGCGGCTGCGCAACGAGGACCGGCTGCACGTCGAAGGAGACGCCTCGAGCGAGGAGATCCTGAGGCTGGCGGGCATCGAGCGCGCGCGAGGCCTCATCTCCGCAGTGGACTCGGACGAGCGGGCCGTCTACATCATCCTGGCCGCCCGGGCGCTCAAGCCCGACCTCTATCTCATATCGCGCGCGGGCCGCCCCGAATCCATCCGCCGCCTCGAGCTGGCCGGCGCCAACCGTGTCATCTCCCCGTACCAGATGGCGGGCCATCGCATGGCGGAGCTTGCCGTACGACCGGCGCTCGTCGACGTGCTCGACACGCTCCACCACGGGATGGCCGAGATCCTCGTCGAGGAGATGCTGGTCAAGCAGGGCATGGCGGCGGTGGGCAAGACGGTGGAGGAGGCCGGGCTGCTGAATCCGAACGCGGCGAAGCTGCTGGCGATTCGCCGCCGGGATGGCGCGCTGCATGTCAACCCCGGTCCCAGCCTGCGGCTGGAGGAGGGCGACCTCCTCATCGCGCTCGGATCCGAAGAGCAGCTCTTCGCGTCCGCGGCAATGCTGAAGTAACAGCAGGCCCGCCCCAAAGGCGACCTCTAAAGTTGGGACCATGAAGGTTCTCGGGCGCCGGCCGGAGCTCGTTGCGCTCGCCTCCGTCGTCATCGGCGTGGCGATCGTCATCGGCAAGCTGATCGTCGGCTTGCTGACCGGCAGCCTCGGCATCATCAGCGAGGCGGTGCACTCGCTGCTGGACCTGGCCGCCAGCGGGTTTACGCTGGTCGCGGTACGCACGGCGCGCAAGCCGGCCGACCAGGAGCACCCGTATGGCCACGGGCGCGCCGAGAACCTGGCCGCATTCGCCGAAGGCGTGCTGCTTCTGATCACGGCCGCCGGCATCGGGTTCGAGGCCGTGCACCGATTGACCATCGGAGGCGGCGCGGTCAACGCCGCCGGCTATGCCTTCGCGCTTCTCGTCGTCACGCTGTCGATCGAGCTCGGCCGTGCCGCCGTGCTGCGACGGGTCGGACGCGAGGCTGGCAGTGACGCTCTGCTTGCGGACGCGACCAACCGATGGTCCGACGTCCTGGCGACGATCGGGGTGCTCGCGGGCCTTGCCGGCGTACGGATGGGGCTGGAATGGGCGGACTCGGCGGCGGCGTTGCTGGTTGCGGCGATCATCGCGCGCGCTGCCGTCGTGCTTGCGTGGCGCTCCGGCGACATCCTCATCGATCGCGCACCGGCCGGCGCCGAACGCAAGCTGCGCTCCGCCATCGAAGGCGTGAGCGGCGTCCGCGAAGTGCGCTCGGTGCGTGTCCGGCGCTCGGGCCCGAAGCTGCTGGGCGACGCGAGCATCGCCACCGCGCGGATGCTTCCCCTCGAGGCTGCGGGTGGCCTGGTGGACGGCGTCAAGAAGGCGGCCCTGTCTGTGCTCCCTGAGCTCGACCTGACGGTCCTGGTCGAAGGCCAATCACGCCCGAGCGACCTGGTCGAGCGCATTCACGCCGCGGCCGCCCGCAATGGCGGCGTGCGCGATCTTCACAACGTGACGGTCGAGCGGGAGAGCGATGGCTCACTGCATCTCACGATGCATGCCAAGCTCCCCGGTGACATGACCCTGGCCGCGGCATCGCTGGCCAGCGCGCGCCTGGAACAAACACTGAGAACGGAGCTCCCTGACGCCACGCGCATCGACATCCACCTGGAGCCGATGGAACCGCACGTGGTGCGCGGCGAGGACGTGACGCAGCGACGCGTGCAGCTGGCCGAGCGCATGCGAGAGGTAGTGGAGTCGCATCCGTCGGTCAAGCGCTGCGTCGACGTCGAGCTCAGCGATCGGCACAACCGCATTCACGCGCACGTGGTGGCGGAGCTGGCGGGCGACGTGAGCCTCGAGCAGGCGCACCAGGTCGAGACCGAGCTCGAGGAACAGATTCGCCGCGCGCTGCCCGAGGTCAGCGAGGTCACGGCACGAGCTATCGCGTGAGACCCGGTATCGCCGAGGACCTGCCGGCGGTTCTACAGCTGTGGCACGCCGAGGTCCGCGCCGGCCGGCAGGACTGCGTGCCAGCAGAGCCGCACATGAAGCGGCTGCTGGTCGGATTCGATTGGGGCGCCCGGTCCAGGATGGTCGATGGCGAGCATGGGATCGAAGCCGCGGTCCTCGTCGCCGGCCGCCCCACCCCGGGCGGCACCGTGACGCAGGTGTCCGTGGCCTGCGGGCAGCCCGCAATCCGCTATGACCTGCTGCGATGGGGCCTCGATCTGTCTAGGGCGGCCGGCGCCGTCGCAGCGCAGGTGTGGTGCGGGCGAGGCCACAGCGACGGCCTCGCTGAGATGGGCGCGCGTTACGTCCGCCCATGGTGGCGCATGGACGTGAGCCTGGCGGGCGCGCTGCCCATTCCGCGGCCGGTGGCAGGTTTCGCGCTGCGTGACGGAAACGTCGTCCCTGCAGGCGGCTGGGCAGACATGCATAACAGATCATTCGCCGACCACTGGCGGTTCTCTCCGCGCTACGAAGCAGAGCTCGTCACCGGGCGGCCACCTCATCTGATGCTGATGGCGACGACCGACGGCGGGGTGCCGGCCGCCGTCACCCTCGCCCAGCTCGAGAACTACATCGAGGATGCACGCCCGCAGCCGGTCGGCGTCGTGAGCTCGGTCGGTACAGTGCCCGAGCACCGGCGCAAGGGCCTGGCCACCTGGCTGGTGGCCGAGGCGCTCCTGCGACTGCGCGCGAATGGTGCGTCGTCGGCCTCTCTGTACGTGGACGGATGGAACCAGACCCGTGCGTTCGACGCATACACCAAGCTTGGATTCGAGTTGTCATTCGAGTCGGAGGTCTGGGAAGCTGTGTTCCAGTGACCAGGGTCTGGGGTGCGCTCGCCGCGCTGGCGCTCCTTGGCGCGACAGCTTGCAGCCCTGCGCAAACGGCGAGGCCCGCGCCGCCAGCACACAGCGTGACCCCCACACCGGTCCCGCTCGCGACCGCGATCAAGCAGGCTGCGAAGTTGGGTCCGTCGGGGATGGCGACCCACGTCGACCTGAGCCTCGGCCTCAAGGTCCGTCAGGGCGACGAGCTGGCCAGGCTGGTGGCTTCAGGGCGAACTGTGACGCCTGAGGAATACGTCATGCGATTCGGACCCGATCCGATCCGCGTCAAGGCGGCGGTTGAGGTGCTGACCTCCAACGGCCTTAAGGCCACATGGCGCCCAGGCTCGGCGCTGATAGCGGCCGGCGGGCCGGCTCCCGCGGTCGCGGCAATGTTCGCGATCGACATCGAGGACTATCAGCTTCCCAGCGGCGCCACCTTCTATGCCTCGCTCGACACGCCAAAGCTCGCACCCGTCCTTGCCGCCGTGATCACCAGCGTGAACGGCCTCGACAGCTACCGCCACGAGCGGACGTATGCGGTGCGGCCGGGCGGCCTGACGCCGACCGATGTGCTCGCGTTCTACAACCTCAAGCCGCTTCGCGACGCCGGGCTCGACGGCGCCGGCATCACAGTCGTCCTCCCTGAGATCGACGACCTCCCCAACCTCACCGACCTCAACAAGTTCGCGGCCGAGTTCGGCCTGCCTCCGTACGATCCGCTGCTGACGCTGAAGCGCGACACGTCATGGGGCACGCCCGAGAAGCCGCAGGGCGAGACCACGCTCGACCTCGAGATCATCCACCAGGTCGCACCGGCGGCGAAGATGGTCGTCTACTTCTCAGCCCCCGACTTCGCGCACGCCGATCGCGCATTCGACCAGATGGTCAGCGACCACCTCGGCTCCGTCATCTCCGAAAGCTTGGGCGCGTGCGAATCGGACACGCCGAGCGGCCATCGCGACCAGTACGCGAGCATCCAGAACCGATCTGCCGCCCAAGGTATGTCGCACTTCGTCGCCAGCGGGGACGGCGGCGCCTACACGTGCGGCGTGGCCGCGGCGCCGGCCACCAGCTTCCCGGCCACTCTGCCGAACGTCACAGCCGTCGGCGGCACCACAGTTTTCGAGTCGGTCCAGGGGGTCTACTTCAAGGAAGTGGCCTGGGGCGCGCCGCTGGCTGAGGGCGGAAGCGGCGGCGGCGCGAGCCAGTTCTATGCCGTCCCCGACTACCAGAAGGTCGTCAGCCAGGCCGCGGGACATGCCCTCAGACAGGTGCCCGACGTCGCGGCGAATGCCGACCCTTCCACCGGGTTTCACATCGTCTTCGGTGGGCATGAAGGCCAGGCGGGCGGTACTTCTGCAGCCGCGCCGCTGTGGGCTGCGACCGTCGCGCTCATCGACCAGGACCTCAAGCGGAAAGGCCTGCGCGAGACAGGTTTCGCCAACCCCGCCATCTACTGGATGGGGGCGAACGCCTCCCGGCTGCCCGCACGCCCGTTCCACGACGTCACCGGCGGCAACAACCTGGCCTTCGACGCCATGCCCGGCTGGGACTTCGCCACCGGCTGGGGGAGCATGGACGGCGCCGCGCTCGACGCCGCCTGGATCACCTACATAAAAGGAGGGGGAGCGTGACCGACGAACGCGGCGAGAGGCGGCAGGCGGATCGCCGTAAGTCGAAGGCTTCCGAATCGCCCACCGGCCCGGAGCTGGTCCTGTGCCCGCACTGCGAAAACATGGTTCCGGCGGGCGAGTTCTGTGGTCACTGCGGGGCCCACCTGACGCGGGGCGTCGCCTCCAGGCAGCACGCCTTCGCCGCGGTTCCCTCGGAGCCGGTCGTGCACCTGTCCATCGTCTCGACACTCTTTCCGCACCTTCCCCACCGCCGCGGCGGCGCATTTCGTTGGGCGCTGCTCGCCGGCGTTGCTGCGGTGGTCATCCTCGCCGCCCTGCATCTGTTCGCTCCGGCGACGATAGCCGCCGTCTTCCTGCTGCCGGTGCTCTATCTGCTTTACCTCTACGAGGTCGAGGTGTACGAGTCGGAGCCATGGCTCCTGATCGGGACCACGATGGTGGCGGGCGCCATCCTCGGCTACGTGTTCACGCTTCTCACGGGCGGCGCCGTGGCCCGGCTCGCCATCAGCGGTGATGTCGGAACCAACTTCGTTTTCGCGGGAGTGGTGATCCCGATCGTCGCCCAGGCCCTGATGTTGGCTGGACCCGTGTTCCTTTACTTCTTCCGTGCCGCGCTGCGGGAGCCGCTGGATGGGCTCACCTTCGGCGCGGCTTCGGCTTTGGGCTTCACGTTCGCGACGACGCTCACAGCGACCTGGCCGCTGCTCGCGGGCCCGCTGGTCGGCAGCGGATCGACAGTCGACTGGGCGCTCCGCCTTCTCACCGCGGGGATCCTGTTCATGCTCATCAACGCCAGCACCACCTCGGTCGTGGCGGCCGCTCTCTGGCTGCAGCGCTACGACCTTCGCAAAGCAGGACGCGGCTGGGAGGCGAGCCTGCAGGCAACCGTGGTCGTCGCCGTCGGCGCGCAGGTCGCCCTCGGCATCCTGTCCGTCACCGTGCCGGACCTCGTCCTGCAGGTCGGCCTGCGAGCGCTGGCGGCGGTCGCGCTGCTGATGTACGTCAGGCTCGTCATCCACCGGTCCCTGCTCGCGGAAGGCGCAGCCCACGAGATCGGCCCTGACGCACCCTGTCCTGAATGCCACCGCATCGTGCCGACGATGGCGTTCTGTCCCGCCTGCGGCGTCGCTCGCGCGGCAGCACGGCCGACCCGCATGCACGGGCACCCGAGGGAATGATGCAGTCAGGATTCTGCGGGCGCTGCGGCGCACCGATCGCTCCGAACGCTCCCTACTGCGGGCGGTGCGGCGCGCCACAGTATCCCGTCCAGGCCGCCACCAGCCCGGCCCACACGTACGGATACGCGCCTGCGCAGCCGCAGTCCACCATGCGCAGGTACAGCGGAACGCAGATCGCCGTCGCGGTTGGCCTCCTGGCCATCCTTTCGGTAGTGACCATTGGGTTGAGCGCATTTGCGGTCTCGCAGGTGATCGGCAACCACAGCACGTGCACCTCGAACTGTGGACCGAGGATCGTCACGCCTCTGGCCGCGCCGGCGACATACAGGAGCTCGGCGTTCGGCTACCAGGTCGACTACGACCCCACCTGGACGGTGCGCAGCCAGGACGCGCAGGGCGTCAGCCTCGCCACCAAGCTCGGGCTGCTGCAGGTCGCGGGCTCCAAGTCGGGACAGCCCCTCGACCAGGTCGTCCAGGCCGTGATCAGCGCGCTGCCGTCGTCAACGTGGCAGAGCGTCGCCCACGTCAACGACCTCAAGGGCGCTCACATCGGCGACCAGGACGGAATCGGGGTCGTGTACTCAGCCAACCTCATCGCTTCCAACGGCGCCGCAACCAAGGTGCGATTCTTCGTCATCGCGGCGACGAAAGGCGGCACCACGGTCGCGATGCTCGGCGTCAACCCCGCCGATCCCAAGAACTATCCAAACGGGATTCCAGAAGGCGAGGAGTTCGACGCCGTGTGCCAGCAGTTCCAGTGGGGCCAGGCCTGAGGAGCTCAGAGGGATTGAGTAGCGCCACGGCAGAGCTGCGTACGGCGGCGCCAAGTTCCAACGAATGATCCGCCGGCTTCCAGATTCCGTCATTGGACCATTGAACTGCGGCTCTTCGATAACCGGATCACATCGATGTAAAGGATCCTGTCTTCGGTCATGTCATCAAAATCGGCCTATCGCTCGAAGAGTTCAAGACAAGCGCTAAACCCTTTCTATCCGCGGTGGCTAAGAACCCACAGATCAAGCTTCTCAAAGTGCACCGAGGAAGCTTTCACATCCGAAGCTCTTGGATGGCGTAAGAAAGGCGCATCGGGTTATCAGTGGAGTTCCGAAACCTATCGTCAGGTTATTCAGGTGCTTGATGAATCAGGCGCGATAGGCAAAAACGAGTTCGAGTGGCTACTTGACGCGGGCCCTTGGTCTCATCCGTATTGGAGTGACGGCCGGCCGACCCTTAATAAGTTGAAGTTGAATTGAGACGTTTGAGGCGGTCGCGAGTCGCAAACGGCGGCCGTAAATCTCCGGATCTTCCAATGCTCAGCAACGAGGATTGAATATGGGCCCCCACGGCGACCATTGTTCAAGTCATTCCAGTTCCATTTGAATAAGGCAGGCAGTAAGCGCGATAGCTAGTCGGTGCAGCGAAGCCTCAAAGGACTAGACCCGCTCCCACGCCAGCCGCGCTCCGAATCCAAGCAGCACCACACCGGTGACGCGCTGCATCCACTGCCGAACGCGAGGCGCGGTGATGAAGTCTCGGATGCGCGAGATGAGCAGCCCGTAGACGTTCATCCACGTCCACCCGATGACTGCGAAGATCAAGCCGAGCTCCAGAAGACGCGGCAGCACAGATTGCCCGGGAGCGACGAACTGCGGCAGAAACGTCACGAAGAACACGCCGAGCTTCGGATTCGAGAGTGCCGAGAGGAAACCCTGGCGAAAGATGGCATGCGCGGGCGCCGGGGCAGGCGTGCTCGCGAGCAGGTCCGCTGGACGCTGACGCGACTCGAGCAGCGCGCGGATGCCGAGGTAGGCGAGGTAGGCGGCGCCGACGATCTTGAGCACGAAGAGCAGCTCACCCGACGCTCGCAGCACCGCCGAAAGACCAACTGCGGTCGCGGTGACCCAGATCGAAAGCGCAAGCGCGATGCCGGTCGTCGTCAGGAGGACACCGCGGCGCCCGTGCGCCAGCGCGTTCTTGGTCACGACGGCCATGTCGGGCCCGGGCGTCACCGCCAGCAGCAGCGAAACGCCTGCGAAGGCCAGCAGCTGCGCATCCACGGTCATAGATCGCCAGGCAGGTCGAACGTGATCTCGTAAACGCCGCCGGTCAATTTGGCCTGGTGGATCCAGCCCATCTTGCGAAGCAACCCGAGCATCTGCTGATTCTCGGGGAGGACGATCAGGGTGAACACCTTGATCCCGTGGTCGTGCGCCACCCTGGCCAGGATCGTGAGCAGCGCACTTCCCAACCCGCGGCGCTGGAACTCGTCCACCACGGCGACCGCCGTTTCCGCAACGTCGGTCTTCAGCACGCGGTCGTAGCGCGCGACGCCCACGATGCGCTCCTTGCCCCCGGGCTTGTGCGTGGTGCCGACGATGGCGAATCGGTCGTTGTAATCGACGACGGCCAGGCGGTGCGCGAGCGCATCCGGGAGGCGCTTGAGGGGCGAGAAGAACCGGAAATAAACCGTCCGCTCCGACATCGCGGCGACCGCATCGATCAGCAGTTGCTCGTCCTCGGGGACGATCGGCCGAACGTGGATCTTGGTCCCGTCCTTCAGCTCCAGGACCTGCGGCTCGAATCCCGGTGACGCCATGCCGAGTACAAGGTACGGGAACCTACGGATACCATCCGCGTCGATGGGCGACGCGAGGCGGTGGCGGAACCTCGGCATCGCCGCGGGCGCGACCGCGGCCGTGCTGTTCGCGGCTTTCGACGTTTACCAGTGGGCCGTCGCCTACGCCTCGGACCACTTCCACAACGACTTCACCTTCTATTACGCCGCGGCGGTGATCGGTGTTACCCATAGTTGGTCGTCGATCTACGACCTCGGACGCCAGCAGTCCCAGCTCGACGCGATGGGCTCGGGCATCGGCATCGCGCAGCTGGCGCGGTACATCAGCCCTCCGCCAGTAGCCTGGCTCGCCCTTCCCTTCACCCTCCTGCCCTATCCCGTCGCCTACTGGCTGTGGAGCGCGTTTTTGCTGGCGGCGCTCGCGGGGACCTGGTATCTCGCGGCTCCGGGTTCGGGACGTTGGCGGATCATCTACCTCGTCGCAGCGCTGGGCTGGCTGCCAGTCATCTACGGCCTTCAGCTCGGGCAGCCAGGCATGTTCGTCGCCTTCGGCGTGGCCGCCTCCTACGCGCTGCAGCGCTCAGGGCGGCAGCTGGAGTCCGGGCTCGCCCTGGGGCTGATCGTGCTCAAGCCACAGCTCGGCTACCTCGTGCCGGTGGCGCTTCTCGTCGCCGGCCGCTACCGGGCCTTCGCCGGCGCTGTCGTCGCGATCGGACTGCTGGCGGCGGCCTCGGCGCTCAATGTCGGGCCAGGCGGCATCGCCACGTACGAGCAGCGGCTCGCGTTTGCCGCCGGCGTGCCTGTGAACCGAGAGCTGACCCTGGCTCCGTACATCGGCGACCTGACTGTTACCCGCTTGCTGGAGGCCGCCATCGCGGTCTGGGCGCTCGTGCTCGTCTTTCGATTTCGCAAGAGATCACCAGAGTGGATCTTCGTACCTGCGATCGTGGGCGGGTTGCTCGCGAGCCCATATCTCCACATCGACGACCTGGTCATGCTGGGGCTCGCGGCCTGGCTCTATCTACGCATCCCGCAGAGGCCGCGATGGTCGTGGGCGTTGATGCTCGCGCTCGTCATTGCAGTCGAGGGGATCGCTGAATGGGGCCCTCTGCCGCTCATAGCCGGGGAGATCGTGATGCTGGTGGTGCTGTCAGTCGCGGCGCTGAAACATGACGACGGCGATGCCGAGCATGACCGCGCCAAACGCGAGCACGATGCCGGCCTCCAGCGGGATGGGCAGCACCTGACCGTTGATGGTCAGCCCGAAACTATCGACCAGCGCGCTGGATCGCCCTGACTCCGCCAGCACAACGCGACGCAGCGGATCGATTCCATAAGACGCCGGGTCCAGCCTGGTCAAGACGGTCATCCAGCCGGGCAGGTTGGTGAGCGGGAACAGAGCGCCCGAGAGGAAGAACATCGGCATCATCAGGAAGTTCATCACCACCTGGAAGCCCTGTAGCGATTTCATCGACGACGCGAGCGCAACCCCAAATGTCGAAAGCCCAAACGCGAGCACGGCGGCCAGCGGAATCAGCTCGATGACGGTCAGGAAGCTGAGCTTGACGCCGACGAAAGGCGCCAGCACCAGCAGGATCAGGCCCTGGATCATCGCTTGCGTCGTGCTGCCAAGCGCTTTTCCGATCGCTACCGCGGACCGGTCGATGGGCGCGACCAGGACCTCTTTGAGAAAGCCGAACTCTCGGTCCCAGACAATCGACATCGCGCCAAAGATCGCTGTGAACAGGATCGCCATGCCGATGATGCCGGGATACACGAACTGGATGTAGGAGAAACCGCCCGCCGTTCCGAACAGCGAGCCGCGTCCCAACGCCGAGCTCAGCCCAGAGCCGAAGACGACAAGGAACAACAGCGGCTGCGCAAGGGACGCCACCAGCCTCCAGCGGTCACGCCAGTAACGAAGGATGTCGCGGTACCAGATGATGTAGATTGCGCGCAGGCTTGCCATGCGGATGTCGATGGGCTCGACAGCCGCGGTCGCGGCGACATTGCCCGGGGAAGCGGTCTTGACGCTCATCTGCGCCGCCCCATCCATCTGCTGGCCATCGCACGCATCTGGTCTTTCGTGCCGGCTGACTCGTCGCGAATGGCGTGGCCCGTCAACTTCAAGAAGACGTCGTCCAGGCTCGGGCGCCTGAGCGTGACGGTGTCAACCGGGGCGGTGAGCTCGCGCACCAGGCGCGGCACGAAGACCTTGGCGTCAGGAACCTCCATGCGCAGGCTTCCGTTGTCGCGTACGGCCGCGACTCCGAGCATTTTCGTGATCTCCGCCGCGGCCTCGTCAGGACGGCTGGAGGTGATCGTCACAACATCGCCTCCGACCATTGCCTTCAGCTGGTCCGGTGTGCCCAGGGCCACGATCTTGCCCTGGTCGATGATGGCGATCCGATCGCAGAACTCGGCCTCGTCCATGTAGTGCGTGGTCATGAAGATGGTGATGCCCTTGTTGGCCCGCAGCTCGTTGAGGTGAGCCCAGATGCTCTGCCGCGTCTGCGGGTCGAGGCCCAGCGTGGGCTCGTCGAGAAACAGGATCTGCGGCTGGTGCAGCATGCCGCGCGCGATCTCGAGCCGGCGCTTCATGCCTCCCGAGTAGGTGCGCACCTGCGAGTTGGCGCGGTCGCTCAGCTGCAGCAGAGCCAGCATCTCGTCGATACGCCTCCCGCGTTCGCTCGACGGCACGCTGTAGATCCAGGCGTGGAACTCCAGGTTCTCGCGTCCTGTCAGCTGGTCGTCGAGCGAAGGGTCCTGGAAGACGAGGCCGATCCGCTGGCGCACGCGCGCCGGGTCGTGAGCCACGTCGATGCCGGCGACGCGAGCCGTGCCCGCTGTCGGCGTGAGCAGGGTGCAGAGGATCGAGATCGTGGTCGACTTCCCGGCGCCGTTCGGCCCCAGGAAACCGAATATCTCGCCGTGGCGGACCTCGAGATCGATACCCCGCACGGCCTCGACCTCTTTGTACTTCTTGACCAGACCTGTGGCCTGGATCACGGCTTCTCCGTCCTTCATGCTCACTTGCTCAGTCCTTTTGCGTTCTCTCGCAGCCGCCGCAGCATGCCGGTCAGGTTCCTGACCTCCTCCGACGTGAAACCCTTGAGGAGCTGCCTGTGCACACCTTGCATCGTAGGCGCCGCCTTCTTGACGATTGCAAGGCCGCTGGCAGTGAGCTCGACGGAGATGGATCGGCGGTCACCGTCGATGCTCTGCCGAACGACAACGCCCTTGGCCTCGAGGCGGTCGATGAGTCGGGTGATTCCCGCTCCGTCGGTACCGAGGCGGGACGCAATCTGAACCGGGCTCGGCCTCTTTTTGCGCTCCCACCGTCTCAACAGGTGGGCAAGGATCGCCTGCTGAGCGGTGACGCCGTGATTCGCAAGCTGGCGCTGTAGAGCGGTGCGCACATCGCGCGCCGTCTGGAACACGAGGGGGACGACACTTTCGTCAGCCTCGGGCTCGACAGCTTGATCCGCTTCCCTCACGCCCACCATCGGGATGATAACTGTCTAGACAGTAATTGTCAAGACAGTCACTTCACTCGCCGTGGCGGCCGGCGCCTCCGGAGAAGCGGCGCGCACCTTCCTGAGCCTCGCCTGACGCGAGGACGTCGATGCCGCCTCGATACTCCTGCCGCATCGCCTGGTCCATGTCGAGCGACCACTGCCGCAGCAAGCTCCGGCGATCCGCCCGCAGCGCGCCCTGCGGATGGGCAGCGAGCCGCCGCGCCAGCGCGACGGCTTCGGTGAGCGCCTCGCCCGGCGGCGCGATCCTCTCGACCAGTCCGATTCCCAGGGCCTCGACCGCCGGCACCGGGCGTCCGGTCAGAACCAGGTCCATCGCCCTGCCCTGACCGATCATCCGGGGCAGCCGGATGGTGCCTAGATCGATCAGTGGTACGCCGAACCGCCGGTTGAAGACTCCCAGCGTCGCGTCGCGAGCCGCCACCCTGAGGTCGCACCAGAGCGCGAGCTCCAGCCCGCCGGCAACGGCGAACCCCTCGATGGCAGCGATCACAGGCTTGTCGAGGCCCATTCGCGTGGGGCCCATCGGCCCGGGCCCGGTTTCCTCGATGCGGATCGCCTCTCCGCGCGCGATCGCCTTCAGGTCGTATCCCGAGCAGAACGTCCCTCCCGCGCCAGTCAGTACGGCCACGAACAGGGCATCGTCCGCGTCGAAGCGCTCGAAGCATTCGACCAGGCGGCCCGCGGTGTCTGGGTCGACGGCGTTCCGGACCGCTGGCCGGTCGATGGTCACCACCACCACCGGCCCGTCGGGTTCGTACCGAACCGTTTCTGTTGCCGTTTAGCTCCTACTCCGCGTCCATGAACGGATAGCGGTGGTCAGTCGGAGGCGCATACGTCTCCTTGATCACGCGAGGGCTCGTCCAGCGGATGAGGTTGAGGATGGAGCCGGCCTTGTCGTTGGTGCCCGATGCACGAGCGCCACCGAAAGGCTGCAGCCCGACCACCGCGCCAGTCGGCTTGTCGTTGATGTAGAAGTTGCCCGCCGCGTTGACGAGCGTCTCCGACGCCTTGCGAATCGCCTGCCGCTCGCGCGCAAAGATCGCGCCGGTCAAGCCGTAAGGGCTGGTCCGGTCGACGAGCTCGAGGGTGTCCTCGTATTTCCCGTCGGCGTATGGATAGACGGTGAGGATGGGGCCGAAGAGCTCTTCTTTCAGTAGCTTGAAGTCGGGGTCGGTGGTCTCGATGACCGTCGGCCGCACGAACCAACCGACCTTGTCGTCGCCCTTGCCGCCCGCGACCACCTTCGCCGAGTCCGACTTCGTCGCGAACTCGATGGCGTTCATGTGCTTCGCGTACGCGTTGCCATCGATGACCGCGCCCATGAAGTTGCGGAAGTCGGCGACATCGCCCTGCGGGATCGAGTCGACCTCGTCGGCCATCTCCGACCGCAGCCGTTTCCACATCGACTGCGGGATGTAGGCGCGCGAGGCGGCCGAGCATTTCTGGCCCTGGTATTCGAACGCGCCGCGGATGAGCGCGGTGCGTAGCACGTCGGAGTCCGCCGATTCGTGAGCGACGACGAAGTCCTTGCCACCTGTCTCGCCGACCAGTCGCGGATAGGTGCGGAAGTGGTCGACGTTCTGGCCGACCGTGCGCCACATGCCCTGGAACACCTCGGTCGATCCAGTGAAGTGGATGCCCGCGAGCTCTCTGTGCGCGAGGACCTGCTCGGAGATCTTCGCGGCGCTGCCGCTGACCATGTTGATGACGCCCGGCGGCAGGCCCGCTTCGTTGAGGAGCTCCATCAAGAAGTGCGTCACGAGCAGCGTCTGGGTGGCGGGCTTGAAGACGACGGTGTTGCCCATCAGCGCCGCGGCCGTCGGCAGGTTGGCCGCGATGGACGTGAAGTTGAACGGGCTGACCGCGAAGACGAATCCTTCGAGCGCCCGGTACTCGAGGCGGTTCCACGCGGTGCCGTCGTTGTATGGCTGCTGCCCGAGGAGCTGGTCGCCGAAGAAGGCGTTGTAGCGCCAGAAGTCGATCGACTCGCACGCCGCGTCGATCTCGGCCTGGTGCACGGTCTTCGACTGCCCCAGCATCGTCGCCGCGTTGATGGTGTCGCGCCATGGGCCCGCCAGAAGCGCCGCCGCCCGCAGGAGCACAGAGGCTCGCTCTTGATAGGACGTCGCGGCCCATGCCTTGCGCGCCTTCAGGGCGGCCGCAATGGCATCGTCGAAATCCTTGTCGGAGCCGACCGCGTATTCGGCGATCGCCAGCTCGTGGCGATGGGGCGAGCGGATGTCGCCGCGGGACGCCCCCCATCGCCGTTCGCCGCCAATCTGCATCGGGACCTCCGTGTGGGCGTCGGTCAGATCGGCCAGGCGTGCCTTGAGGCTTTTGCGGTGGGTATCGCCGGGCGCGTACGAGCGCACGGGTTCGTTGACGGGGGTAGGGACCTTGAAGTGTCCGTCGGCGGTCATGGCTGCTCCTGAAGGGGTGAATCGGGCGGCGCCAAACGTTGATGTTAGGGGTCCACGTAACCTGAGGTCGTATCGGACTGGTGAGCAGTCCGGGTCTGGGAGGCGCTGCCGTGATCGGCCATACTCCAGCCGAATCCTCGTCCACGTCGGATCGCGTCCGGCAAACAGTGGCACTTTTGTCACGGCGCGGCTTCGCGCTCGACGCGCCACGGCTGGCGAGCTTATGCCTGGGCGGGGCCGTCGGCGAAGACGACGTTCGCTGGGCGGTCGCCGCTTCACCTGATCTGACCTTCACCCACGATCTGGTGCTCCAGCGCTCGGACGGCACGCGCGCCGTCGCCATCCGGTCGCGGGCAGCGGACCACGCCTCGGACGCCCCGCGGTACCTGGAGATGACCGTTCGCTTCGTCCGCACGCTGGTCAAGGTCGCGCCGTTCATCCGCAGCGTCTCGATCGCAGGTTCGCTGGCCAGCGGAGGTTTCAGGGCGTCCGACGACGTGGACCTGAACCTGATCGTGGACGACGGCCGGCGTCACCTCGCGTACGTCGCCGTCAACGCGCTTGGCATCCTGCACGCCCTACGTCACCGAGCCAAACCGGTCGACGATCTCACGCGGCGTCCGCTCGCGCCGCGGCTGATGACCGCGAACCTGATCCTGGAGCGGTCTCAATGCCATCCCCTGGCACGCCAGGACGAAGACATGGCCTTCGAGCTGCTGATGTCACAACCGGTCTTCGGCCTTGACGTCGTCAGGGAGGTCGTCGAGGCGAACCCGGCGCTCCTGGACCACTTCCCCCAGCTCGCATCTCGATCGGCTGTCCTGGCCATCGACTCCGCTGCGCGACCGTGGCTTCCAGGCTGGCTCTTCCCGGCCGCATTCGACGGCATCGCGAGGAACATCGGCGGCGCTGCATGGCGCTTAATGCAGTGGACGCGCCGGGACAAGCCCGAGGCACTGGCGCGGGTTGCATATGTGCGCGCCACCATGCGGCCGTACACGTTGTTCGACGAGACCGGCCCGACGTGATCGCCTCGATCACGATCGGGGTCCTCGCAACAACGAGCCTTGCGCTGCTGTGCTTCGGGCTGAACCTCCTCTATCTCACATGGAGCTCGACACGCATCCGCCCCTCGACACGGCCGGCGGTCGCGCGCGGCGAGGAGCCGAGAGTCTGTGTGCAGGTCCCCATCTACAACGAGCGCTACGTCGCCGAACGCGTCATCGACGCGGTGTGCGCCATGGAGTGGCCGCGTGACCGCCTCGAGGTGCAACTGCTCGATGACTCGGATGACGAGACCTCATTCATCGTCAGCCGCCGCGCCGCGCACTGGCGGCGAAAAGGAACCAATGTCACCCACGTCCGGCGCGGCACGCGCGAGGGCTTCAAAGCCGGGGCGCTCGCGCACGGGCTGATCCTCACCTCCGCTCCGTTCGTCGCCGTCTTCGATGCCGACTTCATGCCACCGAGCGACTTCCTGCGCCGCATGCTCGGGGTCTTCGATGACCCACGCGTGGGGTTCGCGCAGGCGCGCTGGGGCCACCTCGACGAGGGCTACTCGTGGTTCACGCGCCTGCAGGCGCTGGCCATCGACTTCCACTTCCTGGTCGAGCAGGCCGTGCGCTCTCAGAAGGGCTACTTCACAAATTTCACGGGTACCGCGGGGGTTTGGCGCAGCGAAGCAATCGACGATGCGGGCGGGTGGAGCGCGGCCACGCTCACCGAGGACCTCGAGCTTAGTTACCGCGCGCAGCTCCGTGGGTGGAAAGCTGCGTACGTCGAAGACCTCGTGGTGCCGGAGGAGCTGCCCGTGTCAATCGACGCCTACCGGCGCCAGCAGTCGCGATGGGCGACGGGCAGCTTCCAGTCCGCATTCCTTCTCCTGGGCCCGGTCCTGCGCAGCCGAAACCGCCTCGCCGTGAAATTCCAGGCCGCGATACACCTGGTCGCTTACGGAGTCGGACCCGTAATGCTGGTCCAGCTCGCGTGTTATCCGCTGCTCCTGGTGGTCGCAGCCCACGAGAGGTTGGAGCTGCCCTGGTACATCAAGGACGCCACTGTCATCGCCATCTTGGTCGGCGCCTCACCCTGGATTGGATTCATGGTCGCGCAGACCCGGCAGGGGCGGCGGTGGTGGGCGGGAGTGCCGGCGCTCCTGTGCCAGGTGGTGGGGGCCGGCATGTCGTTGAACACTCTGATCGCGCTCGTGCGCGCGACGCGACGCGGAGGCGAGTTCGTGCGCACGCCCAAGCACCGCATCGTCGAGCGCGGCCAGGAGTGGCGCGACCAGGCGTACGTCCAGGTCGGCGATCCGCGGGCACTGGCCGAAGGTATCGTCGGCCTCGGCGCGCTGGCGATCGTGCCGGCGGCGCTGGGTATGGGCCAGGGCCTCGTCGCGGTCTACGCGAGCATGTTCGGGCTCGGGTTCCTGACGGTCGCCGCCCTCAGCGCGGCGGACCTCCTCCAGGTGGTGGCGCTGCGCCGGCTCGGCGCTCGCGCGCTTGCGCCCATTCGCGTCGCGACGCCCCTGCTGGGACTGTTCGGTTTATGCGGGATTCTGCTTCTGCTCGCTGCCCAGCTGCCCGAACCGTTCGAGGACGGGTACGGCCACTGGCTCATCGCGGCCAACCTCGCCCAGACCGGTCACCTTCACGACCCGCTTTTCGGGATGGAGGACACCTGGCTGCCTGGCTACCACGTGCTGGGCGCCGCGGTCCTGAGTGTTTTCGGATGGCATCAGCTGGCCGCCCTCAAGGCACTTGGCGCGCTGCTCGGGCTCGGCACCCTCGCATGCGTTTACTGGATCGCGCCCAACGGCCGCCAGGGGCGGCTGGCCGTGGTCCTGCTCGCGCTCAATCCGGTCTTCCTGCTGACCTCGGGTTCTGCCGTGGTCGAACCGCTGATGACAGCCCTGCTGGCGGGCGCCGCACTCGCCGCGATTCGCCGCCGCATGCGGCTCGCGGCGCTGCTGGCGGCGCTGGCCGCGGTCACCGCGACCAAGGCATGGATCTGGATCGGCGCTGTCATTGCGTTCGTCGTCATCGAGGAGATCCATGCCCTGGTCAGTCGGCGTGCCGCGCGGCCGATGGCGGCCGCCGTGTGGGCGGTGCCCGCGGTCGCGCTGCTGGTCTTCGTGCAGCTCGGCTATGGCCCCGCGACCCACTCGATCGCACGCGGTTCCGTCGAGGTGCTCTCCGCCTCCGCGCGGGGCAGCTTGCCCGGCGGTGCACTCGCCCGCGTGCTCGAGCTGGCGCGAACGTACGGGCTCGCTGCCCTGCCGCTGTTTGCGCTGGGTTTGGTCGGCCTGGTCTCGTCCGTACGCCGGCCGAGATCCGCTGGCGAGATGGCCGCGCTCCGCTTCCTTCACGGACCGGCCCTGGTCTACCTGGCAGCGGTGTTCGGACTGGTCGCCGCCGGCGCCTACACCGGCAGCCACCGCTACCTCTACCCGGCGCTGCCGTCGCTCGCGCTGCTGGCAGCGGCCGCGCTGGACCGGGTGCGTTGGCCCGCCGTCATGGGTGTCGCGGCCGCGTCCGGGCTCCTTGTGTTGGGCTTCCTACCCCTGTACGCGAGCTTCGGCGCCGACAACGCCGGCCTGGTTGCGGCGGGGAGAGCGGCGGCCGGCCCCGGCATCCTCATCACGGACTCCCCCGTCGTCGCGTATTACAGCGGGCGGGCGCCCTCAGACATCGCCGGCTCTCGCGTGCTGCCGGCCGACCGCAACCAGGCGATCGCATGGATGACCTCCCACCAGGTTCGCGACATAGTGCTCGAGGGCATCAGCTATTACCCGGCGACCGGGTTGTTCCCCGACCTTGCGACAGGCCACGCCACCCCGCCGTTCAAGCCGCTGGGCGAGGAGGCCCAGTACAAGGTGGCGGGCGGCAAGCCGGTTTTTGCATACCGGCTGGGGGCGGCGCTGCAGACGCAGTCGATCATCCCTGGCATCGCCGCCTGCATCGAGGGCGACGCCGGGCCGGGCAAGATCGCCCCGCTCGCGCGCGGCATCGTGCTGGAGGTCGGCGGCAACGAGGTCTCCGGCGAAGGCATGGGCTTCGGGGTGCCCATCCTCCGTTACCCCGACGGGTGGGTGTACTCGAGAACGGCGACGAACGAGGACCTGTCCACAGCAACCAGCACCATCTGGAAACGCACCTACGCGATGGATGAGATGGGGGGCGACGCCGCTCACAACTACGCGTTCGTGGCGATCGCGTCACGCGGCACCATCGAGGTCACGTACACGGTTGACCCCACAGGCATCGCGGTCGACGTACACATCGCACGCCTGGATCCGGGTGCGGGCGAAATCGGCATTCTCAACGAGCAATCGGCCGTGTTCGATGACCTGGCCGCCGAGGGCGCCCGGACCATGCTGGGTGGCGCCATCGCGAGATGGGTGTCCATCGACGGAGGGTGGGCGCGCCTCCAATCGAAGGCCGTAGGCGTCCAGTTCTGGCTGCCGGCCATCGCAAGCGCACAGCTTCACGGCGGGCGCGAGCTGGCGCCGCCTGACTTCGACTGGGCCGGCCTGGACTACACGCTCGGGCCCTCGATCAGGGACGTCAGTTACAGAATCCTGGTTCAGCCATCGAGGTGAGAGATTTGGAACGAGCCGACGTCGTCCTCGTCTACCCGCAGCGAGCCCCCAAACAGGGACGGCACTGGATCATGCCGTCGCTTGGGCTCATGTACCTCAGCGCGGCGCTGCGGCATGCCGGCTACAGCGTGCGACATATCGACCACACGTTCCTCGAGCGCAGCGAAGTCCTGGCCGAGATCGAGCGACTGCAGCCTTCGGTGATCGGCATCTACTGCATGATCACGATGCAGGACGAAGCACTTTCGCTTGCGGAGCAGGTGCGGGGCAAGGCTCTCACTGTGGTGGGTGGCCCATATCCATCCGGCGAGCCCGACACCTTCGTCGACCAGTTCGACCTCGTCGCGGTGGGCGAGGGCGAGGAAACGATCGTAAAGATCGTCGAGCACGTCGACGACCGCCGCTTCGAGGAGATCGACGGCCTCGTGTTCAAGCGCGACGGCGAAATCGTGCGAACGACGCCGCGCGTGCGCAGCAAGGACATGTCGCACCTGCCGCTGCCGTACCGCGGCGACATCCCGAACGCAGAGTACATCGAGTACTGGCGGAGGCACTGGAAGGACGCAACCACGCCTCTCATGTCCACTCGCGGCTGCCCGTTCCGCTGCGACTTCTGCCACAAGTCGGTGTTCGGCGACCTGTTCAGCGCGCGGCCGGTCGAATCGGTCGTCGCGGAGATGCGGGAGATCGCCGATCTCGGCTACGACCACATCTGGATGTCGGACGACCTCTTCACGCTCAACTACAAGCGAACGTTCGAGCTGGCTGAAGCGATCGAGCGCGAGCACCTGCCCCTGACGTGGGAATGCCTGAGTCGCGTGACCCATGTCGACCAGGCGCTGTTCGAGCAGATGCATCGCGCCGGCTGCAAGCGGATCTTCTTCGGCATCGAGTCGGGCGACGCCAATGTGTTGAAGGAGATGAAGAAGGGGATCACGCCCCAGCAGGCGCGGGCCGCGGTCGAAGCGTGCGTCGCGGCCGGCATCAAGGCCGCCGGCTTCTTCATGGTCGGCTACCTCGGCGAGACCACCGACTCGTTGATCCGCAGCATCAACTTCTCCAGCAGCCTTCCTCTCGACTACGTGAGCTACACGATCGCGTACCCGCTGCCCGGGACCGGGTTCTATGAGCGTGTGCGAGAGCGCAGGCAGCGAGGCGAGTGGCACAAGGTCAGGCACAACCGTCTGCTCTTCAACACCGATTTCTCGGAGAACAAGTTGCGCGCGGCGATTCTCAAAGGCGCCATCCAGCACAAGCTGAACCGTTTGCATCTGCGGCCGGCGGCGAGGGCATTCGAGTTCGCCACCGACCCGTTGCTTCGCGCCCTACGGTAGCTACAGTGAGGCGCGTAGTGGGGGCGTGGCCGAGCCTTTTCCGAATCACGGTCGGGCTCTACTGGCTCTATTTCGCCAGCACGAAGTGGCAGGGCGTCGGCTGGGTCAAGGGGCTGATGGAGTCGGCAGGCGCTGACAACCCGATTCCTGGGCTGCGCGAGCTCCTGGTCCAGTTCGTGGCGCCGAACTGGTTCACCTTCGCCGTCGCCCAGACCGTGGGCGAGACCGCCGTGGCCATCCTTCTTATTGTTGGCCTGGCCACGCGATGGGCGGGACTCCTCGGTCTGCTCCTGGCCACCGGCCTGGCGCTGACGGTTGGCTTCGAGGTCAAGGACGACGGGTTCCGGTGGCTCTACTACCTCGGTGTGCTGGTCAACGCCCAGGTCATAGCTTCCGGTCCCGGACCCATCGCGCTGTCGCGGTTCAGCTGGGTGCCCGCCTATCTCCGCTGAGCGGGCTCACCTCTATCACCTGCTGAGGTGTCCTCGCTGCGGGACGGCCCCGGCGCCGGACCAGCCGGAATGCCCGGGCTGCGGAAGAATGGTCGTCGCGCCGGGCGGCGGCCTCGACCTTCTCGACGACGAGGCGCGTCACGCTGCCGACCGGTTCGCCTCCTCTTACGCCGCGCTTCGCAAACGCGAGGGATGGATCGGCCCGGACGGGTACGAGGAACCGGACCGCGGCGACCCGCGGCTGTGGCGGGCTCGGCTCGAGGCGATGCCGAAGGTCGTCGCTGCGCTGGCCGGCCTCCGAACCGTCGGGCGGCCGGTGGCCCTGGACGTCGGCAGCGGTGGCGGCTGGGCCGCCCGCTTCCTCGGCGGCGCCGACGTGATCGCCGTCGACCTGCTCAGCATCGACGCCGGCGATGCTGGCCTGCGGGTGCGGGCGGACATGTGCAGCCTGCCGGTGAGCGACCACACGGTCGACTGCGTGCTGTACATCGCCTCGCTGCACTACGCCCCGATGGACGATGCGATCCGCGAGGCGGCGCGGGTCCTTCGGCCGGCCGGCATGCTGGTGGCACTCGACAGCCCCATGTACCGCGACCGAAGCGCTCGGTCGCGGGCGTGGGCCCGATCGGCCGCGTACTACGCCGGCGCGGGCTTTCCAGAGCTGGCCGAGCACTATCACCCCATCGACATGGCCGCGCTGCGTGCCGCCCTGGCCGCCCAGGGGCTCGGGGTGATTCGACTTGAAGGTGGCACCGGCGCCGACCGGTGGTGGCTGCGCCTGAGCCGGCGCCGCAGGCCGTCGTTCCTGCTCGCCAGGCCGAATCCCGGTTAGGCTTGACGAGCTATGGGCGTCGACGCGGAGGGCTATGGCTTCCCAGAACACCAGCGCACCATCGCGCGCCTCATGGACGACGTCCGCATCCTGTCGCCATCCGGGGTGGAGCGAGTCGCCCAGGGCTGGGATGAGCACGTCGGCGAGACCGGTCTGGCCGCGTTTCGCGAGGCCGAGAAGGCCGCGCTGCACGCGATCGAGCAAGCCGATCGCGGTGCTGCATGGGACGAAATTCGCCGCACGCTGTTCGGTTTGACCGAGTCCGGCGGCGCCCTCATCTCGTGGCGAGCCGAGCACGGAGAGATGGGCCACAAGGCCGAGAACGCCGCCTTCGCGGCCGCACTCGGGCTGCTGGCCGACGGACTGATCAGCAAGCGGCAGCAGGAGACCCTTCTGCGCCCCACGGCTGAAGCCTTGCCCTGGCTGCTGCAGGAGTGACTCCGCTCAGCCGGCGGTAGGCACCAGCTCATCGAGGTCGGCCGAGACGTCGGACAGCGTCGTCTCACCCACGCGCGCTCGGCTCTCGATGAGCTTGCCGCCGGTCTCGTTGACCTTGCTGTCGTTCATCGACAGCACGGCCTTGATGACCCCATCGCGCAGGTAGAAGACAGAGAAGCGAAGGCCCTCCTTGTCGCCCCTCCAGACCGCGCGGTCGGTGCCGGATGCATGCCCTCGATACTCGAGGCTGACGTCGTACTGGTCGGACCAGAAGTAGGGCAGCCGCGTCACCGCCGCGTAGCCCGAGGCGATCGAGGTCGCAATTCCCCGCCCGTGGTGCTTGGCCACCTCCCAGTGCTCGACGCGGATCGCCTCCTCGAGCACGGGGTGCGGATGGAGCGCGATGTCGCCTGCACAGTACACGCCCTCCGCGGCTCGCAAGCCCGCGTCGACGCGAACGCCGGTGCCCTCAATCGCCAGGCCCAGTGCCCGCGGCAGCTCGAGGTTGGGCTCGATGCCGATGGCGACCAAGACCACGTCGGCTTCCTCCTGGCGGCCATCGGAGAGGGTGACCCCGCTGACCCGGCCCCGCTCCAGGTGCCACTCCTTGACAGTGGTCCCGGTCCGGACGTCGACGCCCTTGGACCGGTGGATCGAGGCGTACACCTCGCCCACCTCCTCGCCCAGGGCGCGAGCGAGCGGCACCGGCGCCGCCTCGACCATCAGCACCTCCTTGCCAAGCTGCCTGGCGGACGCGCCCACCTCGGCGCCGATGAAGCCCGCGCCGACCAGGAGCAGCCGCGAGCCTCGTTGCAGGGCGTCACGCAACGACTGGCTGTCGCGCAGCGAACGTAGGGTCATGACGTTGGCTGCTGAAGGAGCGTCCGGAAGGCGGCGCGGGGTGCCGCCTGTGGCGACCAGGAGAACGTCAAAGCTCACGTCGCCCCCTCCCTGCAGCGAGAGGGTGCGGTCGGCGAGAGAGCCCCCGACGACTCTCTGCTGGAGTCGGAGCTCGATCCTCTCCTTGGCGTATTCACCCTCGTCGTGGAGGAACACCTTCTTCAGCTCGACCTCGCCGCGCAGGAACTCCTTGGACAGATAAGGACGGTCGTACGGCCGGTCGCTGTCCGCGCTGAGGATCGCCACCTCACCGTCGAAACCCCGCTTCCTGAGCGCGAACGCCGCCGCGTCGCCGGCGCCGCCGCCACCCACGATGACAACCCGTTTTACTGTCAAAGTCACACCTCCAGATGGCCGCGGCCCCCTGTCGCGGCGGTTGTCAGCCTTTCCCGCCTCCTGTATGAAAAATAATCCACTAATTCGTGTTGGCGCACTCGGCCCGTTCTAAAATTTCCGGCACGATCTAGCCCGGCTGGACGGGAGTCGTAGGAGGAGAGGGATGTTTTCGATGTGGGCGCACGCCCTATGGGCGCGCGTATGCGCCGTCGCGCTGGCGACGCCGTTGCTGTTCGCGGGGGTCGCGCCGGTGTGGGCCGGACACCCCATGACCCCAGCCTTTGACAGCGAGTCGCAGGTCGAATTCATCGGGGACTTCCAGCCTGACGCGCCGCCACCCGTCGCCTGCCTGACGTCGATCCCGATCGGCTGCTTTGGGCCCGACACCATTCGTCCCGCTTACGGCATCCCAGATCTGAAGGATCCAAACGTAAATGGGGCCGGCAGAACCATCGTCATCATCGATGCCTTTGCGAGCCCGAACATCGGAAAAGATCTGGCGATGTTCGACGGGTTCTGGGGCATGACGCCTCCGTCGTTGCGGGTGATACCCCCGGCCTCGGGCTTCGCTACAGCCAACGCTGGGACCTTGATGGGTTGGTCCCAGGAGACGTCGCTTGATGTCGAGTGGGCGAATGCCATCGCGCCGAAGGCCAACCTTGTGCTGGTCCAGGCCCGAAGCGGAAACGACATAGACCTGGTTGCTGCTTTGAAATACGCCGTCGACAACAACCTCGGCGATGTCATCACGCAGAGTTTCGGCGAGGCCGAGGCGTGCGCAGATCCCGGCTTGCTCGCGGAGCAACACGCCACTTTCGAAGCGGCCAGCCGCCTCGGCATCACAGTCTTCGCATCGTCCGGTGATCAGGGCCCCGCGCGGCCGACATGCGATGGCAAACCGAACTCTTATATGTTCGCCGCCTCGACGCCCGCCTCGGACCCGGAGGTCACAGCAGTCGGCGGCACCCATCTCGTCGCCAACAAAAATGGCGCCACCACGCCTGAAACAGTCTGGAACACGACCAGGGGAGCTGGCGGTGGCGGCTTCAGCAGCCTCTATCGTCGCCCCGGCTACCAGGCGCCGTTCCAGAAGAACAACAAAGCGAGAGGCCTGCCGGACGTCGCGTATGACGCCGACCGCAACAGCGGTTTCCTGGTCGTGTGGAACGGGCACGGATTGCTCGCTTTCGGCACGAGCGCTGGTGCCCCGCAGTGGGCGGGCATCGCGGCCCTCGCTGCGCAGGTGGCAGGCCACCGGCTGGGACCGATCAACAAGACCCTTTATCACCTCGCCAAGAGCGACGCCTACTCCGGCGCTTTCCACGACGTAACCATTGGCGACAACAGCTGGGGCCGTTTCACGGGTTTCAGCGCCGGGCCGGGCTGGGATCCCGCCACCGGCCTCGGCACGCCGAACGTTTCGAACCTGATTCCGTTGCTGGCCGCTGGCGATGACTAAAACTGGATGAGGCCACTCTAGAGGACCCTCGCCTTCAGGCCGAGGCTGGCACGAGGTGCATCCAGTCGTGGACGTCGGGGGCGGCGCCGCGCTGGATGTCGACGAGGGCCTGGCGCAGCCGCATGCTGATCGCGCCGGGTTTGCCGTCGCCGACTGGCCATGAGCCGCGCGCCGACTTCACCGCTCCGACCGGGGTGATGACCGCGGCGGTCCCGCACGCGAAAACCTCTGTCAGTGATCCGTCCGCACAGCCCGCCCGCCACTGCCCCACGCTGATGCGGCCCTCCTCGACCACGCAGCCGAGGTCCTTGCCAAGGGTCAGCAAGGCGTCTCGGGTGATTCCCGGCAGGAGCGTCCCGGTAAGGGCTGGTGTCATGAGCTTGGCCTTCGCGCCGCTGCCAAAGACGAAGCAGAGGTTCATGCCTCCCATCTCCTCGACCCACCTGTGCTCGATCGCATCGAGCCAGACGACCTGGTCGCAGCCCTGCTCGGCGGCCTGCGCCTGGGCCAGCAGGCTGCCAGCGTAGTTGCCGCCGGTTTTGGCGGCGCCGGTGCCCCCGGGCGCGGCCCGGCTGAAATCCTCCGACAGCCAGACCGTGACCGGCTTGACCCCGCTCGGAAAATACGAGCCGGAGGGCGACGCGATCAGCACGAATGTGACCGCGTCGGACGGATGTACCGAGAGGTTGACCTCGCTGGCGTACATATAAGGACGGAGGTAGAGGCTGTGCTCGGGCGCCGAAGGCACCCAGACGGCATCCAGCCCGACGAGAAGATCGATGGCATCGACGAACGCGCCGTCCGGGAGCTCTGGCAGGGCCAGCCTTCGGGCTGACCGGCGGAACCTGGCGGCGTTCGCCTCGGGGCGGAACACCGCAACGCGGCCGTCTCGCATGCGGTACGCCTTGAGGCCCTCGAAGACCGCTTGCGCATAGTGAAGGACGGAGGTCCCGGGATCCATGGCGATTGGTCCGTACGGCTTCACCTCGCCGTCGTGCCAGCCGCGGTCGCGGTCCCAACGCGCGATGGCCATGTGCTCGCTGAAGACCTTTCCGAAGCCGGGGTTGGCTAGGATGCGCTCGCGGTCGGCGGCCGGCATACGGGCGGCAGCCGGGGTGACCTTGAATCTGACGTCCACAACCGAGGCCATCAGTACGAATTCTGAACGAAACAAATGGAGGTCGAGCCTTTCGGCTCGACCTCGCGAGAGGAAGGAAGGGGTTTTTCTAGTTGACGAGGGCCGGGGCGACCGCGGCCGGCATCTCGGCGAGAGCGAACGGGTCCACCCTCACGTCGGCAGCCTCCGCCAGGACCGCGGCGAGCGGCGGCGGGGCGACAGGCACGATCACCGCGGAGAGGAGACGGAGGGCTGGGCGCCCTCGAGGCCGCCGGCGAGGGGGCGGAGGAGTCCTCAACACCCTATCGAGCATCTGTGCCAGCTCAGCTTCCAGCCGACGATCGAAGTCGTTCATTTGTAGTGAAAACGCCTCCTACGACTGGAGTACTCATTGGCAGATCTACCCAAGCGCAGGCCTCGGTCGACTTTGCCTGGGCGCGTGTTGGACCCGGGCCCAGCGCCTACGCTGCTATGCGGCGAGCCTGGCGATCGTCGAGCTCGTGAGCCAGCTTGACCATCTTCAGGCGCAGGGGCCCTGGCCCGAGAAATCTCGCGGCGAGGACCACTAAAGGTTTGACGACCGGCGCGGCGCTGACGTCGCTGCCGAGCTTCGGCACCCTCACTCCCATCCCATTTAAGAAACGCGCGCCCGCAGCCGAGTATTGATTTGGCAGCGACATCTCACGCAACCGGCGGCGGGGTGTCGCAGTCAAACAGCCCGGCGTCGAGACGCACAATCTGGCGCTTGCGATTCCACAACCGCTCGATCAGCTCCTTTCGCGTCGGGACACGCCCGCCCGTGAAGACGCCGAGGTCGAGGAGCTCGCCGCGTGTGATCGGCGACTGCCATTCGTCGGTCAGTGCCGGTCTGGCCAGCATGTCGAGGACCCGGTTGATGCGCGCGAGCTCGAACGCGTCGCCGCTGCCGAACCCGAATGTCCCCGCGGTCATCTATTCCCTCCGCGCTTTCCCGGGACCTGAGCGGAGTCAGCCTCGGCCCCTTGCTTCGAAAAACGCCGGGGGCAACACGAGTACCGTGAGATGTCGGTCCGTTGAATCTGCGGGGTCCCGGCGGTCGCGTCATTTATATGCGACGCTGGGGCGTCCGTAATATCCGCTAGGGGGTTAGGCTCCTGTCCTTGGAGACCGCGGGTTATTCGGAGATTTGGCTGTGGGACCGGATCGAGGCTTTTCAGAACGCCTCGGCCGAGATGGCCGGCGCTCAAGACATGGCGCAGGTTGCTGACCAGGCCCTGCAGCTGTCGCTCGAGCTGACCGGGGCCGCGGTGGCCTTCATCGCGATGCTCGACGATGCCGGCGACCGCCAGCAGGTCTATTCGCGCGCGGCCGACCCTTCGAGCAACGTCTCGGGCGACGAGATCGACAAGCTCTTCGCGGCCGCATCGCTGGCCAGCTCGCCGAGCGGCGCCGCGCGCTTGCCCGAGCCAGGCTTGAACGCCTACGTCGGTCTGCACCTCAAGGTGGGCGGTCGCGTCATCGGCATGCTGGGCGTCGCCGGTGGCAGCGTCTACACCGTCGTGCAGCGCAGCGCACTCGCGATCCTCGCCAACCAGGTGGCGGCCGCTCTCGAGGTCTCGCGCCTCCAGCAGCGCCGGCAGGAGCTCGTCGAGGCGCTCGTTCACATGCGGGCGGACCTCGATCGCAGTGAGAAGGAGCGTGTCCTCGGTGAGGAGCGCGCCAGGTCTGCGATGAACATCGAGAAGGCCCGTGAGCTCGCCGTCAAAGCGCTCCTCGCCGTCTCGACTCACGCCCGGACCGGGGCCACGTTCAGCGCGTTCTACCGAGGGCTCACCGAAAGCGTTGCCGACCTGGTGGGCGCGGGCAAGGTGCTGTTCTGGCAGCTGAACCAGGATCGGACTCTGACGCCGATAGCCGGCGCGCACGGTATCGACGAGGAATTCATCGCCCGCCTCTACCCGGCGCCCGCCGAACCTTTTGGCAACGACCTGACCAGCCAGGTCGTGTACGGGGACCATGTCTTCAGGGCGGCGATGTCGGAGGACAACCCGGCGCACCACGAGGTGCTCGAGGTGCTTGGCGTGTCGAGCGCAATCAGCGTCCCGTGGCGTGCTGGCGAGCAGAGGCTGGGTATGGTCGCGGCATACGACGCGCGGCAGCGTGAGGGTTTTTCGATGGAGGACGCGTGGGTGCTGCAGATGGTCGGCCTGGCCGCCGGGCTCGTGTGGCAGCTGAAGCTCGCGGAGACCGACCTGAACACAACCGTCTACCGGCTGCAAAAGGTGGACGAGGCGCGCCAGCTGCTCCTACGAAACATGACGACCGCCGTCGACACAGCCCGACGCCGCTTTGCAAGCGAGCTGCACGATGACGCGCTGCAGAAACTGACCGCCGCCGAGCTCCACCTCCAGCGAGTAGGCGACGACCGCCCCCAACCGGTGGGAGACGCGAGCAGGCTTCTCGACCAGGCCGAGCAGGCGCTGCGCAAGCTGCTCTTCGAGGTAAGACCACCGGCGCTCGAGGTTCCCGGCGGCTTCGAAGAGACCATCCGTGACCGGGTGGCGATGATGCGCACGATGACCGGCATCGAAGCGGAGATCGAGCTGGGGCTGCCGGACGACGAACCCTACGAGATCAAGTCCATCATCTTCCGGCAGGTGTCCGAGGCGCTGAACAACGTCGAGAAGCACTCCGCGGCCACGCGCGTCCAGGTCACCGTGACCACGCGCGATGGCGGGATCCACGGCACGGTTGTCGACGACGGGCGTGGCTTCGTGGTCGAGGAGCGCGACCATCTGCCAGGACACCTCGGGCTCCTTGCACTGCGCGAGCGGGCTCTGCTCGCGGGCGGCTGGTGCGAGGTGACCAGCGAGCCCGGAAACGGAACCAGGGTCGAGTTCTGGGTGCCTTCGGTCCAGTGAGCGCCCAACCGATCAGGGTTCTCATTGTCGAAGACCACCAGGTGGTGGCGGACGGACTCGCCGCCCTGCTCAACGACCAGCCGGACATGTCGGTGGTCGGCAGCGCGGCATCGGTGGCGGACTCCATCGTGCGTGCGCAGGAGCTGAAGCCCGACGTCGTTCTCGTCGACTTCCGGCTCACCGATGGCACGGGCGCCGACGCCGGCATCGGAATCCGTCAGGTCCGGCCGGACGCCAAGTTGATCTTTTTGACTCGGGAGGACAGCGACAGTGCGCGCTTCGCCGCGATCGAAGCCGGAGCGAGTGCGTTCATCCACAAGTCGAGGGCGGCGGCCGAGGTGGTCGAAGCCATCCGAACGGTCGCCTCCGGTGGCACCCTCTTCACCCCGCGAACGATCGCGACCCTCCTCAACCGTCGGCGGGCGATGGACACCCAGCTCGAGAGCCTCACGCATCGCGAGAAGGAGGTGCTGCGGCTGATGGCCGAGGGCACGTCCAGCCGCGAGATCGCCGCGAAGCTATCGATCAGCTACACCACCGTGCGCACGCACATCCGAAGTTTGGGCAGCAAGCTCGGGGTTCACTCCAAGCTCGAGGCGATCGTGAAGGCGAGGGACCTGGCGCTGATCGAGTAGCGCCGGCGGTGCGGGTCAGCCGCCCGCCGGGCGCCGCCGGCCCGGCGATCGGCCGAGAACCCGTATTGGGGCAACCGGCTTCTCCTCGGGAGGCGCCAACCGCCTGGCTTCCTTGCGGCGGCGCTTGTCCTCATACAGCTCGCCGTCCACCACCTCATAAGCCGTCTGCCAATCCTGGCCCGGCCTCCACGCGGTGAGCCCCGTGCTGATCTCGATCGGCTCCGGCGACTTCGCGGCGAGGCTGGCTTGGCTCACCGCGGTCTGAAGGCGAGCCGCCACCTCGCGCGCGCGGTCGAGATCCGTTTCCGGCATGGCGATGCCGAACTCGTCTCCACCGATGCGTGCGCAGATGTCCGACGCGCGCACAACCCTCTGCATCTGCTGGGCGACCAACCTGAGGGCGGCATCGCCCGCGCGATGACCCTGACGGTCGTTGATGCGCTTGAGGTTGTCGAGGTCGATCAGCATGACCGAGAGCTTTCGATTGTGCCGCTCCGCGAGAGCGACCTCGCGCTCCATGATCCTCTCGAACTCACGGCGGTTGGCGAGCCCGGTCAGGTGATCTGTCCGTGCTTCGTTGGAGAACTGACGCGCACGGTCGAGGGCAATCGCCACCTGGTCGGCGACCGCGGCCGTGAAGAGAAGATCCGATGCCCCGAAAATCCGCGGCATCTTGGTTCCGACCGTCATCACGCCCACGATCCGGCCCCGCACCCTCAGCTGCGCGCGCAGCGCATTCCACTCTCCGCCAAGCCCGCGGTCGACGCGCGATTCGGAGCGCCCGACCGCCGTGACGGCGGCCTTGACGTGAGGTCCGGTCTCGCGTGTGAATGGTTCGATGTCCTGCGCGTCCAGGCCGGCGGCTTGAATCATTTTGAAATGGGCGCGCTCCCTCAACCACAGCGCGCCTGCGCTGAGCCGCAGCGCGGCCATCGTCTCGACCAGCGCCACCTCGGCAGTCTCGACAACGTCCAGCGAGCGACCCATCGAGGTGACGATGGCGGCGAGACCGTAGAGCTCGCTTTCACGAGTTCGGTGCTCGGCGTCGAGGTGCTCGAGATATCCGCGGACGACGCAGGTGGTCAGCCGCTCGACGACGTCCTCGAGCCGTGACTGGGCGAGCGCGAAGATCTCATCGCGCCGCTGCGTGCCCTCGATCGGCTGGGTGATGAGCTCGATCGTCGCTCGGCGGTAGACGGCCAGCACGTCGATCAAGGCTTCGAGCGGGACTCCTTGCGCCGCCTTCAGTCGCCCATATTGCCGCGTTCGCTGCTCGTACTCGGACCAGGGCACCTCAGCATCGGACCGCAGCGAAGTCAGCAAGACGTCGATGAACCCTACCGAGGTGGCGATCAGGTCTTCGCCCGTGTCTTCGCTCATCCGTACGAGCTCTGGCGATCGCGCGCGTATGACCTTCAGCGTCTTGCGACCGGTCAGGCTCGCATCCGCTGCAAGTCCGACCGCCAGTGCGCTGAGCACGTCGCCGGGCTGGTGGCCAAAGGCGCCTGCTGAGCTTGGGGACATCCTTCTTGAACAACGCCGGGCTCGGAGCCCGTTACTTGAACTCGGTTCGAACCTCCCCTACCTCAAGTGTGCGACCCAAAATCCGCGCAACCGTACGGTGACCGTAGGGGCCCTCGCGAGGGAGATTAGAGACGGGGAAAGCGCGACATAGCGTGCGCACCTAATTCGCAGGGGGTTGTTTCGCAATAGATGCTGAACGAGATCAAGGCACCGATCGAGTCAGACGAACGCGAGCAGAAGCCGAAGTACACGCCCGGAAACGAGGCCGACTTCGAACGCCTGTACCAGACGTCCTACGGCAAGATCCTCGGCACGCTTACCGCCATGCTCGGCGATCGAGCGGCGGCGGAGGACTGCGCCCAGGACGCGTTCGAGCGGGCGTTCAAGAAGTGGAGCACGTGGCAGCCCATCGCGCCCGCCGAGGCATGGGTCCACCGCATCGCGATCAACGCGGCGGTCTCGTACCAGCGGAAGATGCGGCTCCGCGAGGTGGGCGAGGTGATCCGGCGCATCGGGCGCCCGGAGCTTGCGCCCGACCCTCAGGAGCACATCGAGCATCGCGACCTCGCCGAGGCGCTGGCCAAGCTGCCGCCGAAGCAGGCCGCCGCCATAGTGCTGCGCCACTACCACGGCTACACGAACCGCGCGATCGCCCAGTCCCTGGGCATACCCGAGCGCACCGTCGCGTCGAGGCTGGCCGTCGCCAAAGACCGCCTTCGCGTGATGCTCCGGCACTCGTACGGCGATGCGGGCAACTTCATCAGCGAACCCGGATTGGTGGCGGCGGCCGACTGAAGCCGCCGACCGCCACCGCGGTCCACACGATCTCCCACGGATTGTGAGGTTGAGGTACTGATGCAAGCCAGGTTCGACAAGCAGGGGAATCGGCTGCCCGACACAGGTCACGGCTGCGGGTGTCAACTGTGCGCCGACGCCAAGGCTCCGCGCTACGAGCGCCGCCAGACCGAGCGATCCACGGCCTGGAGCCCGATTCGCCGCCGCCTCATGCAGGCGCTGGACGCGATCATCCCGAACCGACCCGAGCCGACGTAGGGTCAGGCCTTCTCCTTCGCCTTAGCGCACGTTTGGATCCAAACGCATGCTTCCCCTCAAGAAATTCCGCACGTTTGGCACCAGCAGCGTCCTTCTGTTTGTCGCCGCCGTGGGGCTACGTACCCGGCAGGAACCAGGCGGGCTGGCCGCTCACGGTCCGGTGGATGAGGCCGGGAGGCTCGGGGTACCACTCGTCGCCGATGCCCAGCGTGTCCAGCGCGGACTGCATGAAAGCGTGCCAGGCCGGCGCGGCGACGACGTAGCTGTCCGAGTCCTTGGTCATCTTCTGGCGCCAGTCCGGGTTGCCGGTCCACACGGCCGAGACGAGGTGCGGCGTGTAACCGACCGTCCAGGCGTCCGCGAACGAGTCCGAGGTGCCGGTCTTGACCCCGACATGGCGGCGAGGAAGCGTCAGAAGCGAGTGCAGGCCGAAGATCATCGCGCGGTTGCGGTCGTTCGACATGATCTGCTCCATGATGAACGCCACCTTCGGGTCGAGGACCTGCACCCCCAGGTCCTTCTGATGCTGGTACACGTACGTGCCGTTGCGGGAGATGCTCTGGATCGCGAAGGGCTGTCGAAGGAGACCCTGCGCCGCCAGCACCGACGCGCCGGTCGCCATTTGCAGCGGCGTCTCGCCGTAACCACCGAGGGTCAGCGACGCACCATAAGTGTTGAGGGGATCGTCATTCGTGTAGACCGGGTTGCCCGATGCGCCGTGCTGCTGCCACGGAGGCGCGCCCATCGAGCGCGCCATCGAGACCACCGATGAGACGCCGATCCCGAGCTCGACTTTGACCGCGGGAATGTTGAGCGAGTTGCCCATGCACTGCTGCAGCTGGAGCGTGCCGTGGTAGCGGCCGTCGTAATTGCGTGGCGTGTACGCCTCGCCCGACATCGGGTCGCGGTACGTGAAGGGACCGTCCGCGATGCGCGTGACCATCGTGTATCGCTTGCTCGCGATCGCCGCTGTGTACGTGAAGATCTTCATGGACGAGCCGGGGTTGCGAGGCGGCCACACCGCCAGGTTGTACTGACCGCCATTGGCAGTTGGATTGGCGGATCCCACCATCGCCACGATCGCGCCCGAGGTCGGGTCGATCGCCACCAGAGCACCCTGGCTCACGCGCCGGTAAGCGAGCCTCGCGATCCCATTCGTGATGGCGCTCTGGGCGATGTCCTGGAGCTTGAGGTTGACTGTGGTCATCACCTTGAGGCCGCCGCCATACGCGAGGTCGGAGCCGAACTGGTTCACGAGCTGTGACGTCACATACCGGACGAAGCTGCTGGCGACGATCTGGTTGGTGGGCGTGAACATGTGCGCCGGCGGTGAGATGTCCACGCCATAAGCGGTCATCGCCTCCGACTGCGTGATGGCGCCGCTGCGCACCATGGCATTGAGCACCTGCATCTGCCGGGTCTTGGCAGACTTCCATTTGAGCAGCGGGTTGTACACCGTGGGCCCACGAACCAGGCCTGCCAGCATCGACGCCTGCGCAAGGTCGAGCTCCCGCGTCTCCTTGTGGAAGTAGATCTTCGCCGCGGCTTCAGCGCCCCATGCGCTGTTGCCGAAGAACACGTTGTTCAGATACATCTCGAGGATCTCCGGCTTCGAGTACGTGCGCTCGACCTCGAACGACAGCAGCGCCTCGCGCAGCTTGCGGTCGAGCGAAGCCTCGTTGCCGACCAATCGAATCTTCACCAGCTGCTGGGTGATCGTCGAGGCGCCTTCCACGGTGCCATGCGCTCGCCAGTCGATCAGCGCCGCTCGCGCCACCCCGCCCGGATCGATGCCCGCCTCCGAGTAGAAGTTGCGGTCCTCGATGGCGATGATGGCTTCGGGAAGGAGCGTCCCCATGTCCGCGAGAGCCTGCTCGTAGTGCTGGTGGCCGGGAGCATGAAGGTCGGCCAGCACGGTCTTGCCGTCCGAGGCGTACAGAACCGTGTCGGTGGGCACCGATTGCTCCAGCTTGGCCACGTCCGGCATCCGGTCCGCGAAGGCAACGTAGCCGGGCGAGGTCAGAAATAGAGCGGGGCCCGCAACCAGGATCAGCACCAGCACCCGAAGCAGCCAGCCTGCGGGGCGCAGCAGCCTCGCCCTCTTCATGACGCGGGACGTGCTTGCTCGGCGTCGCTGCCCGTTGAGCCTACGAGGCCAGTCGATCTGATTCATCCTCCCGCCCTTCCTCACGATCCGGATCACCGAAGCCCGACGGCGCGGGCACGATCGGCCCGTACCAGCCGATCGACTGCGCGCTCAGCAGCGCGCTGATGTTGACGGGGTGGTCGGCCGTCAGAGCGCGCTCGCCCTGAAGATCGGCGAGGCCGGCGCCGCCGGCCACCGCCAGTGCCTGCCCCGCCTTTACCGCAAGGCCGTTGATGGCGGGCGTGTGCTCTGCGTGCCAGGATCGCGCCGTGGCCTCGAGCTGAAACGCCCTCTCGCGAAGCGCTTCGAGGCCCGCGGCCGCCTGCACACGCCCGGCCTCAACTGCCCGCGCCTGGCGGACCTTTGCCTGCGGAATGACGACGTCTCGGGTCCAGATCAGCATCTGGACGAACCAGGTGAGGAATGCAGCCGCCAGCATCGCCGTCCCGTGCTCGGCGCGCCGGTTCCACTCGTCCATTACATATGGGGCCGCTGCTGGAGCGGGGACCGGCCCGCCATGGAGCGGCAGCTCTATCCACTCGCCGAGCATGATCCGCGGCCGGCGGTCGAGCGCCTTCCGGTGCGAACGAATCAGGACCAGCGCCATGATGTCTGCTCCCACCAGCAGCACGACGGCGTCGGCGATCGCGAACCTGTGGTCCACGACCCACCCGAGCATGCCGGCAAACATGAGCCCGATCGACGTGTTCACGATCTGGTCCGCGCCCCAGGCCGCCGACTCGGTGAGCTTGCGCGTGCCCAGCTGCTGGATGTTCGTGATGACGAGCCAGCACGTGACGATCAGGCCGAGCCAGATGGCCGCCTCCATCCATCGCGGCACCGAGCGGTGCACGGGCGGCACCACCATTGCCGCAGCCATGCCCGCGAACAACGCCAGCGAAAACTGCAGCACCGTGGCGTTCCCCATTGAAAGGGAAACGCGGTCACCGAGCCAAGTATTGGCGGCCCTTTTCCTGCGTTGACGGCGGCGCAATAAGTGATCGTGGACGCAGAGGCGTTGTATTGATGGCGTGGCTGCTGACCCGCTCAGCGGCCACGCCGTTACGTCTGATGGCAATTCTCTTCGTCATCCTGTTGATCACGCTGGGGCTCGCGTTGAGGGCCGCCACCGTCAGCCGCCGGGTGAGCCTGGCCGGATCCGATGGCGGCGACGACGCCGGCCTGGTAGACGCCTACGCGCGCACGTCCCTGCTCGTATTTCTCAGCCTGTTGGGCCTCTTTGCGCTGGGGCTGGCGTACGGCAACGTGCTGGGTGCCGGCACCGGCCCATAGCGGTCCACCCGGCAACGCACGTCCGATGACGCGACTTGGCGATGAGCTGGCGGACCAGGCTCTCGGCCTTGCCACCAGCCTGTGGTCAGAGCTGGGCGTGGATGGGTCGGTCCGCCACCATGCCTGGCAGGCAGTCGACCTGGAGCCCCTGCTCCTGTACACGGCATGGATCGGGTCGGCCGACCGACGCCTCCGCTCGCGTGTCATCGAGTGGTCGATCGCCAATCACCGGCTGGCGTCCGCGATCCGCATGCGCAACCTGTCGCGCCAAGCAAGCCCCGTCGCTCGCGCATCCCTGGCCCGGATCGGGGCGACCGTCCGAGCCCACACGAACGCACCGTGGCCCGCACGGGGAGATCCCCTGACACTGCTGCCGTCCGCGGCTGTGGACGCGCCCGACATGCGCCGACCGTCCCTGGTCCAGCTTCGCCTGCGTGCCCTCGTCGGCGTGTCCGCGCGAGCCGAGATCCTGCGGTTGCTGCTAGCGGATGGCGAGCGAGCCAAGCCGGCGAGCGTGATCGCAGAGGGCGCGGCTTACGGCAAGGGCAGCGTCGCGCAGGCCCTGGACCTGCTGACGCAAGCGGGCATCGTCCGGATGCAGCCTGCGGGCAACCGACTCGTGTACTCGCTGTCGCGGTCCGCCGAGCTCCGATCGGCAATCGACGGCATGCCTGAGGCATTCCCCGACTGGGCACCGATACTGCGCATCACAGAGTCGCTGGCCGGATACGCGCGGTCCGCACCCGCAGCGGCGCCGGCGCGCGTCGCCCGGTCGCGGCGCCTGCTGCACGCGATCGACCAGGACGTCAGGCGACTCGGCATCGGCGGCATCGTGCCGACGGTGAGCGGACCAGATTCGATAGCCGAGCTCGAGCAATGGGCGCTGAGCTTTGTCGCCGACCACGCCGGCACAACACACGTGAGCCCGGCCCGGAGAGACGTGACATATACGGTTCGGCATCTCGTGCGCGGCGGCTGGGCGGGGAGCAGGCAAGGCCGAGGCGTGCCCGCTCGACCGCTCGAGGCTGCAAGCCGGTCGAGGGATGATTCACTTGATGAAGAGTCCGGACCGCGCGAGCTGTCGCTGGCGATTTTCAGCGACGTGCTCGGCCGCGAGAGCCAGCAGTCTGGATTGGCGCTGGTCAAACCCGAGCTCTCCACCACCAGTACCAGCTTCGCCGAAGAGGCGGTGCGCCCGATCACGAGAGGTGCGGAGACCAGCTTCACAGCCGAGTTCGTGAGGCGGTGGTTCGAAAACAGACGACCGTGAGCCCGAAAAACGCTCAGGTAACCTGAGCGGTCGGGCACAAATGGGTCCCCTCGAGTCGGTTTCGGCCCATTTGACAACCGTTGAGGCAAATTAACCGCATCGCAGTGGCTGCATTGCTCGCGGGCCCCTAACTTTCCTTCTCCGGCCACCTATCGACAGGTTTCGCATGGCGCCTGATCGCCCGGTGACGCAAGGAGGGGTAACTGGGCTCAGCGCGTCGGATCATTCGTGGCCTGCTGTCTTGCAGGAAAGGCTATCTGCCGCTACTGGTCGCGGCGACCTTCCTTCACCTGAGCGTGATCGCGCTCGCCGCCGCGCCGGACGGCGGCCCGGGCCTAACTCGTTCAGCATCGAGCGCCTCGAACCCGAGCGATCAGAAACCCAGCCTCACGCTGCCCGCGGGCGGCAAGACCTGCCCGGCCTCCGGGCCGGGAGCGGCTTGTGACTCCTCCCCCGCCGCGACCCCCACCCCAGGCCGGCCGTCCGTGCCCGACGGCCTGGCCCCATGTCCGGCGGACCCGGCGAAGCCGATTCTCATCTCACCTGCTGCATGCGACGCCACGACTTCACCGGCCTCGCCGGCCCCGGACTCCCGTGCTCCCGCGCGACCGTCACCGGTGATGCCCAGCGTTCCGGTCGCGTCCCTGGGCACCGCGGTTGCGCAAGGCAGCAACCTCAGCCTGACGGCCGATCGGTCCCTTCGCCGGTCGGGTGATCCGGTCCTTCTTACGGCTCTGGCATCCGCGAGCGTCACTGGAACGGCGAACGCGATCGAGATCTTCGACAGCACAACGGGCACACTGGCCGGGGCCTGTATGCAGGCGAGCCGCTGCCTGGTGGACTACACCGCGGCAGCGGGAGTGCACTCGTTCGCAGCCTACATCACCCCTCCAACCGCGACGGCGCCCCCGGTAGAGACCGCCATCGTTTCCAACGACATCCAGGTGAGCTGGCTCGATGTCAGCCTGGAAGCCGGTCCAACCGCCGTCGGCCCAGGGAAGGCGCTTCAGATCTCTTCGTCCACGTCAATCGACGTCGGCCGCCTGGGCTTTGTGCTCCTGTTCTGGGATGTCACCACCGGCAAGCCGCTCACCTACTGCACCAGTGGCACGACCTGCAGAGCGATGCTGAGCTACGCCTCGGCCGGCTCGCATGACATCGTGGCCTACGTCGCGGACAGTGCCGCCACGACGCCGGCGTCCGGTGTCAACTCCGCCTCTGACGTCGCCTCGCCGACATGGCTCGCGGTCACGCTGGCGGCCAGCACCACTGATATGCAGGCGGGCGGCACCGTCTATCTCGAGGCGGCCGCCAATGCCGACCTCACGAATACACCGTGGAGCATCGCCATCTATGACCAGGCCGGGAAGCTGCTTGGCGCGCCGTGCAAGTCAGGCCGAGTCTGCGCCACCCAGGTCACGCTGGGCGGTGGCGCCGCGCCGTCTTTTTCGGCCGCCATCGGCGCGCCGCCCGCCCCGCCCAAGACGTCGACCACAGCCGGCCAGATCCTGAAGAACGTCGCGCAGGTCCCGCTGGCGAACATCCAGGCGCGCTCTGCGTCGGTGAAGCCATCCCGGCTGCTGTGGGGCGTCGACTCCTGTAAGCCGATGACCGGCGACGCGGCCGGCTCCAGCGGGCTGTACCCGCAGGTCAACTCGATCCTGGGGACGCCCGACTTCTGGGGTCGATACCTGACCAACACCGGCAACTGCCCAGGCATCGGCGCCGCCGAGGTGGCTGCCGCGGCGAGCCACCACATGGGCATCCTCCCGATCTTCAACGACTACGACTGCTCAGCGGTCGCCGGCCATGACACCGGCCAGAGCTACGCAATCAACGCCGTCGCGGCCGCCGCAGGCCTTCACATCCCGAAGGGCACCGTGCTGGTCATCGACATCGAACCCCCAGGACCGTGGTGCTCGGGGGGGATCGACGGCCCGTTCGTCCAGGGTTGGTACGACGGCATCACGGCCGGCGGCTACGCGCCGGGTTACTACGGTGACGGCACCGCCTCCAGCACCTTCGCATCGGCCTGGTGTGGCGCCGTCGCGTCGCGCCCCGAGATCGCGACTGAATCGTACCTGTGGTCCTTCGAGCCTTCGCTCACAGAGGGCTACACGAAGGCGTGGTCGCCCGTGTGGCAGCCGCACGAGGTCGGCTGCGCCGGCAACACGACCGCGTGGCAGTACGAGCTGAGCGTGGGAGCGACGCCCGATGTCGACAGCGACGAGGCCCTATCGAAGATGCCTCTCTGGTATCCATAGGCCCCACGCACCGACCGGTGCTTTGAGCGCACCCCGGCGTTTCATTGAAGGGGGAGCTCCTGGCTCGACGAGTCGCTGAGCTGCTCGCGATGGTGTTCCCCGCAACGTGGTGAAGGCGCGCAGGATCGCCGCCGGCCCTGGTGTGCCTGGTGAGTACCGGGTGGCCCGCTCCATCCCCGCGTTTACATTCGTAGATCTCCGTTACGACTGGAGGGTCCGTCATGGAACACGAAGAAAGCACTCACGTTCGCGATGAATCGTCAGGCACCGTCCGCGAGGAATCCTCGACGCTCGTGAATGACACCGGCGCCGCTCCAGTGCGAGAGGCGTCCGTCGTCAAGAGCTCGACACCCGCGCGGCGCGCGATGGAGGGCATCTACCTCCTGTTTGGGGTCATCGACGCCCTTCTGCTGATCCGGTTGGTGCTCAAGTTGCTGGGAGCGAACCCCCATGTCGGGTTCGCCAGCTTCACCTATGGATTGACAGACTTCTTCCTCGCGCCGTTCAAAGGTCTGCTGCCGACATTCGTCAGCGGGCAGTCGGTATTCGAGCTGTCTCTGATATTCGCGATCCTCATCTACTCGCTGATCGCGCTGGGTCTCGTGCGACTGGTCGCGATCACTCTCTCGCGCAGCGTCATGGTGTCGCAGCACAGCCGGTCCGAGGGGCTCAAGCCTCGCTCAGGCTGAATCGAAGCGACACGGGGAAGTCTCGGAATGGGGGCTGTTGACCGGGGGCGGCGTCGCCGCCCCCGGCACCTTCGCTCTACGATCTGGACGCTGGCGGTGGCGCTTGGGACCGCCGTCACGCTCCTGCTCGTGGTCACCGTGGTTTTTCTGGTCGCGACCTCGCCGAACTGGCTGGGTCGCTAGGCGGCCACGGGTCCACAAGCCCAGGTCGGTTCGGTAATCACCCTGCCCGGAGGCCGGGAATTGCCACCAGGTCGCGGATGTCCTGCACCTGTCGCGTGATCCAGCGTGAGATGTCGTTCGTGCGCACGACCTCCCGCGCGGCTTCGCTTCTCGTCCTCCGCTCGTCGGCGCTCATTGTCAATCCCTGGTAGATCGCTTCGGCCGTGGCCTCGACGTCGAACGGGTTCACCGAAAGCACATGCCGCTGCAGCTCCTCGTGGGCGCCGGCATTCTCCGACAGGACGATCATCCCCTCGGCGCGATTGACCAGGGCGCCTTCCTTGACTACCAGGTTCAAGCCGTCGTAGACGGGGTTGACCAGGAGGACGTCGAAGTTGCGCAGCGCCGCCACGGCCTTGCGCACGTTCTCGCCGAACTCCAGGCGGATAGGCATCCAGCCGTCCCGGCCGTGCTGGCTGTTGATGCGCGCGGCGACCTGGCGGACACGACGAAGGTAGGTGCGGTAAATCGCCACGTCCTGGCGCGAGGGCTGCAGGAACGCCCAGAACTGGACGTCGCCTTTGAGCTCTGGATGTTGCAGCAGCAGCTTCTCGTAAGCGAGGAAGCCCCGCACGATGTTCTTCGAGGGATCCGTCCGGTCGATGCGGACGATGAGCTGCTTGGGGCGCCAGTCGCGGAGCCTGCGCTCCTCGACCATCACGCCATGCGAGAACGCGAGCCTCGTCGTCGTCGCCACGTCGATCGAGATCGGATACGCGCGTGCGTAGACGACCCTGCCTTCGATGAGAACTGCCTTCTCCCTCTCGTCGACCTGAAGGCCGGCGTTTTCCTCGCACGTCATGAGGAAGTTGCGGACATCGAGGCTTGACTGAAAGCCGACGATGTCGCAGCCAAGCAGGCCCTGGAGGATTGCCGAGCGCATCTCTTTCGGCAGCACCTTCCAGTACTGCGCCGTCGGCCACGGTATGTGGATGAAGTGATGGATGATCGCTCCCGGCAGCTGCTCGCGCACCATCTTGGGCACGAGGTAGAGCTGGTAGTCGTGGACCATAACGAGCGGCCGGTGCGGCAGCTGCCGTCCGACGTCGATCACTTTCTGCGCAACCTGCCGGTTGACCTCGACATATCCGTCCTTCCAGGCGCGATGGATGCGGCCGTTGATGATGGGCTGCTGCGCGAGGTCCCACAGGTAGTGCTGGATGAACCACAGGACCGGGTTTGCGATCACCGAGTAGTACTGCTCGTACTGTTCCGGCGTCGGCGTCACGTAGTGGAGCTTCGTCTCGGATCGGAGGAGTGGCGCATTCCATGTGTCGCCGTGCTCCTCGACCATCTTCCGCTCCTCATCGTTACGCGCACAGCACACCCAGTCGGCGGCCGTGACCTCGGCGAGCGTGAGGAGCGCGGTGACCACGCCGCCCGCGCCACGCGCGAATCCGCCTTCAGGTCGCGGCTCGTGGGGCGCGCGATTGCTGACTACGACAGCGGAATGCTGGGGCAGCGTCCGCGCGACGTACGCGCGCATCGACCCGCCGGGCCGGCGGCGATCCACGCTGTTCATGAAAGGGCTGTCTGCGATCTCGAGCATCGCTCTTTGCTGCCTACGGTGAAGGCTTGGTGGACGGTGACGGCACCGGGCTGGGCGAAGGGATCGGGCTAGGAGCAGGCGATGGGAGCGGCGACGGGCTCGGCACCCCGGACGGGCTCGGCAGAGGCGACTCGCTCGGTGAAGCGCTCGGGCTTGGGCTCGCCGATGGACAGCTGCCCTCGGTGCCGCTGAGGAAGATCTCCGGCTGGCTCCCGCACGACCCGCGGACGATTCCAGAAGGCTGGCTGTACCAGCTGCGCATCTTGCTGGGCAGCGCGTTGACGAAGCGCGCCATGATCGTCTGGCCCACGCTTTCGCCGAAGGCGCGGATCATTCCGCCGCCACCATCGGGTGCGGTATTGCCGACCCAGACGCCCGCGACGATGTCGGGGTTGTAAGCCATGATCCACGAGTCGGGAATCTGGCCGTGGCCGTTGTCGCTGGTGCCGGTCTTGCTCGCCATCTGGCGATTCCAGCCGAAGCCCCATTTGTACTGGTACTGCTTGAGCACGTCCGTGATGAGGTAGGACTCGGCGGGCGTCAACACCTGCTGAGGGCCGAGCACGTCGTGCGTGTAGACGGTCTTCCCGCTGCCGTCATCGATCGACTTGATCGCGTTCAGCTCGACCTTCTGGCCCTGGTTGGCGAAGACCTCGTAGCCCTGCACGTGCTCGAGCAAGGTGACGTCGCTGCCACCAATCGCGGTCGACAGCCCCGGGTCGAGATGGCTCTTGATCCCCATCGCGTGAGCGAGGTTGATCACGTTGTTCATGCCTTCCATCTGGCCCACCTCGACGGCCGGAATGTTGCGCGAGTAGACCAGCGCCGTTCGCGCCGGAATCATGCCCATGCCTCCGTTGTCGAAGTCGTGGGGAACGTAGCCGTTGAAGCTCTGGGTATGGTCGTCGAGAACCGTCGCCAGGGTGATCTTGTGATCGCGCAGCGCCGCCTCGTAGACATATGGCTTGAACGACGAGCCCGGCTGCCGCTCCGCGAGGACGACGTCGTACTGGCCCGCGATCGCGTCGTTGCCGTAGTCGGCCGAGCCCACCCACGCCAGTATCTCGCCGGTCTTTGGGTTCGCGGCGAGCAGGGCCGAGTTGTTGATGTTCGCCCACGCCAGGTCCTTGATGCCGTTCTTCACTGCGGAGTCGGCCGCCTGCTGTAAGTCGAGGTCCAGCGTCGTGTGGACGACGATGCCTCCCTGCTGCACCGCCGCCGCGCCGAATGTCGACTCCAGCGAAGAGAGAACGTAGTCGACGAAATGCGGCGCCTTGCTCTGCCGCGCCGAGGCCTGGATCTTGAACTCGGATTTGACATCCTCGTTCGCGGCCTGGTCGGCCTGGTCCTGCTTCAGGGCGCCGATGGTGACCATCCCCTTGAGGACGTACAGCTCGCGATCGCGCGCGAGGTCGTAATGGACCTTGGGGTCGTAAGCCGCCGGGGCCTGGATGAGCCCGGCCAGGAACGCGGCCTGTGCCGCTGTGAGGTCCTTCGCGTCCTTTGAGAAATAGGTGCGCGCCGCGGCGCCGATCCCGTACGCGCCGTGGCCGTAGTAGACGCGATTCATATACATGGTGAGGATCTGGTCTTTGGAGAAGCGCTCCTCGAGCGCGACCGCGAGCACCGACTCCTGCAGCTTGCGCGTGAACGATTTCTGCGGAGTCAGCAGCTGGATCTTCACCAGCTGCTGCGTGATCGTGCTACCGCCCTCCCTCAGGCCAAGGTGCGTGACGTCAACCCAAACTGCGCGCGCGGTCGAACCGACATCGATGGCGCCGTGGTGATAAAAGTTGCGATCTTCGGCGGCCAGCGTCGCGGCAGCCGCATTGGGCCCCATCTCACTGAGCTTCAAGCTCACGTGGTAGTGGCCGGCCGGGCTCCAGTCCTCGATAAGCTTTCCGTTGCGATCGAGCACGACGACATCGCCGGCGGCCAGCACGTCCTGGCTCGGGTCCGGCAGATCCTTCACCGCCCACAGCACGTAAAACGTGGACAGCAGGAACACGGTCCCGGTGACGGCTGCGATCCAGCCTCGCTTCGCCCAGATCCAGCCGAAGATGCGGTGGCCGTGGACTGGGTTCTGCGGGACGCGACCGGTTGAGCTCTCAACCACCCTTCGCGTTTCCTCCTCAGCACCCGCGCTTTCGAGCCGGCCTCCTTGGCCGGCTCGGCAATGGCGAGCTTCGAGAGGACAACGCCGGGTTGGATCCGGCTACTCGGAGCCGGTTACCCCATCAGAGGGCTCTAGCTGAACTCCACGGCTAGGTACGCCGCGCCGTTGGAAGCCACCGCCCATGCCGTTCCAACGTAGCGGTACGGGCCGAGTATGTTCGCCTTGTGCTCTGGGCTCGCCCAGAACATCGCGTTGAGCTGCGGATCGTTGATACCTCCGCTCCAGTAGCCGACGTTCTCGCCGGCCTGGTTGCCGAGGTGGCAGCCGAGATCGACCGTCGGACCGTTCGTGTGATAGGGCGGCACCCAGCCTTGCTTCGAGAGCCGCACCGCATTGGACACGGCGACGTTGTGCAGGCATGAGCTCCACGTCAGGGCCGCAAGGCCCGCTGCCGCCCGATCCCTGTTGATCAGCACCTGCTGCTGGGAGCCGATCACGATCGAGGGTCGCGCCGGCGGTGGAGCCGGTCTCGATGTTGTCGGCGCGCTGGAGGTCGTGCTCGGTGGGGTCGACGGTGACGGGGTCGGCCGTGGTGGATTGTGGTTGGCAAGAAGGTTGGGAGTGAACGACCGGCCGCCGTCTGCGGCCGCAGCCGCCGGTTGCGGTGCCGCGAGGGCCTGAGCGGCATTGTTGTGCGTGCGCAGCGTGGCGGCGGTCGCCGTGCTGATGACCGCGACCAGGACGACGCCTCCGATCCAGGAAAGAATCCGCATGGCCAGGCGCAGAGTCTGACGGCGCCAGGCCGGAATCGTTGCCGGTGATCGGGTAAAAGGTTGTAAAAGGAATCGTGGGCGCCGGCTCAGGCCCCCTTTACTTTCTTAACCTCGTCATACCTCGGGAAATCGGCTGTAGAGCCGTTCGTGCGCCATCACCAGGAAGGTCTCCGCGATCCGCTCCCAGCCATGCTGCTGCGCCCACATGAAGCTCATGGCGCGCAGCGCCAGCTGCAAGGCCTCGTAGATCGGAAACCGGTTGACGGTCGCGTGCGGACGCAGCTCCAGATACCGCCGCAGGAAGCCTACGCGCGCTGCCTCGGCCGCAACGGTGTCCTCCCAGCCTTGCGGATTGGACGGCACCAGGTAGGCGCAGAACTTGCCCAGGTCGTAGCTGGTCTCCGCGAGGCCGTAGTAATCGAAGTCGAGCAGCGTGTAGCGACCGTTGTGATGGACGAACTGGTCGTACTTGAGATCGCCATGCGTCGGGCGCCACTCCTCGCCGAAAGACACGCGCGCTCGGTTGCGAAGATGAACGATCAGGTCGCTGAGCAGAAAGTGTCCCTGGGGATGGACGTACGCGAACTGATGCGCCACGCGGTCGAGCCGCTCCAGCTCGGCGTCGAGCAAGATCTCGATGTCCGTCTCGACGCCCGATTCGTGGACGACGGCCACCGCTTCGGCCGCGGCGAGGGCGGCGTTCTTGAACTCGTTGCTGCGCCTGTTGCCCTGCACGGGCGCACCCGGTATCGCCTGCTCGAGCAGGAGCCCATACCTGTCTATGAATCCCAGCGGACGCGGCAGGTTCAAAAGCCCATCTGAATTCGCCACCTTGGAGCTCCACAGGCCTTCGACGATCTTCTGCGTCCGCAGCCCACGGTCCCCCGGCTGGACCTTGCCGTAGATCGACAGCGGTCCGGCGGACGTTTCGAACCGGTAGCGCAGGATGGCCCCCACCTCGGGCAGGTAGCGAACCCTTTCCACCGTCAGGTTGGGCGAGGCATCAGGTAAAGGAGCTGGGTGGTCCTCGTGGCCGAGCAGGAGCCGAGTCATCGTTTCGGGGTCCGCGGCCTCCGGCAGGCCGGGCATGGCGGGATCGAACGGATAGAACCAGAACGCCACCTGTGACTCCGGCAAGATCGTGGGGTAGCCAAGGCCGTCGATGGGATCGGATGGCTGGCCGGTGTGGCGCTGGAGCCTCGCCTGCAGGTCCTCCCAAGCATCGGCCCCGAAGGCGCCGCGCGCCACCAGCCTGAGGCTTCGCGCGCGCGCGTCGCTCTTCGCTTGGATCTCAAACATGGCCCAGTACCGATCGGGAGGCTCGAGTCGAGACGCACGCTTGCGCACCCCTTCGACCTCCCAACCCTTGGGAGCCAGCAATGTCGTCACGAACTCGCCCACGACGTCTTCGCTGGTGGCATCGAGCATGGTTACAAGCGAGACCTTCGGCGTTTCCGTGTTAAGCATTGCCAAATAGGGAACGCTGAGCGGGGCGTTCTGCGACATATCCTCGTGCCGGCAATTTTCAGCAAGCCGGGGTCCGTGTCCAGGATGGCGGCGAGGGCAAATGCTCATATCCACGTGGAGGTGAGCGTTCTTGGACAGGTTGAGCGAATTTGTCGCAACTCGGCCGTCGTTCATGCGTCGGTCTGCAGTCAAGTTATTCGTTCTCATGGCGGGTACGGTTCTCATGCTGTCGCGAACCACGCCTGCGCTCGCAGCCGATTCTCACAACGACCACGCCAAGACATCCGGCAAGACGACTGCATCGGTGGTCGTGCACAAGTCCGACTCCGCACCCGCCAAGAGCGATCAGCAGATCGGCGGTGGTGGAGGTGGTGACGGAAAGGGCGATGGCGGGAAAGACGGCGCCAGTACCAAGGGCGCCTCGAGCGCGAAGAGCAGCTCGAGCGCCAACGCCAACGTGAGCGCGAGCGCGAGCGCCAACGTGAGCGCGAGCGCGAGCGCTAACGCGAACGCGAACGCGGGCGCCAATGGCAGCGGCAAGGCCAAGGACTCGGGCGGCGCAGCGGCCAAGACGACCGGCCAGCACAAGGAGCCGGGCGAGAACAACTCCGACAGCCGCGGTGACACCGCGGGTGGGAAGACAGGCAACGGCGACGACAAGACCAAGGCGACGACCCACGAAAACGTAGGCAGCACCGGCAGCGTCGGTTCGGCGGGCAGCGCCAACGGCAGCACCGGCAACTCGACCCCCAAGGTCGGGAGCACCGGCAGCGTCGGTTCGGCGGGCAGCGCCAATGGCAGCACGGGCAACTCGACCGCCAAGGTCGGGAGCACCGGCAGCGTCGGCAGCGCAGGCAGCGCGAACGGCTCGACCGGAAACTCGACCGCCAAGGTTGGATCTACGGGCAGCGTCGGCAGCGCAGGCAGCGCGAACGGCTCGACCGGAAACTCCACCGGCAAGGTTGGGTCTACGGGCAGCGTCGGCAGCGCAGGCAGCGCCAACGGCTCGACGGGAAACTCGACTCCTCAGACGGGGAGCACCGGTAGCGTAGGCAGCGCGGGCAGCGCCAATGGATCGACCGGCAACTCGACTCCCCAGACAGGGAGCACCGGCAGCGTCGGTTCGGCGGGCAGCGCCAGCGGCTCGACCGGCAACTCGACTCCTCAGACGGGGAGCACCGGCAGCGTCGGCAGCGCAGGCAGCGCCAGCGGCTCGACCGGCAACTCGACTCCTCAGACCAGCACCGGCAGCACCACCAGCAACGGCACCAGCACCGGCAGCGCGCCGAGCGCGGGCAGCACGACTGGCGGCACCGGCGCCAACACCGGTGGCAACACCGGCGGCACCTCGGGTGCAACGGCGACCGGCGGCACCCCGGGTGCAACAGCGACCGGCGGCGTCTCGGCCGCCACAGCAAGCGGCATCGGACTGGCGGGCACCGGCCTGCCGATAATCGGTGGAATCATCGGCGCGGCCCTGGTCGCGCTGGGGGCCATCGGTCTTCGGGTCAAGCGCGGCTAGCGCCAAACCATGGAAGGGGGGAACCTTCGGGTTCCCCTCTTTTCTTTTGGGAGGAGGCTGCTGATCCCCATTCGAGTGGCGAGTAGGGCTATTCCATCCGGCGTTTTCTAGATGTGACCGCCTCGCAAGAGGTGGTCACGCCAAATACGCGAGGAGGTGTCCATGGAGCTTTCGCCTGGCGGCATTATTGCGTGGATCGTCGTGGGACTCATCGCCGGCTGGGCGGCGTCGGTGGTCAGCCGGGGTCACGGCTTCGGACTCATCGGCGACATCATCGTCGGCCTGATCGGCGCCCTCATCGGCGGCTTTCTGGCCGGTTTCTTCATCCACGGCAGCGTCGGGCTGATCGGCAGCATCATCATCGCCTTCATCGGCGCCGTGATCCTGCTCGCCATCCTGCGCATGTTCGGGCGGCGTCGGGTCGGGGCTTGACCTGACCATCCGCTAGTTCCGGGGCCCGTGGAAGCGGGTCCCGGAACCTCTCTACCTCACTTGTACGGCGACGTACCCCTCCCAGGAGCGGTTTGATTTAGGCCGACAGAGACTCTCAGGAGGGCGACGTGGAGGTAGCCACCCTGCCGGCCGGTCGCCGGCCTGTGGGTGCATCGGAGACTGCAGAGCCGGGCTCTCGGGCCACCGGCCGCCTTCGGACACGCCAACGAACCCGCCCGGCGCAGCGACTCGAGAAGGCCCAGGCGGCCGCCTCGATCGCTCTTGGTGCCGTCTCGTCTTATCTCGAGGCCGAGATGGAGCTGCCCGTCTTCTTCAGCCACCTGGCGGAGACGGTCGCCGGCCTGGTCGGCGCCCGGCGGGTGGCCTTCCTCCGCATCTCGTCTGCCGGCAACCTGGTGCTTCAGCGCGAGCCCTTCGGCTTTCCGGCGCAATCGCCCATCCGCAGCATTCGCATCGATGCCAAGCCCGGAGGCAATGGCATCGCCTCCCGCGTCGTCTACCGAGACGAGCTCGACATTCACGATGGCTCCTTTGCCGCGCTCGACTCCCTCTGGCAGGAACACGGCCTTCGGGGCATTCGCAACTCGATCGCCGTTTCGTGGCCGGCAGGTGGCCGGCGCATCGGCGCTCTCGCGGCGTTCGACTCCAAGCGTGGCTTCACGAACGACGATGCGTGGGTCCTCCACGTCGCCGCGATGGCCACCGGCCTCGTGTGGCAGTACCGGGAAGCCGAGGAAGAGCTCGATGTCGCGGTCGAGCGCCTCGAGGAGGCGATGGCGGCACGCCGCCAGCTGCTCGCCAACGTGGCCTCGGGTGGCGACGAGGCGAGGCGGCGATTCGCGAGCGCGCTGCACGACGATTCGCTGCAGCTCCTCACGGCGGCTGAGCTCCAGCTCGAGCGGATCCGCAACGACAGCGACTCGAAGCGTCAATCCGCGCAGCTCGACCAGCTGGCGCTCACCATCAAGAAGGTTGAGGATTCGCTCCGCCGGCTGCTGACCACGGTGAGCCCCGAGGCGCTCGACCTCACCGTCGGCCTCAAAGAAGCGATCCGCGACCGGCTCGCAACGGTGCGGGGGCATGCGGGCATCGAAACCGACATCGATCTCCGGTTCCCGGACGGGCTCCCGGACGGGCTCGAGTCGATCGTGTTCAAGAACATTGCCGAAGCCCTCACCAACGTGCAGAAACATTCGCACGCCGCGCGCGTGCGCGTCGCCGCAGCCGCCCTCGACGGCGGCCTCGTCGTCGAGGTGAGCGACGACGGCACCGGCTTCGTCGTCGACGAGTGCATGTACGTGCCGGGGCATCTCGGCTTGCTCGCCATGAAGGAGCGCGCCCAGCTCGCCGGCGGTTGGTGCCGCATCGTCAGCGAACCGGGCGCCGGCGCGAAGGTTGAGTTCTGGGTACCAACGACGTGAACACCGCGGGCGACACCGACAGAAAGGAGAGGACGGAAACATAATGGCCACCAAAGCGCCGGCCGCAGACAAAACCGACAACCGGGTGATGCTGCGTGTACTCACCGCCGTCAAGCGAGGTGATTTCAGCGTACGCATGCCAGTCACATCCACCGGACAGGCAGGCCAGGTCGCGGTCGCGATCAACGACATCATCGAGTCCAACCAGCGCCTGGAGCGCGAGCTGCGCCGGCTGAGCAAGCATGTCGGCAAAGAGGGCCTGGTCAAGCACGTGTCCATCGGTGACGCGGGCGGCGGTTGGGCGGCGACGCTCGACTCGATCAACGACCTGATCGAAGACGTGGTGCGGCCCAACACGGAGATGGCGCGCGTCATCAGCGCCGTGGCCAAGGGTGATCTCACGCAAACGATGCCGACCGACATCGACGGCAGTCGACTGCAAGGACAGTTCCTGGAAACCGCGCGCATCGTCAACACGATGGTCAACCAGCTCCGTTCGTTCAGCTCCGAGGTGACGCGCGTCGCCCGCGAGGTGGGCACGGAGGGCAAGCTCGGCGGCCAGGCTCAGGTCCCTGGTGTAGACGGGGTATGGAAGGACCTCACCGACAACGTCAACCTGATGGCGGGTCAGCTGACCAACCAGATCCGCAACATCGCCGAGGTCACGACCGCGGTCGCCAACGGCGACCTCTCGCGCAAGATCACCGTTGAAGGCCAGGGCGAGATCCTCGAGCTCAAGAACACCATCAACACCATGGTCGACCAGCTCAACGCCTTCGCCTCCGAGGTGACCCGTGTCGCGCGCGAGGTGGGTACAGAGGGCAAGCTCGGCGGCCAGGCCGACGTCAAGGGCGTCGGCGGCACGTGGAAAGACCTCACCGACAACGTCAACCTGATGGCGGGTCAGCTCACCAATCAGATCCGCAACATCGCCGATGTCACCACCGCGGTCGCGAATGGAGACCTCTCGCGGAAGATCACCGTCGACGTCCAGGGCGAGATCCTCGAGCTCAAGAACACGATCAACACCATGGTCGACCAGCTCAATGCATTCGCCTCCGAGGTGACCCGCGTCGCGCGCGAGGTGGGTACCCAGGGCAAGCTCGGCGGCCAGGCCGAGGTCAAGGGCGTCGGCGGCACGTGGAAAGACCTCACCGATAACGTGAACTCCATGGCCGGCAACCTCACCAGCCAGGTTCGCAACATCGCCGAGGTCACCACCGCGGTCGCCAACGGAGACCTCTCCAGGAAGATCACCGTCGACGTCCACGGCGAGATCCTCGAGCTCAAGAACACCATCAACACCATGGTCGACCAGCTCAACGCGTTTGCCTCCGAGGTGACGCGCGTCGCGCGCGAGGTGGGCACCGAAGGCAAGCTCGGCGGCCAGGCCGAGGTCAAGGGCGTCGGCGGCACGTGGAAAGACCTCACCGACAACGTCAACTCCATGGCCGGTAACCTCACCAGCCAGGTCCGCAACATCGCAGACGTCACCACGGCAGTGGCCAACGGCGACCTCTCGCGCAAGATCACCGTCGACGTCCAGGGCGAGATCCTCGAGCTGAAGAACACCATCAACACCATGGTCGACCAGCTCAACGCATTCGCCAACGAGGTGACGCGTGTCGCGCGCGAGGTGGGCACCGAAGGTAAGCTCGGCGGCCAGGCCGAGGTCACCGGTGTCGGCGGTACGTGGAAGGACCTCACGGACAAGGTCAACTCCATGGCCGGCAACCTCACCAGCCAGGTTCGCAACATCGCCGAGGTGACCACCGCGGTCGCCAACGGCGACCTCTCCAAGAAGATCACCGTCGACGTCCAGGGTGAGATCCTCGAGCTCAAGAACACCATCAACACGATGGTCGACCAGCTCAACGCGTTCGCCAACGAGGTGACGCGTGTCGCGCGCGAGGTGGGCACTGATGGCAAGCTCGGCGGCCAGGCCGAGGTCGCAGGTGTCGGCGGCGTCTGGAAGGACCTCACCGACAACGTCAACACGATGGCCAGCAACCTCACCGACCAGGTGCGTGGCATCGCCCGCGTTGTCACGGCGGTGGCCAACGGAGATCTCCAGGGCAAGCTCTCGCTCGAGGCAAAGGGCGAGATCGCCGCCCTGGCGGAGACCATCAACAGCATGACCGAGACCCTCGCGATCTTTGCCGAGCAGGTCACGAGCGTGGCCCGCGACGTCGGCGTCGAGGGCCGGCTCGGCGGTCAGGCTCGCGTGCCCGGCGCCGCCGGCACGTGGCGGAACCTCACCGACAACGTGAACCAGCTGTCGGCGACGCTCACCACCCAGGTGCGCGCGATCGCCGACGTCGCCACCGCCGTCACCAAGGGCGACCTGACGCGGTCGATCGGCGTGGAAGCGAGCGGAGAGGTTGCTGTCCTCAAGGACAACATCAACGAGATGATTCGCAACCTCAAGGAGACGACCGAGAAGAACACCGAGCAGGACTGGCTGAAGACCAACCTGGCCCGGTTCGCGCGCATGCTGCAGGGCCAGCGCGACCCGATGACGGTCTCGAAGATGATCCTGTCCGAGCTGGCTCCCCTGGTCAATGCGGAGCATGGTGTCTTCTATGGGATGGTCGGCCCGAATGGGAACGAGGCTCACCTGGCCTTCCAGGCCGGCTACGCGTACAAGCGCCGTAAGGAAGTGCCGATGCAGTTCCGCGTCGGCGAGGGGCTGGTCGGGCAGTGCGCATTCGAGAAGAGGCGAATTCTGATCACCGACGTCCCCAGCGACTACGTGAAGATCACCTCCGGTCTGGGTGAGAGCAAGCCGCTCAACATTCTCGTGCTGCCGGTTGTGTTCGAAGGCGACGTGCGCGCGGTCATCGAGCTCGCATCGTTCCAGCGTTTCAGTCAGATCCATCAGGACTTCCTCGACCAGCTCATGGAGAGCATCGGGATCGTCCTCAACAACATCGAGGCCAACAGCCGCACCGAAGAGCTGCTGAAGCAGTCCCAGTCGCTCGCGAATGAGCTGCAGAGCCAGCAGGACCAGCTCCAGCACACCAACGAGGAGCTGGCCGAAAAGGCGCGCCAGCTGGCGCAGCAGAACGCCGAGATCGAGCAGAAGCGCAACGAGGTCGAGGTTGCCAAGAGCCTCGTCGAGGAGAAGGCGGAGCAGCTCGAGATCACGTCGCGCTACAAGTCCGAGTTCCTCGCCAACATGTCGCATGAGCTCCGCACCCCGCTCAACAGCCTGCTGATCCTGGCGCAGGAGCTGGCGGACAACCCCGAAGGCAACCTGCTTCCGAAGCAGACGGAGTACGCGACGATCATCCGATCGTCCGGCACCGACCTGCTGAGGCTGATCAACGACATCCTCGACCTCTCCAAGATCGAGTCCGGAACCGTGGCGCTGGAGATCACGGACTGGCCGCTCTCCGAGCTGCCGCCGCTGCTCGAGCGAACATTCCGCCACGTGGCCGAGGCCACCAGGCTGGACTTCTCGATCGACCTGCGGCCCGGCCTGCCCGCATCGATCCCCACCGACCCGCAGCGCCTTCAGCAGGTGCTCAACAACCTGCTGAGCAACGCGTTCAAGTTCACCGAGATGGGCCGGGTCGAGTTTCGCGCCGAGCTCGCGACCTCAGGCTGGAGTCCCTCGCACGAAGCGCTCAACCGCGCCGAGGCGGTCATCGCGATGTCCGTCACCGACACCGGGATCGGAATCCCGCGCGAGCAGCAGCAAACCATCTTCGAGGCGTTCGCGCAGGGCGATGGCACCACCAGCCGCAAGTACGGCGGTACCGGATTGGGCCTGTCCATCTGCCGCGAGCTGACAAGACTGCTGGCCGGCGAGATCACGCTCGAGAGCCGGCAGGGCGCAGGCAGCACCTTCACCCTCTACCTGCCGATCGCGAGTCCCGTGGTGGCGTGGTCGGGCGTACCCCGGGAGGCATCGTCCAGCAACGGAAGCGCCGGCATCAAAAGCGCGCAAACCGAGCCCGCCGGTCCGAACAGGTCGCGGAAGCGGATCGCGGTCCTCGAGCGCGCACCCATGGATGCTCACGCCACCCAGCATGTCCTGGTGGTCGAGGACGACCCGACCCAGCGAGAGCACGTCGTCAAGCTCATGGAGCCGCTCGCGACCAAGACCACAGCCGTGGCGACGGGCGAAGAAGCGGTCGCGGCGCTCGGGACCGACCACTTCGACTGCATCGTTGTCGACCTCGGGCTGCCGGGCATGAGCGGCTGGCAGGTGATCGACCACGTTCGTACCACAAAGAACCTGCGGTCGACGCCGGTGCTCGTCTACACCGCCAAGGAGCTCACCCGCAAGGAGGAGCTCAAGCTCGGGAGGGCAACGAAGACGATCGTCGTGAAGGAGGTGCGTTCTCCTGAGCGCTTGCGTGACGAGGTTGGCGCGATTTTGAGCCGGGGCGCTCAGGACGAGATGGCCGACCACGGGACCGTCGAGATCGAGAGCTCGCTGGCGGGCAAGAAGGTCCTGGTCGTCGACGATGACGTGCGGAACATCTTCGCCCTGACCGCACTGCTGGAGCGGCAGGGGATGGACGTCACCTCGTCGGACAACGGGGTCGACGCCCTGACAGCCCTGGCAGAGAACAACGACATAGACATCGCCGTGGTCGACGTGATGATGCCGGACATGGATGGCTACGCCACGATGTCCAGGATGCGCAGCCTACCGTTCTTCGAGACCCGGCCGATCATTGCGCTCACCGCGAAAGCGATGAAGGGGGATCGAGAGAAGTGCATAGAAGCAGGAGCGTCGGACTACATCGCCAAGCCGGTCGACAGCTCGCACCTCGTCGGCATGCTGCGTTCTTGGCTGAGCCACTGACGCTGGGCAACATTCGGCCTGCAGTGGCCTCAGAGGGATAGTGCTGGAGGCGAGGGCCGCGCCGTTGGACGTGCCGAGCCTCGAGGAGATCGAGGTGAAGCTGCTGCTGGAGGCGGTATCCCTCCGCTACGGCTATGACTTCCGCGAGTATGCGGCGGCTCCGCTGCGGCGGAGCATCAGGACGGGAATGGCCGGCGAAGGGGTGGCCACGATCTCGGCCTACCAGGATCGGCTCCTCCACGACACGAGCTGCATGCACAGGTTCCTGAGCACCGTGGGGGTGAGCGTCAGCAGCATGTTCCGGGAGCCCGACACGTGGCGATGCCTCCGCGAAGACGTCGTGCCAATGCTGCGCACGTATCCCTCGATCCGGGTCTGGAGCGTGGGCTGTGCGACCGGCGAAGAGGTGTACTCGCTGGCGATAGCGCTCCAGGAGGAGCGGTTGCTTCACAAGACGAGCATCTACGCCACCGACATGAACGAGGATGCCCTGGCGGTGGCGAGGGCTGGATCATGCTCGGTCGAGCGCCTGCTCTCGTATGAAAGCGACTACCTGCGCTCCGGGGGAAATTCGAGCCTGTCGTCGTTCTTCACCTCCAGTGGGCGCGTAGTTCGGTTGAAGCGCGACCTTCTCCACAACATCACGTTCGCGCAGCACAACCTGGTCACGGACTCGTCCTTCAACGATTTCCACCTGATCTTCTGCACCAACGTGCTCATCTACTTTCGGCCGACGCTCCAGCAGCGCGCCCACCGGCTCTTTTACGAAAGTCTCGTCAGGTCGGGCTTTCTCGCCCTCGGGCAGCGGGAATCGCTCGTCTTCGCCCCGGAGAGCAGCCGGTATCACCAGATGAGAGACGGCGTCAGCGTGTTCAGGAAGACAAGGTGATGGTGCAGCGCGCAACCACCATGAGAAAGGCGCCGGTGGAATCGAAGGTCGACATCCTGCTCGTCGACGACGATGCGACCAAGCGATTTGCGCTGAAGGCCATCCTCGCCCCATTGGGCCAGAAGGTGGTCGAGGCCGCTTCGGGGTCGGACGCGTTGCGGCAGCTGCTCAAGCAGGACTTCGCGGTGATCCTCCTCGACGTGCGGATGCCGGGCATGGATGGTTTCGAGGCTGCCCAGCTGATCCGCCAGCGCCCGCGGTCGGAGCTGACACCGATCATCTTCGTCACCGCCCTCGACCGCGCGGAGACAGACATGGGTCATGGATACGACCTTGGGGCCGTGGACTTTGTCTTCGCGCCAGTGGTGCCGGCGATCATGCGCGCCAAGGTGAGCGTGTTCGTCGAGCTGTACAAAGCGCAGCAGGAGCTTCGCCGCTACCGCACCCAGCTCGAGCGGCTCGTCCAGGAGAGGACGACAGCGCTCACAGCGATCAACCGCGAGCTGGAGGCGTTCAGCTATTCGGTCTCACACGACCTGCGCGCCCCGCTGCTGTCGTTCAACGGTCTGAACCAGTCGCTGCTGGAGGACTACGGCAACGCGCTCGACCCTCGCGCCAAGGACTACCTGCAGCGCATGCGGCTGGCGAGCGACCGCATGACATCGGTGTTCGACGGCTTGCAAACGCTGTTCAGGCTCACGAGCGGCGAGATCCACCGCGAGCAGGTCGACATCGGCGCGATGGCTGCTGAGGTGGTCGAAGAGATTCGGGCCGCGAACTCCGAACGCAGGGTGGAGGTCGGGATCTCGGAAGGCATGATGGCCTCGGCCGACCCTCGCCTGGCGCAGATCCTGCTCACCAACCTGATCAGCAACGCGTTCAAGTTCACGGCCAGGGAGCCGGCCGCGCGGATCGAGATCGGGACCGAGGTCGTGGACGGAGACGCGCGGATGTTCGTCCGGGACAACGGGGTGGGCTTCGACATGATCTATGCGCACAAGCTCTTCGGGGCTTTTCAGCGCCTGCACAGCCAGAGCGAGTTTCCCGGCGCGGGCATCGGCCTCGCCACGGTGCGCCGCATCGTCAACCGCCACGGTGGCAGGGCCTGGGCGGAGGGCGCCGTGGGCGAGGGAGCAACCTTCTACTTCGTCTTCTAAAGGGGCGCTGGCAGCGACCGGGTACGGCGACTCGGGCCGAACGTTCTTAAAAAGAGATGGTTCCGCGCCCGCCGCGGGAACGCCCGCACGTATTGCGGGTTGTCGCCCTTGTCTGCGTTTTCTTAGGACTCGACATGCTGGCGGTTTACGCCGGCGGCATGTGGCAGGGAGTGCAGGAGCAGCAGCATCTGATCCAGGCCTGGAACGGCGAGGCGGCAACCACCAAGCACTACGGGCCGCCGGTCATCGATCCCAGTCTCCAGCACCCGGTGAACGGGGTCGATTTCGTGATCCGCGTCCCGCGGCTGAACTACGTCGCCGCGGTCAAGGAGGGAATCTCGAGCTCGGTCCTGTACGCCAGCCCTGGCCACTACCCGCAGACCCCCTGGCCCGGCGACCCGGGCATGGTCGGTGTGGCCGCCCACAACGTCTACTGGATCAACTTCCCTCAGCTCCACGCTGGGGACGAGATCGACCTCGAGACCCGCTACGGAACCTTCAAGTACCGCGTGACCGGCGAGCTGATCGTCAACCCGGACAACCGGACCGTCCTGGTGCCGGACGCGCCCGGCTACCACCTCACGCTGACGACGTGCTGGCCGCTCTGGGCGGGAGCCTTCGCAAAGCAGCGCTACGTGATCTTCAGCGAGCAGTTCTGGCCGCGCATGGAGATGCACGGCACTACTTAGATCTCTACGCGATCAGCCGGCTCAGCAGCTGGCGGGTGGGGTCGTCGAGATCGCCGGCGACCCGGTAATACATCCAGATCCCGCGCTTCTCGCACTCGACCAGGCCGGCGTCCTTGAGCTTGCGCATGTGGTGCGAGAGGGTCGGCTGGCTGAGGTCGAGGCCGGCGGTGAAATCGCAGATGCAGATCGCCGCGTCGGCCTTCCACAGCGAGGCGACCATGGTGAGCCGCGTCGGGTCGGCCAGGGCCTTCATCAGCACGGCGGTCCGCTCGGCCCATGCCTCGTCGACCTCGGGCAGCCCGCAGCAGACGCCGCGCTGGCGGACGACTGGCAGCTCCTTGGGGGTCATGAGCTGATTGTAGACCATCCATCGACATACTTCGATGGATTGTGTTAGGCTGCACCCATCGACGTCCATCGATTGGAGGAGCCTTTCCAATGAGCGAGATCCGAGAAGCCGTGCGGTCCAGGTACGCGAGCGTCGCCAGACAGCTCGCCGTGATCCCCCTTCAGCCCTCCGACTCTACCGCCGGCTGCTGCCAGGCCGACGGGCCCGACTGCGGTTGCTCGGGCTCCTACTCGGCCGACGAGCTGAAGGAGATCGGCCTGTCGGAGTCGTTGAGCCTCGGCTGCGGCAATCCCACGATCCTCGCGCAGCTGGAACCGGGCCAGGTAGTCCTCGACCTCGGATCCGGCGCCGGCCTGGACGTCCTGCTGTCGGCCAGGCGTGTCGCGCCCAGCGGCCGCGCATATGGGCTCGACATGACAGATGAGATGCTGGCCCTCGCCAACGCGAACCGCGATCGCGCCGGTGTGGCCAACGCCACGTTCCTCAAGGGCTCGATCGAAAGCATCCCGCTGCCCGACGCATCGGTCGACGTCGTGATCTCGAACTGCGTCATCAACCTGGCCGAGGACAAGGGCGCGGTCATCGAGGAGGCGTTCCGCGTGTTGCGCCCCGGCGGGCTGTTCGCCGTGGCCGACATGGTCGAGCTCGAGCCGCTCGACGCGGCCATCAAGGAGCGACTGGACACGTGGGCCGGATGCCTCTCCGGTACGATCCCGATCGATCAGTACCGCGCCGCGCTCCTCGAGGCCGGCTTCCAGGACCCGGATTTCGACGTCCATGCCACCGAGTCGATGCCGGGGGTCGACGGCAAGATCGGCAGCGCCTATATCCGGGCCCGGAAGCCAATCCTCCCCACCTAGTGGGGAGGTCCGGCATCGCTGGGGAGGGCGGCACGATTCTCAAATAGCGCCCTTGGTGCGACCATATGGCCCTCGGGGTCCGCGAGAAGCGCGAACGTGAGGTGGTCCGCCGGGATCTCCGTGGGCGGGACGACGGTCTTGCCGCCCAGCTTCTCCGCCTTGGCGAGGTACGCCTCGGCCCGCCGAGGCGACGCAACTCTTAAGCTGCGAACGCATGAGGACGCTGGTCACCACCAACGGACGCAGCCTGGCGACAGACGACGCGCATGTGGCGCGTTCCTTCGCCGTGTGCACGACCGAAGGCCTCTGGCTCGACATCGAAGCCCCCGACGATGATGACTACCGGTTGCTGGAGGAGACCTTCAAGTTTCACCCGCTGACCATCGAGGACATCCGCCACCAGAACCAGAGGCCGAAGGTCGACGATTATCCCGACTACAACTTCGTGGTCATCTTCGCCGCCGAATGGCACGATGGCGCAGTCGCCTCGCTTGAGCATCACCTTTACGTCGGCGCGAGCTACCTGATCACGGTCCACCAGGAGCCGGCTCCCGTGCTCAGAGAGCTGGAGGAGCGCATCGCCAAGAGCCCAGAGCTCACGAACGGCCAGCCCGCGTTCTTGACGTACATGGTCGTCGACGCGCTGGTCGACGCAACCTTCCCTGTCCTGGAGCAGCTCGACGAAACGGTCGACCAGCTGGAGGACGAAATCACGATAAAGGCGAGCGAGGAATCCCTGAACAGCATTTATCAGCTGAAACATGAGGTGACCGATCTGCGCCGTTTTCTGGGCGCCCAGCGTGACGTCTTCCAGCGGCTCATAACGCACGGGATCCATCTGCAGCAGCAGGACCTGACGCTCTACTACCGCGATGTCTACGACCACATCGTGCGCCAGTACGAGACAGTCGACTCGCTGCGCGACCTCCTGACAAGTGCCATGGACGTTTATCTGTCGACGGTTTCGAACCGGCTCAACGCGACCATGAAGCAGCTGACAGTGATCGCCAGCCTGTTCCTGCCGCTGAGCTTCCTGACCGGCTTTTTCGGGATGAACTTCGCCTACCTGACCGGCCCGCTCGAGATGCCCTACATCTCCTTTTTCATTGGCGTCGGGATCATGGTCGCGGTGACGCTGATGCAGATCTATCTGTTTCGAAGGAGCCGCTGGATCTGACAGACCGGCTTGAAAATCGATTCAATGGGCCGATTCGTGCTACGACCAGGGAGTTCCGCTCATAGCGTCTGCTGCAGGCCGAAAGCCGCAAACAGCTCCGGGCCGAAGGTGGTGATCTCGGCGATAGAGCCATCCCTTATTCGCAGGACGTCGAACTTGAAGGCGCGGAACTCGGTATCGCCCGGGCGGCGCAGGTAGCTCGCGGCCGTCGGCATGCGGTTGGCCCAGGTGGCGACCAGGCGCCAATCACCCTCTCGCAGCGCTCGATCGAGAAGTGGGGCGATCGCATCGAGTCCCTCGTAGAGGTAGGGGTGCGGCGGCATCGTGATCCGGAGGTCCTGAGCCGAGATCGCAACGGCCGCGGCGCCATCGCCTCTTTCGTGAGCGTCGATGAACCGCTCGAGCAGCTCCCGCTCCCTGGCGCTCGGCTCCGCCGCGGACCACTCCGAGCGCTGCGGGGACAGATGCTCCTTCATAGTCGCCCGAGCGCGTTGTACGGCGCTGTTCGCCGCCGCCACAGTCGTATCGAGGAGCGAAGCCGTCTTGCCGGCCGGCCAGCCGAGCACGTCGCGGACGATGAAGGCTGCCCGCTGCGAGGGAGGCAGGAGCTGCATGGCCGCGAGAAAGGCGAGCTCTATGGTCTCCCGCTCGACGACGACCGCATCCGGTTCCTCGTCGCTGGGCGCGATCTCATCGAGCAGGCGATCGGGGTACGGCTGAAGCCACGGCACCTCCGCGAAGGAATGCATCGCCGGCAGCCGCCGCTTGCTTCGCCGGAGCATGTCGAGGCACACGTTGGTGGCGATGCGATACAGCCACGCACGGACCAGGCTGCTGCCGTCAAAGCTCTCGCGACTGCGCCACGCGCGCAGGAACGTCTCCTGCACGGCGTCCTCCGCATCGTCGAAGGAGGCGAGCATCCGGTAGCAGTGGACGTGCAGCGCCCGCCGGTGCCGCTCGCTGAGCGCCGCGAAGGCGGACTCATCACCCGCGATCGCAGCGCCGACCGTGTCGTCCACCGGGTTCCTCCTCATCCGCCCCCGAAGCCGCGTTCCTGCAACACCCACGTGTTGCCATCAGGATCGGAGAAGCCTGCGAAGGATTCGTAATCCTTGCGCTCCGGGTTCGGGCCGCTCACCCACCCTTCCGGGGTAAGGTGCCGGACCTCGTCGACGTCGAGGCCGCGTTCGACCAGCTGTTGGTGCGCGGCGACGATGTCCGTTACCACCAGGTGCAAGCCTCGGACCGAGCCCGGCGCGGCGTCGGTGATGCCGACCCCCAAACTGATCGAGCAGGCTGAGCCCGGGGGCGTCAGCTGGACGACGCGAAAACTCTCGCTGGCCTTGTGATCCACATCCAGATGGAAACCGACTTTTTCCGTGTAGAAGATCTTGGCCCTGTCCACATCCGTGACGGGGACCAGAAGGAGCTCGAGCTTGAAGTCCATATCAGCCTCCTTCCTCCATTGAATTCGATTACTTCAAGACGAGCCCGGACGTCACGTTCAGCATCGTCCCAGTGATGCCGGCCGCGCGATCGGAGGCGAGGAACGCCGCCGCCTCGGCAACATCGTCGAGCCGGACGTTGCGGCGGAGTACGGACATGTTCGCGAGCATCTCCTTCACCTTCGAGAGATCTGGGACGTTTTCGTTGACGGCCTTCATCTTCTGCTCGGACAGAGTGTCGGCCACTCCCGCGGTCCAGATGCCGCAGACGCGCACGCCGTGCGGACCCAGCTCCGCCGCGAGGTAGCGCATGAATGACTCCGTCGCCGCGTCGGCCGGTCCGGTGCTGCCCATGCCCGGCATGGCCGCATCGCCCGAAGCGCTGTTCAAGTGGAGGATCGCGCCAGATCTCTGCTCGATCATCTTTCGGGCGGCCGCGCGGGCGGTGATGAAATTGCTCCGAAGGCCGGTGGTCACGGCTCTCAGCACATCGTCGGTCTGCATCTCGACCAGCGGAACGCCCTGCACGTCTCCGCGCGTGATGAGATTGAAGGAAACGTCGACTCTGCCTGCCTTCGATGTTACGTCCTGGACGTGGCGGTCCACGGCCTCCTCGTCGAGGGCGTCGAGCACTGAGACTGCAACGGACCCGCCGGCGGCCTTGATGTCCTTCGCCGCCGCGTCTAGCGTCGCCTTGGTGCGACCGACGAGAAAGACCCGCGCTCCTTCGCGGGCGAAGGTCTTCGCCACCCCTGCACCGATCCCCCCACCGCCACCGTAGATGATCGCCGTCTTGCCGTCCAGCAGCCCTGCCATGTTCGCCTCCTTGGCCTTGCCGTATGCCTGCATCTGCTGGTGTAACGACCGCCGGGCCGAAGACTCATCGGTGGTCCGATGAGCCGGGGTTTCGAGCGAGGTGGGTTGATTCGGGGGACGTTCAAGTCGGGCCCAATCGACTCATGAGACTTTTTGATGCAACGATCACGACTCACACGGCTGGGCCAGACTCTGGGCTCGGTGAGCCAGCGAGTCCTGGTCGTAGACGATGAGCCGGCCAACGTCGACCTCCTCCGGCATTTCCTGATCGACATCGCCGATGAGGTCGTTTGCTTGACCGATTCCAGGGCGGCCGAGCAGGCCTTTGCCGACTTCGAGCCTGACCTTGTCCTGCCGGACCTTCACATGCCCGAGCCCGACGGATTGGAGATTCTTCGCCGCCTGCGGTCGGGTCGGGAGAGGCGCGGCTTTGTTCCCGTGATCGTGCTGACGGCCGACGATCGAAGCATCGCGCGCAACAGCGCCTTCCTTCTCGGCGCCAACGACTTTCTGGTCAAGCCCCTGGACCGCCAGGAAGTTCGCCTGCGGGCGCGCAACCTCCTCCAGACCCGCCACCTCTTCCAGGAGGTGGTCCGGGCGACCGGATCTTTCCCGAATCTCGAGCGCCCGGCTGCCTCGTAGGCGTGATGCCTGCGTGACCGCGGTGCGCTAGATCGCAGCCGGAGCGGGCGCCTGCCTCGCGGGAATGGCGAAGCACAGCTCGCAGCTGTTCAGAGATGCGCTTTCCATCCAGATCTCGCCGGCGTGACGCTCGACGATCACACGGGCGATTGCCAGTCCGAGGCCTACGCCTGTGATGATGCTGGGGTTGTTTTCGTAAGGCTCGTAACGGCCGTACAACCAGTTGTCGAAGTCGATCGATTGCCCGTTGCCGACGTAGCGAATGAATACGGCGACCGCGGTCTCGCGCTGGGCGCTGCACACATCCAATCGCCCACCCTTGATAGAGCATCTCGCCGCAAACCGGATCAGGTTCTCGATCACCTGGCTCAGGCGCTCGGGATCGCCCACGACGGTGGGCAGACGTTCAGCAAGATCGAGGCCGATTGGGTGGCCCGCCGCAGCCGGCCTGATGCGCTCGACCGCTTGCACAGCAAGGCGGTTCAGGTCGACAGGTTCCTTCCGCAATCGTGACGGGCGGGTCTGCATCCGGTTGAGGTCGAGCATCTCCTCGAGCAGCCGGTTGATTCGTTCCGCTTCCTGGAAAATACAGCCGGCGAACTCCCGCAGCGCGGAAGGGTCCGATTCACCCTCGAGTATGAGCTCGCTCATGCCCTGGATCCCCGTGAGAGCCGTTCTGGTCTCGTGGCTGACCATGGCGGCGAAACCGTTGATCAAATAGGTGAGCCTCTCCAGCGCTGCCAGGTGTTCGGCTGCGGCGCTGTCAGCCTTGTGAGCCGCAGTGGCATCCTCGACTGCAACCACCAAGCATTCGAGGGTTCCGTCCGACCTCCGGCTTGCGGTCACACTCCAGCGCAGCCACCCCGACGTCCGATCCGGTCGCGGCGTCTCGAGCTCGAATGCGGCTTCGTCGTGTGACCCGCTCAGGATGGCGCGCAAACCGCGGATGACAGGGACCCTGTCGTCCGGCAGCAAGACATCCGCCACCTCGGTCCCGACGAGATCTCGAGGCTCCGCACCCAGGAGAGCTCCAAGGCGAGGATTGACGGCTTCGAACCTCATCTCCGGGGAGATTCGTGCCACGCCGAACGGCGCGTGAGCGATGACCAGGCTGACTGGGCTGTGGGTGGTGAGCCTCGGCCAGCGGAGGGGAATCGCCAATGCGACTCAGGGCTCTCCGAGCTCCGGGCTCGCGGCTTCCATCTCTTCAGCAAACAGCTCGACGAGCTCCGGGTCCCACTGCCGGCCCGCACCGCATCGCAAGATCAACACGGCCTCGGCCGCGCAGACCCGCGTCCGATAAGGGCGGTCGTTGACGAGAGCGTCGAAAGCGTCACAGATGGAGATGATCCGCGCCATCAGCGGGATCTCGGCGCCGCGCAGGCCGTCCGGATAGCCGTCACCATCAAAGCGCTCGTGATGGTGGCGGATGATCGGAAGGAGCGTCGATCCCGACGAGATCGGGGCGACGATCGCCTCACCGATCAGTGGGTGCGCCTGCATGCTCGTGCGCTCATGCGTGTCGAGCGTTCCCGCCTTGTGCAGGATGGCTTCGGAGACCCCGATCTTTCCGATGTCGTGAACGATCCCGCCAAAGTAGAGGGTGTCGAGGTCGTCATCCGGGATGCCCAGCCTCACTCCCAGACGCCGGGCCGAGGCTGCGACGCGATGGGCATGACGGTCGGTCGCGGCGTCCTTCGCCTCGACTGCCGCCGCCAGGGCGCTGACGACCTGTTCGGCGATCATCGGCGTCGCCCGGAGTCGAGATCGCCGGATCCGATGTTCATCGCTCTCCTGAGGTGAAACGGGAAGTGCCCCGGCGCGGCGTTAGGGGACGCCGGCCGGGGACTTGGACAGGGGGTAATGGGCTTACTTATGAGGCGGCCGTGCCTTGGTGGCGTCGTTTCGGGGCCACGACCACGCCGAGTAGGAAGAGAAGGAATCCGACGAGCAGCGCCAGCGCCAGCCAGAACCACAGCCATCCGCGGGAAGCGTCCTGGCCCTTCACGGCACCGGGCCCGACGCTCGAGGGCCCTGTGTTAGAAGTCCCGCCCGAGTTGGCTGCCGATTGACTGCCCGCGAACCGGTTGTTGGCCGTTGCGCCCGCGGTGCCGCCGCTCGCCTGTGAACCCGGGTTGGCCGATGTGCATCCGGTTGGGGTTGACGCGCCAGACGTGCCGACCGTCGCCGGCTGCGCGCCATAACCGTTGCCTGCGGCGCCGGCCTGCACCCCGCATTGGCTTCCAGAGGCACCCTGGCTGCCGGCGGAGGTCGACGCATGTCCGCTAGACACGGACGCGCCGCTGTTCGGCTGCGCCGAGCTCCCGGCTGAGACCGAGACCGGCTGGACGCCCCCGGATGCCGCGGGCACCTGCGGCGTCGTGTCCGCACTCGCCGCGGCAGCGGTCAGAACGAAGAGAAAACCCGCGACGGAAAGTGCCCGAACTCCCAGCCTTAACATCGATTTACCTCCTCGGGTTTATCGGCTGCAGACCCAATAAACACAATTGAGTGCCAAATGTCAAGTCCCTAGTTTGGTCCCCGGATCAGGCCGAGACGCGCTTGCGGCCGGGGTCGTCGTTCTGGGGCAAATCGGAGCGAAGGCTGACGATGCTCGCGCGCCGAGCCTTGGCTTCGTACAGGCTGCTGTCCGCCCGCCCGAGCACGCTCACGACATCGTCGCTGCGGTCGAGCTGGACCACGCCGATCGAGAACTGGATCCCCGCCGGTGCGAGGTGGGTCTGTATCTGCCGCAGCTTCTCCCGGGCGGCGTCCACCGGTGTGTCGGGCAGCACACAGACGAACTCGTCGCCGCCGTAGCGGAGGACCAGGTCCTGGCCCCGAAGGCCGGCCTTGAGCTCGGAGGCGAGCCGCTTGAGCAATTGGTCGCCCGCCGCGTGGCCGCGCCCGTCGTTGACCTGCTTGAGGCCGTCGAGGTCGAGAAACGCAACCGTGAGGGGGGTCTTGTTGCGGCGGGCCCGGGCGATCTCATGCTCTGCCGCGGCGATCCCGGCCGCCCGGCGGAGGACCCCCGTGAGGTCGTCGAACGCGGCCTGCTCGCGGAGCTTGAACAGGGCCGTCGTGCTCAGGGACACCAGCTCTCTTGGACGCAGCCCGAGGTCGTGCGCCAGCGCCATCCGAAGACGGGCATCTCGAGCGGCCCTAGCTTCCTTCCACGTCCGGCCGAATACCAGAAACCAGATTCCGAACAGCAGCGGCAGGGCCGCCAGGGAGACCGCCAGCGCCACGTCGAGGGGCGATGAAAGAGTGATCGATGTGAATGGGATTGTCAGTCCGGGTGGGGGCGGCCCACCACTTCCGCCACCCCCGCTCTGACCCCCTGGCCCGGTCGCTTTGCCTCCCGGGTTGGTTCCCGGCAGAGGCGAGGCGGTCGGCAGCACTGGGCTCGGCGTGACCGATACGGGTGGGGTTGGCGTGGCCAGCGTTGGAAGGCTCGGAGTCGGCAAGGGCGACGGCGACACCGTCGGCGTCGCGATCGGCAGCGTGGTCGGAAGGCTCGGGCTCGGCAAGGGCAGCGGCGACAGTTTCGGGGTCGCTATCGGCAGGCTGGGGCTGGGCAGCGGAGTCAGCGTGGGTAGGGCAAGGACCGCCAGCTGGGAACCATTCCGCGAACCGTTAGGAAAGCCCAGGCCGGCGGCCAGGGTGGGTGCCGCGCCGACCCCAAGTGCGATTGCCGAGGCCGCGACCGCCAGGTAGCCGATACGCATCCGGCGCATCCGCCCCTGGTGAGTCGACCTTGAATTAACTTCTATCACACCCGTCCAGCCTCGATTGGCCGCCCAACTGTTGCAAACGGCACCCAACAAGTCAATGACTTAACGCCCGAAGTTGGTATCCAGGTCCCGGAACCGATATACCCTTCAAACGGCCGGATCTCGATATGCTGGTGGATGTGGCATCCGACATGGAGCGTGCCCTTGGCGCGCTTCGCGACTTCACCCGGCGCGACATCCTGCTTCGCTTCTACGCCGACCGGAAGCCACGCACGGTAGATGACGTCGCCGAGGTGGCCGGCGTCCATCGTTCGGTGGCGTTCGAGCACCTGGAGCGATTGGTGGCTCTCGGCTACCTGCAAGTCGAGCGCCGCCGGGGTCTGGTCGGCAAGCCGGCCAAGATCTATCGCCTCACCGCCGGCCCGGTTCAAATCAGCCACCCGATGCGCAGGTACGACGTGTTGGCCGAGGCCCTGGCCCAGTCGTTCCAGCGGTTGGGCGACCGTGGAAACCAGGCCATCCGCGAGGCTGGGCGATCGTTCGGCCTCGGTCTGGGTCGCGCCGGCTCCCGCTCGATCCTCGGCGCACTCGAACCCTTGAGCGAGATGGGCGGCGAGTACGAGGTCGACCGTGGCGGCACGATCGCCTGTACCAACTGCCTGTTCGCGGAAGTCTGCCGCCGCACCCCGATCATCTGCAGCTTCCACGCCGGCCTGATCGGTGGCCTGCTCGAACGCTCCGGGTTGCAGCCACAGGTCGAAGCCCTCGGCCCGCGCGACCCGGACGGGTGCGCGTACGCCGTCCAGCCGAGGGAGCGACCCCTTGCGGCCGGCACCCCCGAAATGGCCCCATAAGCCCAACCTCGTGGGATCGCCCACGAGGTCAAGCGTGTGCTGCCGACAATGTGGGCCCGATGGCTCGATCGGATGAATTCAGTCGCCGATCGGGTGAATCAACAAACCCATCTGGGTAATCGACTTCAGCAACTCTTCAGGCACTCCGAGACTCCCGCCGACGGACACATTCTCGACACAGACCAGCGCTAGCCTCTGGCCGTGACAAGTTCACGCCCGGGAGGCGATGGCGCCGGGCTCTCATTAGAGAGGAGAGGGGAAACATGAAATACGACTACCTGATCAAACGACCGTTCGAGATCGTGGCCCGGCGCCCGTATCTGTGGTTGCTGGGCTTCCTGGCCGGCACGGCGACGGCATTCAACTTCCCGAGCGGTGGGACGAACTATGGCCATACCGGCACGTCTGGCACCTACAAGGGACCCAGCTGGGCCGCCCTCCAGAACATCTGGAACCACAACGGGGAGTGGATCGTGGGGATCCTGGCCTTGTTCGTGCTCTTCTGCATCGTGATGTTCGTTCTCGGCTGTATCGCAACAGGCGGGATCATCCACGCCGCGGTCGAGCACGATGAGAACCGCGAGTACAAGTTGGGCACGGCCTGGCGCGCGGGTTACGCGACCGGCTGGCGAATCGCCGGCTTGCGGCTGCTCACATTCCTCCTCGCAATCGTGCCGGGACTCCTGGTCGGCACGCTGGTGGTAGCGGCCATCGCGGGAGCCATGAGCTCCGCCGCCGCCGCGGTGGGTTTCGGGCTCGTGGCAGCAGCGGCCTTCTTCCTTTCGATTGCATTCTGGTTCGTGCTCGGCCTGGCCTTCCAGCTCGCCCAGCGCCTCATCGTGCTCGAGGACGGCCATGTGGCTGAGAGCCTGACCACGGGCTTTCGCATGATCCGCTCGCACTTCAAGGAGGTCGGCCTTGGCTGGCTGATCCTTGTGGCCGTATCCATCGGGGTCGGGATCGTCATTGCGATCCTCACCGTGGTGGTCGTAATTCCGGGGGTCATCCTCGGCTTCGGCGGCTGGGCCCTCGGCGGTGTCACCGGCGCGATAGTGGCCGGCTCCTTCGCGGCGGTCTTCATAGTTGGCATCCTCTTGGTCGCCAGCGCCGCCTACTCGGCGTACTCATCGGTGTACTGGACTCTGCTGTTCCGGAGCGTCCGCGCGCTGCCGGCGCCGGCGGTGCGGGGCGCGATCATCCCGGCGGCGTAACTGCGCGATTTGAGACGGGCCTCGGTTCATTCGAGGCCCGTCATCTTGTCGTGTCACTAGGGCGTCTTACGCCGTGCTGTCATCTCCAGACGTCTTCGGCCTGTCGAGCGCCAAACCGCTCTCACCCACGAAGACCTTCAACACCTTCCAGCGGTCCGGGCTTTCGACTGGTTGGATGTCCGCGTTGGTGACGAGCAGCGACTGCCCCATGAATGCGAGGCCCCACGGTGAGTCGAAAAGCGGGCTCGAGATTCGGCGTATCTCGTTCCCGGCTGGATCGAGGACCGCGATCTGGTTGGTGCCGATCAGTCCCACGTAGATGTTGCCCGACTTCGCGAAAGCCAGACCCGCGGCCTGGGGCAGCTGCTGTCCTGGAACAACCGGGAAGCGGTGCACAACCTGGAGGTCGGCGGCAGACGGATGGTCGACGAGTGGGAGCCGGTACACGATGGCCTCTCCCGGAAAGGCCGCCGAGATCGTGATGGTGAAGTAGAAGAACTTGCCGGTAGGGTCGATCCGCCCACCCAGCGGCCCTCCGGCAAAGCCGAAGAATCCGGTGAGCCTGGGGTCCTGGAACCAGATTGAAGCCTGCCCATCCGGAGTCACTCGCCAAAGCCGTGGCTTGTCGTCGGTCATGAACAGGTTGCCGGCGCGATCGAAGGCGAGGTCGTTCCACATCGTCACCATCCAGCCACCGGCGAGCGGGGCCTGGGCGAACAGCTCGGGTGTGGCGTTCTTCTGGCCAAGGGGAAGGCGGAGGATCCGCCCGTTCATGTCCGCTATGTAGAGCTGGTGATCTGGGCTAGGGTTGCCATCGAGTGCGAGGCCGAACAGGCCCATGTTGGAGTTCGGCATCGTGGCGATGGTGGTCGTCGTGACGAGGTTGCCGCCTTTGTCGTAGGCAAACACCCTCTCGCCATCCGAGTTGAGATGTCCACCCGTCAGCGGGTCGGCAAAGAAGTCACCGGCGCTCGTCGAGATGTAGACCCGGTCCTTGTCGACGGCGACGCCGAAGGGGTGGCCGGGCGCGGGCACGCTTGCGAAGACGGTCGTGTCGCCAATCGCCGGATGGTTGGCGGTCTCGGCAAAGGCGGGAGTGATACCTGGTCCGAGTCCGATCGCTCCCAGGAGCACAACGCGTCCGACTGTTGCCCACCAAGAGCGCAACCGATTGGCGATCGAGCCTGTGTTCCTATCCATCATTTGTCCTCCTGAACCGGGGCCGGTACAGCCATTTGATTCGTGCCGGCAGCAGGAGCTTCCGCGATGAGGTTTGGGGAATCTTTGGAAGTAGTAGCCTCGCCATCAGTGGTTGACCCAGAGGCGACCTATCGCCGGCAGACGCCCGGATCTCGCGCGCTCCACGACCGCGCGGTCGGGGTCATGCCCGGCGGCACCACACGTACAACCACTTACTTCGACCCTTACCCGCTTTATATCGACCGCGGCGAGGGCTGCCGGATCTGGGATGTCGACGGTACCGAGCGCCTCGACATGCTCGGCAACTACACCGCGATGATCCTCGGGCACGCCCATCCCAAGGTGGTCGAGGCGGTGCGAAAGCAGGTTGCGCGGGGCACGGCTTTCGCGGCCGCAAACCCGCTCGAGGTCCAGCTCGCGGAGCTTCTGTGCGAGCGTGTACCGAGCCTCGAGATGGTCCGGTTCTGCAACTCCGGAACCGAAGCGACCATGTTTGCGATGCGGCTCGCGCGAGCGTTTACCGGGCGGCCCAAGATCGCGCGCATCGAAGGCGGATATCACGGCACTCACGACTACGCGGAGGTGAGCACACACCCCGACTTGGCCGATGCCGGACCACCCGACGCGCCGATCGCCTGGCCCGACTCGATCGGTACGCCCGATTGGGCGCTCGAACAAACCGTCGTGCTGCCCTTCAACAACGCAGACGCGGCCGAAGCCATCATCCGGCGTGAGGGCCGGCACCTGGCGGCCGTGATCCTGGAGCCGATCATCGGCGCGGGCGGGGTGATTGCCGCCACGGTGGAATACCTCGAACGCCTCAGAAACGTGACTCGAGAGCTGTCGATCCTCCTGATCTTCGACGAGGTGATCTCACTCCGCGTTTCGCCCGGCGGAGCCCAGCAGCTATATGGCGTTACGCCGGATCTCACCACCCTTGGCAAGATCATCGGAGGCGGCCTGCCGGTCGCGGCGTTCGGCGGTCGCGCGGACGTGATGGAACTGCTCGATCCTCGGCGGCAGCCGAACCTTGCGCAGGGCGGGACGTACAACGGCAACCCGCTGGGAGTGGCCGCCGGCCTCGCGGCGATGACCGAGCTGACGCCGGATGTTTATGACGAGCTCAACCGGAAAGGCGCGCGTGTCGCCGAACACCTGTCGGAGGTGTTCTCCTCGCACCAGGTTCCTGTGCAGGTCAACAGCGTCGGTTCGCTGTTCGCGCTCCACTTCACCGACACGCCGGTTGTCGATTACAGGACGATGGCCGCTGCCAACAAGATCATGACGCGCGACCTGTTCCTCGGACTCGTCAACAATGGAGTTTTGATGGCGCCGCGGGCGATGGGGGCACTGTCGACGCCAATGCTCGAGCAAGACATCCAGCAGTTCATCGATGCTGTAGACACCGTCGTCACCGAGCAGCGCGATCGTTGGGAGTTAGAGAACTAAGGTCTTACGAGGACGTCGTCGCCACCACCGAGATCCGTTGTTTCGAGCAGCCGCTTCAGGGAAAGCCGCGGCGCCGGCTCCAACGGACACATCTCAAGGAGCGCGTGGAGACGGTCGATCTGGTTAGCCCCGATTCTGGCCAACTCCACGTTTGTGGGGTTTCCCCCGGTGTCAGGATGATGCAGCGCAACGTGGCCAACCTCGATGAAGTTGCTCGACTGACCAGCGATCTGGTCACCATTCAATCCGTCAACCCCGACCTCGTAGCGGAGGGAGGCGGCGAAGCGGAAATCGCGAGCTTCGTTGCCTCGTGGCTGCGCGACGAGGGTTTGGTCGTCGAAATCGTGGAGCCGATCCGTGGCCGGCCGAGCGTGGTGGCTGCATTGCGAGGGAGGGGTGGCGGGCGGACATTGATGCTCAACGCGCACATGGACACAGTTGGCGCGGGCGGCATGCGCGATCCGTTCTCGCCGGTCGTCGACTCGGGGCGCCTCTACGGTCGCGGCGCCTACGACATGAAAGGCAGCCTGGCAGCGATCATGGTCACCGCCAAAGAAGCGAGACGGCTCAATCTGGCGGGCGATTTGATTGTCACTGCTGTAGCTGACGAGGAGGTCGCCAGCCTCGGCACGAGCGCGGTGCTCGAGCGCTTCAAGGCTGACGCGGCGATCGTCACCGAGCCGACTGAGATGCAGCTATGTACAGCACACAAGGGTTTCGTCTGGCTCGAGGTCATGACTCGAGGCATAGCGGCGCACGGTTCGCGGCCAGACCTCGGCGTTGATGCGATCGGTCACATGGGTGCGATCTTGACGCTCGTGATGGACCTTGATCGGGGCCTCCGGCGCGGAGTACCACATCCGCTGCTGGGAACCGGCTCGATCCACGCGTCGCTGATCGAAGGTGGCCAAGAGCTCAGCACCTATCCTGCCAGGTGCGTTGTCAAGCTCGAACGCCGGACAATTCCAGGCGAGAACGGAGAGTCTGCGCTGAGTGAGCTCGAAGAGGTGGCCGCGGTTGCTCATGAGCGGGAACCGCAGCTCGACGCTTCGATCCGGATGACGCTCGACCGAAACCCGTCGGAAGTGAATCCAGACAGCCAGGTCGCCGCCGCAGTCAGAGCGTCCGCGCAGGAAGTGCTCGGCACGGCACCTGACGTGATCGGAGCCTCCTACTGGATGGACATGGCGCTGCTGAACGCGGCGGGGATTCCGTCAGTTGCCTTTGGGCCGTCCGGACAGGGGGCGCACGCAGACGTCGAGTGGGTGGACATCGCCTCCTTGGGCCTTTGCGTGCAGATCTATCTGAAGGCTGCCGCCCTGATATGCGGTCGCAGCTGACATCGATGGCCGAGGCCGACGCCAGCCCTCGCCCAAGGCAGCCCAAGGCGCAGATGACGTGAAGTTCGACTGGAGCCCGATGGATGCGCCTTCGCGCCAGGTCTTCCCGCCATAGGTGCGCTTTTATTCGCCTTCACTGGCTGACATGGCTGTCTTCGCCGCTGTCGGAGAGTTCCGTAGCAGCGCTAAGATTCCACTGGGTACCAAGGGAATCCGGTGAGAGACCGGAGCTGTCGCGCAACTGTGAGCGGGGAGCCCTCGTCCAACAAACGCCACTGAGGTGAAGGCCTCGGGAAGGTGGGGCTGGGGCGGCGATCCGTAAGCCAGGAGACCTGAACGCCCACACCGGCGACCCGTCCGCGCGCAACGGCACGGAAGCTTCCTGGCGGTCGGCTTTCTGCGGCGCGTTCGGGATGGTTGACCGCCTGGAGGAAACCACGTGCGCAATCGCCTCATGTGGGCCAGCGCGACACTGGCTCTCGTCATCGCCGCTTGTGCAACTGCGTCGCCGACATCATCCGCGAGTCCGGCCAATTCCTGCGTGAACGCCGGCGCCGCCCATCACGCGTATGTCGTCGTTGAGCATCTCTCGGGCGCGTCCATACAGAAGTGCGTGGGATTCGCCGGCGATACCATCGACGGCGCGAGCCTGATGGACCAGTCGACGATCCCGTATCAGACGCAGACCTTCAGCTTTGGCAAGGGCGTCTGCTCTATCGACAACGAGCCCGCGCAGTTCACCGAGTGCTTCCCGAAGAACAAACCGTACTGGGCCTTGTTTATCGAGACAGGCGGCGCGTGGGCCGCGGCCCAGACGGGTTATGCGGCCATCAACCTCCACGACAGGGATGCGCTTGGCTGGCATTACGTCGACGCGGCAGTTCAGAATCCCGCCCCGCCGCCACTGGCCAAGGAGCCCTGAGCTGACGACATGAATGCGCGAGCGGTGGCGGCCTGGTCGGCCAGCTGCCTGGTCATCGTCCTGTCGACGACCAACCCTGTTTACAAAGTCATGGTGCTGGCGGCGGCGTTGTGCGCGCTCGCCGCCGGCGCCGGCCTTCGCAGAATCCGAGGCCTGCTCATCGCCGTCCTCTTCATCGCGGCCTTCGCAATGCTCCTCAATTTCGTCTCGGCCCATCTCGGCGCGACGGTCCTGTTCGCGCTGCCCGCACAGATTCCCGCCCTCGGCGGCCCATACACGGTCGAGGCGCTCGTTTTCGGCGCCGTAGGTGGAATCACGATCGCAGCCGCAATCCTGTGCGCTGCCCCGTTTTCGCTGCTGCTGGACTCACACGAAGTCATGGACGCCCTGCCGGCGCCGCTTTCGCGAACAGGTGTTGCTATCGCCGCTTCGCTCAACCTGGTTCCTGCCGTGGCCACCTCCTTCGTCCAGGTGAGCGAGGCGCAGAGGCTGCGAGGGTGGCGGCCCCGGGGGCCGCGCTCATGGATGGAGGTTGTGGTTCCGGTCGTACTCACTAGCGTCGAAGGCTCCATCCAGCTAGCGGAGTCGATGGAGGCACGAGGGTTCGGTTCTGGTGCCAGGACCACGATGGCATCACATGCCCTGAGTCGCGCGGACTGGCTGCTCGTGGCCGCGTCTGGTTCGGCGTTGGCCGCGTTCGCCGTCTCGCGCGCCGCCGGGTGGGCAGCGGATTGGTTTCCCTACCCGATGCTGACACTCCCGGGGACAGATCCCCGGCCCATAGCGGCCTGCTTGCTCCTCCTCGCACCGGTGCTGGTATGGCGATCGCGACGCTGACCCACCTCACGTACTGGTATCCCGGTGGCGACGAACCCGCGCTGAAGGATGCCTGCATGACGATCGAGGAGGGCTTGACGGTGGTCGCCGGTCCATCGGGAGGTGGCAAGTCGACCTTGCTCCGAATCTTCAACGGTCTTGTTCCGCACTTCCACGGCGGACGGATCGCCGGCAGCGCTGAGGTCATGGGACTCGATGTCTTAGCGACGCCCACCCGCGACATGGCGCGCCAGGTGGGCTTCGTCTTTCAGGATCCCGAGCTGCAGACGGTCTACAACGTTGTCGATCGCGAGGTTGCCTTCGGGCTCGAAAACATAGGCCTGCCGCGGCCGGAGATCTCCGGCCGCGTCGACGAAGCGCTGCAAGCGGCGGGTGTAGAGCATCTCGCCGGGCGCGCTGTGCGGACGCTCAGTGGAGGCGAGCGCCAGCGGGTCGCTCTGGCCTCAGCCCTGGCCATGCGGCCAAGCCTCGTCGTCCTCGACGAGCCCACTTCGCAGCTTGATCCTGATGGTGCCCAGTTGGTGCTTGCAGCCGCCACGAGCCTTGTGGACGACGGCAGGTCGGTGATCATTTCCGAACATCGGCTCGACCAGTTGCTGCGACAGGCGGCTGGACTGGTTCTCGTGAATGACGGAATCATCACGACCGCCGACCCGGGCGAGTGGCGCCCTGCGGCACCGGCCGTTCGGCCCGCGCGATCGGCTGCGTTGGGCGGGGAAGCGTGGTCCCTCCAACGCGTCAGCGCAGGCTTCGATGGACAACCCGTGCTGGACGGCGTCGACCTCTCGGGACGATCGGGCGAGATCGTGGCGTTGAGCGGACCCAACGGCGGCGGCAAGACGACGCTGCTCCGCCTGATCGCGGGCAGCCTCGCACCGCTTTCCGGCAGCGTCTGGCGCCGACCTGGACGAGTCGCCTACCTGCCCCAGAACCCGACCGTCTTGCTGCACCGGCCGACTGTTCGGGCCGAGGTCAGCTTCACGCTCGAACGGTCCGGGGAGCTGGAGCAGCCTGAAACGATCCTGAAGGAGCTCGGCCTGCTGCCGATGGCCGATCGATACTCGCGCGACCTCTCCTGTGGCGAGCGCCAGCGGGCAGCGTTGGCGGCGGTGCTGCCCGGCAGCCCCACCCTGGTCCTCCTCGATGAGCCCACGCGCGGTATTGACTCGAACGCCCGTGGCGCGTTGGTGGCGCTGGTCACGCGACTTCGCGATCGCGGAGCTTCCGTTGTGCTGGCCACCCATGACGACGATCTGCGCAACGGCCTCGCTGATCGCGTGATCCACGTAGCCGATCGCAGGGTCGCCGAAATGGCATTCGCGGTGCCAACGTGATCCGAGCGCTGCCGGTTGGTGTGGTTTCGCTCGGCGGCATCGTCCTCTTCGCATGGCCGTTCCTCGGCAGCGGGCTACCGGCAAGCACGCCGGCATGGACACTCACACTCGCCTGCGTGATCGGATTGTTTCTCGTCGAAGCCGGGATGCGGCAGCTCGATTCCCGTGCCGTGGCATTGCTCGCCGCGATCGCCGCGATCGACACAGCGCTGCGCCTGGCGGTCATCGAAGGCATCGGCGGCTTCAGCCCGATCTACTTCCTTGTGTTATGCGCCGGCTACGTCTTTGGCGCATCGTTCGGGTTCCTGGCCGGCGCGCTGTCGATCCTCGTTTCCGCCCTGGCGGGGGGCGGGATGGGCCCGTGGGTGCCCTACCAGGTCTTCGCGGTCGGGTGGGTTGGCGTCGCGGCCGGGCTGGCGGGCCAATGGAGCCGCGGCTCTCGGGTCCCCGATTGGCGCGACGTGCTGCTGTTGGCCGCCGTCGGCGGAGTGATGGGCTGGGTCGTGGGCGCGCTGCTCGATATCACCGATTGGATTCCTGTTTATCGAGGCAACCCGACGCTCGGCTGGCTGCCTGGTATGGATGCGGCGACATCCCTGATTCATTTCGGCCGTTTCTACCTGCTGACCTCGCTCGCGTACGACACTTTCCGCGCGGTGGGCAACGTGCTGATGGTGCTGGCGTTGGGGGCACCGGTGATGGCGGCGCTGGCCAGGTTGCGAGTCCGACTCACCTTCGAAGTCGTAGGTTCACATCCGTGACCGACCGGGACTCGAACCAGAACTTCCGGGACTCCGTTTCGCTCTCGCGGCTTGTCGACCCGCGGCCGACCCTGGAAAACCTCGCCCGCAACACCGGACTGGCCTATGACGAGGTGGTCCATCACGCGCTCGTCCGCTACACCAGCTCCGGCGCGGAAGCGCTGCTCGCCATCGAACCCCAGGCCCTGCGCGATCTGATTGCTGCTCGCAAGGCCGAGGATTGGGCCAGGGTCGGGGCCCTAATCGATTGGCTCGAGGCCGGCCTCGAATCTTCCGAGTGGCGCTGAGCCGCGGGACATTGACATGAGCGGTAGATATGCGTTGATGTGGTCGGGCGGCAAGGATAGCGCCCTCGCTCTGGATCGGGTGGGCAAAGGTGGACTCGAGGTCGCCCGTCTGGTCTCTTTCTACGATTCGACCACTCGGCGCGTTCGCTTCCACGCCACCCGAGTCGAGATGCTCGAAGCGCAGGCAGCGGCGGTCGGGATCGATCTCCGCGCTATCCCGACGACCTGGGCCGAGATGGAGACGAAGCTGCGCCACGAGCTTGCGTCGCTCCGAGAGGGCGGCTTTACGGGCGTCATCTTCGGCGACATTCATCTCGCGGATGTTCGAGCGTGGTATGAAGACCGCGTCACCGCTGCCGGGCTCGAGCACGTTGAGCCGATCTGGGGCGAGCCACCGGACCTCCTCCTTGGTGAGTTCATAAGCTCGGGCGGGCGGGCGGTGATCACATGCGTCGACCTCGCGAAGCTGGACGAGGCTTGGCTGGGCCGCGTCATCGACGAGCGCTTCGCAAAGGACATCGGAACCACAGGCGCCGACCCCTGTGGAGAGAACGGCGAGTATCACTCTTTCGCTTTCGCGGGTCCGGTCTTCAGGAGGCCGCTCGCGTGGATTGCGGGCGAGCGGCGCCTCGATTCGCGCTTCGCTCAGCTCGACCTGACCAATGGCCACGCATGAGGATCGTATCTTTACTGCCGAGCGCCACGGAATCCCTGTTCGCGCTTGGACTCGGCAGCAGCGTGGTCGCGGTCACCCACGAATGCGACTACCCACAGGAGGCATCCTCGCTGCCGATCGTGACGCGGTCCACTCTGCAACTCCGCGACAAAGACAGCGCCGGCATCGAGACCGCGGTTTCGGAGGCGGCCATGGCCGGGCGTTCGCTCTATTTCGTCGACACCCAGGCCGTTCGCGATCTAGAGCCTGACCTCGTCGTGGCGCAGGACGTTTGTCGGGTCTGCGCGGTTTCCGCCGACCAGGTGGCTGTGGACCTCGAAGGAATCCGGATCATCCGCCAGCATCCACATTCTTTGCAAAATGTTCTGGCCGACATCGTGGCCCTGGCGAGGGCGTGCGGTGCCGACGCAACACCCTTGATGAGCCGCCTCACTGCTCGTATCGAAGGCGCACGGCGAACCGCCCGCCGACATCGGCCCGTGCGTGGAGTGTTCCTCGAATGGCTGGACCCGCCGTACCCCGCAGGCCACTGGACGCCCGACCTGCTCGAGCTTGCCGGCATCGACGACCCGCTCGCCCGAGCCGGACTTCCGTCGCTACCAATTCGCTGGGATGACGTCGTCGAGGCTCGTCCCGATCTACTCCTCCTGGCCCCGTGTGGATTCGACAAGGACCGGGCCGACCGTGAGGCAGCCGCGCTCGCACCTCTCATCGAGGCCACGGGTGCCGGCCGCGTGGTTGTGTTCGATGGCTCTGCCTACTTCAATCGACCGGGACCTCGGCTGATCGATTCACTCGAGCTGTTGGCTCAGGCGGCCGGGGAACCCTGAGGGTCAGGCCGCAATTCCCGGGGACCTGAGTGGGTAGGTTGGCTCCTCGCTGTGTTCTTTCGTGACGTGTCACCGACCAGTTTTCGGGAGGCGAAGGACTGCGACACTCGCAGTCCCGCGGCGTGTTGAGCCGCCTTGCCGAGCCGGCGCCCTACCACGCTGGAGTCAAAGAGGACTTCGACCGCCTCTACCGTGCCACGTATCAGCGTGTGTTTGCGACGCTGATGGTGATCCTGAAGGAACCCGCTGCGGCCGAGGACGCGACCCAGGAAGCCTATCTGCGCGCGTTCGGCTCCTGGAAACGTTGGAAGCAAGAGGCTCCCGCCGAAGCCTGGATCTACCGGATCGCTCTGAACGTGGCCTTTACGCATCGGAGACGCGAACGGCTGCACGAGATCGGCGAAGTCATCAGACGGCTCGGCCGCCCGGCGGAGCCGGATGCCACCGAAGCGGCACAGCCCGACCTGATTCGTGAGTTGCGCGCGTTGCCTCCCAAGCAGGCCGCGGCGCTTGTACTGCGGCACATGCACGGGTTCACGAATCGTGAGATCGCGGCTGCCCTGCGGATCCCGGAGAGGACAGTCGCCTCCCGCCTCGCGGCCGCCAAAACTCGCCTGCGTGCCCGCTTGGGAGATCGAATCAGTGTCGATTTGGGTACTTTTGCCCCGTCGACAGTCCCTTTGGAGGAATGAGCGTGGGAAACGGCGACGGTTTCGATCAATGGCTGGAGCAGCAGCTACAAACGCAGGCTGTCAAGCAGAGCGGCCCCAGCCCGATGCCGGCGCAAGCCCAATACCACGCCGCATATCTCCAGGGAGGTCCTCATATGTCAGTTCTTGCCAAAGCGGCGACCGTGGTGTCTGCCAAGGGCGCCATCGGTCTCGCGGTCGCGGCCCTAGCCCTTGGTACGGCGGGCGCAGAGGCCGCCATCACCGGCACCACGAACCCCGCCAATTGGGGCCAGCAGGTCGTTCAACAGGTCCAGAAATGCAAGGACGCACTCGCGCCGGGCTCGCACGGCATCGGCGATTGCGTCAGTACGTTCGCCAAGCAACACGGCCAGCAGGTGAGCTCGGAGCACCGCGCCAGCGGAGCCCGCGAGAACACTCATGGACAGCCGACCGACCACCCGACTGGCCAACCGACCAGTCATCCCGGCGGGAAGCCTGGCGGCACGCCGGGCAAGCCTTAAGCGCGGAAGCGCAGGAAAGGGTCGGGCCGAACCCCCGGCCCTTTCCATAGACTGCAGGCAGGTAACCTCGGCGCCGATTTGCCCAAGTCGGTCGCCGACCGCTATAAGGCGGGCGCGGAAGTTGCCGGGAAGAAAACAGTTGAGTGTTATGACCCGGAGCCGGCCAGATCCCATTACCTGCGCAGCGTAGCCGCACACAAACTTGAAGTCGCGCGGAACTAAGATGCCGCGATGAGGCTCCGATCCATCGACCGGGCCGTGCTCGGGGCGCTCCTTCCCTCTGGGGCCAGCCCGCTCTTACGGCAGGGCCTCCTAGACACCGGGTTCGAGGCATTCCTGGTCGATTTCGATGCGGCGGCGCCGACTGATTTCTGTCGAATATTCCGGCTGGCACTTGTCGCAGCCGGCTGGGTCGCGCCACTCCTGATCGGCCATGCGCCCCCCATGTCGCGTCTCAATTCGGGCGACAGGGAGAGAGCGCTGGCGGCAATGAACGAGTCACGCCTTCCAGAGTTGCGTCAGCTCGTGATTGTCTTGAAGACCGTCGCCAGCCTCCACTACGGCGCGCTGCCTGAGGTACGCCAGGCGATCAGCTACCACCGATGAGCGATGACTTCGACTACGTCATCGTCGGCTCAGGTGCGGCTGGAGCAACCGCAGCACGAGTTCTCGCTGACAGCACGACGAGCCTGGCAGTCGTGGAAGAGGGCCCGGCGGTGGCAACAGATGAGTTTGTGGACCGCGCCTTTCCGACTCTGGCCCGGATCTACCGGCATATGGGTGCCCAGGTAACACGGGGCCGGGCACCGATGCTGATCATCCAGGGCCGCTGCCTGGGCGGCAGTACGGTGATCAACTCGGCAATCATGCGGCGGCTACCGGAGGATGTCTGGCAGGAATGGGCGGACGTTCACGGCCTCGGGTCTGCCCTGCCATACGATGCCGTGGAGCGCGCCTCTGACAACATCGATCGCGACCTGCAGGCAGAGGCGACTCCGGAACTGGTCTGGGGTGGCAACAACCGACTCCTGAGCGCCGCGGCCACGAATGCGAACCTAAGCGGCGGCCCGACGCGCCGGAATGCGCCAGGCTGCCACGGAAGCGCGCGCTGCAACCTGGGCTGCCCGCACGGTGCCAAGCAGAGCATGCAGGTCAGCTACCTTCCCTACGCTCAAAGCCGGGGAGCCCAACTCTTCAGCGATGAGCGGGTGGAGCGCGTGTTGTGGCGCGGCCGCCGAGCGGCGGGTGTGCAGACCGCAAAGAGGACGCTAACGGCAAACAAGGCGGTCCTGATCGCCGCGTCCGCTGTGCAGACCCCCGGACTGCTGTCGCGCAGCGGTCTTCGAAATCGTCATCTTGGCCGGCACTTTCAGGGGCACCCTGGTATGGCTGTGGTCGGGCTGTTCGACCACGCGGTCGGGCTCGGCAACGGCGCCACCCAGGGCTTCGAAATCGACGGCCTGCGCAGTGACGCTCGCGTGAAGCTGGAGACACTCGCGACCCCGCCGGAGACCTTTTTCGGCGGCATGCCGGGCATTGGCCGCGATTGGGTTGAGCTGATAGCTGAGTTCCCGCGAGCGGCGGTCTGGGTCTTGCCGCTTCGTGCATACGGTGAGGGCGTGGTAGGCAAGTTCGGCTCGCTCAGCTTCAAGCTAGACCCCCGCGACCTACCCAATCTGCGACGCGGACTGCGCCGAGCGGCGGAGCTGATGTTCGAGGTGGGAGCGCAGGCCGTCGTCTGTCCGATATATGGTTTGCCACGGCGCCTGCAGATCGGGCAGACGTCGCTCATCGAATCCGCACCCGACGACCCCGCCGCCTACCCCCTTGCGATCTCCCACTTGTTCGGGACGGCACGTATGAGCCCACTGCCGGAGGCCGGCGTGGTCGGCGCAGACTTCCGAGTCCACGGCACCGAGAACCTATATGTGGTCGACTCATCGGTTTTCCCGACCAATCTGGGCGTCAATCCGCAATTGACGATCATGGCGCTGGCGCGACTGGCCGCCGAGAGACTGGTGGGATGACCCTGGCGGAGATGCTCGGACCTGGAACGGTGGCCCGCGCGGATGTCGCCGCGCACCTCGACAGGCTGGATGCGCACGCCCGAGTCGCGGAGTGCGTCGCCCTTTCAAGGGAACTGCAGAAGCGACTGTGGAAGATTGCTTCGGCCGAGCCCGGGGAGGCCCAGGAGCTTGTAGGCGCGGGCGGCACGGCAGTCTTTGTAGGACGTAACTCGCTACGCCTCTTTTCGCGATTCGAGAAGCGTTTCGCCCGTCATGCCGGCGCTGTCATCGGCTACAACCGGCACCCCCTCGGCTGGCTCACCGGGCCGGGGTATTTCGTTGTCGCCGTAGCGCCGAGCGCACTGCTCTTTGACTACAGGCGGGTGCCGAGTCAGGCCCCGGCCGGTTGGCCGCGCATCAGTCCCAACACGCAGGGCTTTGCAAGTCCTGTGTACGCAGGCCTACTCGACGATGTCGTTTGGGTAGCTCGTGATGTGCTCATCGGCTCCGCCCGCAGAGGCGACGTTACGCTGGACTCCTATTTCGTACTTGCCCGTGCGTGACGCCAGCTCTGGTCACCGGTTTGCCTTCGGACCGAGAATAGACCTAGCCTGGCGCGCCGAGAGTCTGGCGCTCTCGGCTAAATGCCATGAGTATTTGCTTGGGTGTGCAAATTACCGACGGCTATTCTGATGCGGCGTTGGCCGGCTCTATCGTTCGTGTACTGACCCTCAACTGCAGGTGGCAGGGGTCAGCCAGGGAGCGCCTCGACGCTATTGGGCGAGTGCTCAACGAAAGCGGCGTCGATTTTCTTTGCCTTCAGGAGGTGACCCAGCGGCGAAACGTTCGACTGCTCGAGAGACGCCTCAAGGCATACGGGCCGGCGGAATTTCGGCGCTATGGAATCGCGGTGACAGGCGGCCTGGTCAGCTTCTCCCGCCGGCCGATCGAACGCAGCTCCTATGAGGTCTTCCGCGGGCGGGGTCCGAATTGGACCTTGGGCTGGGCGGACCGACTCCTCCGCAAGGGCTTCCTGATCTCGTGGCTGCGGCTCGACGCGCTCCCAATGGTGGTGGTCAACACGCACCTCCTTGCGAACTACGACGAAGACTGGGCGCCGGACAACAGGTTCGCCCGAGAGCAAAGGAACGACCTGATCCAACTGGCCGAGGCCATTGAAGGACTCGACAAGAGCGCGCTCGTGATCGTCGCCGGCGACTTCAACGTCCCAGCGACCAGCCCGATGTTCGAGAAGTTCACATCGCGCTGTGATTTGCGCGCCGCCTTCGGTTCCGCGCCCAGCGCCATTCCTCCCACCATCCGTCGGTCCAGCTCGGATAGCGCGGCCCTCGCGATCGACCATATCCTGTATCGACATCCCTCGGGCAAACCTTTGCACGTGACGGCTCAGTTGCGGTTTGAGGAGCCGCTTTTACTCGCGAAGTCTCGTCCGACGTTTGCCTCCGACCATCTGGGTGTAGAGGCGGAAATCGTCCTTGATTGATCGTTACAAGCGCACCTGGCGGCAGGCTAAATCGTGGGAACCTGTAGGCAGAATTTAGGTTTGGTTTAGAAGGGCAGTCGATCGTTCACTGCTCGTGTACGCTCGTGAGGGCAACCCGATCTGCGCAGGCAAACCTGGGAGCGTCCGGGATTGAGGATCCTCATTTGCGCAGATGTCACTTGGGCATCTCGTTACCCGACTTTCAAAGAGCGGGCTTGTGGTGATGCGATCTCGGTTGCTAGGAATTCCTCCCAGGTCCGACGACCAACGGCCCGATCGGGGGTGAGGTTGGCGCCGGCGCGAATGGCGTCTGCGGCAGCGCCGGGCATTCGGACCCCGAGGATCGCCCGCCGCTTCCCGACCGCTTTCAGGTAGCTGCGAAGCAGGTACTCGGCGTCGTAGATCCTCGGTCCGCCAATGTCTGGCGCCTGGCCGGCCGGCGTACCGAGTGCTAGCTGAACGAGATTGTCTGCGACCTCATCCGCGTCCACGGGCTGGAATCGAAACCGCGCTGGGAGCGGCACAATCGGAAGCTTCGACATCCCCCGCACCATCGAGAGGATGAAGCCGTCGTGGAACTGCGTCGCACGCAGGTTGGTCCAAGGGAGCCCAGACTCCCGAACGACGCGCTCCTTCGCCAACTGCGACGCGAAGTAGGCAAACATCGCCCGGTCGACTCCGCTCTTGACGGGTATCCGGTCGGCCCCGACCACCGAGATTGTCGCGAGATGCACCACTCCGGCCTCCCTCGCTGCTCGCGACAGGTTTCGGGCTTGCGCCGTGTCCTCTTCGATCTTGCCAACGCCGGCGCAGTGGACGACGATCGAGACCCCTGCGACGGCAGCCTCGACCCCCTCGCCCCCCTCGCCCTTCGCGAGGTCGCCAACCGCGTACTCGATCCCGTCCGCGGACTCATGCACACGCCGGCTGAGGGTGCGGACTTTTCGCCCGGCATTACGGAGCCGGGCTACGACCCGGCGGCCCAGACCGCCGGTGCCTCCAGTGACGAGAATCAGTTCACTCGCGCTCATCGCTCGTTCCTCCTTGTCACATTGATCCCTTTCTTCGTGTCATACCTGATGACACTTCACGACTGGGAGATGTGACACGTGACCCCCAACGACTGGCTGGCGGACCGCTTCGAAGAGCACCGGCCACACCTGCGAGCCGTCGCGTATCGAATGCTTGGCTCACTAGCCGAGGCCGATGACGCGGTCCAGGATTCATGGCTCCGAGCCAGTCGCTCGGGTCCGGACGAGGTCGCCAACCTTCGCGCTTGGCTGACCACGATCGTTGCACGCGTCTGCTTGAACATGCTGCGTTCCCGGCGCACTCATCGCGAGGAGTCGTTGAGCGACCGGCTGCCAGACCCCGTGGTCACCCTTGAAGGATCTACTCAGCCGGAAGAGCAGGCGCTGCTTGCGGACTCGGTCGGCCTGGCCCTGCTCGTGATTCTCGACACGTTGGCGCCGGCGGAGAGGCTGGCGTTCGTCTTGCACGACGTGTTCAAGCTGCCCTTTGACGAGATCGCGCCCATGGTCGAGAAGACGCCCGCGGCGGCAAGGCAGCTCGCGAGTAGAGCGCGAAGGCGCGTGAAGGTAGCGAGCGTGGCCGTACCCGATAAAGACCAGGGCCGGCAGCGCGAGGTCGTGAACGCTTTCTTTGCGGCTGCGCGGGCGGGAGACTTCGCCCGGCTGGTCGCGGTGCTTGATCCGAACGTGTTGCTCCGCGCGGATTTCGGCGCGCACCGTGCGGGGATTCCAGCTGTCGTCTATGGGCCTGACGCGGTCGCGGGGCTCGCTCTGACCGGCGCGCGACTGCCCGACGCCACGCTCATTCCGGTGTTGGTCAACGGCGCTGTCGGCGTGGTCACGACCATGCGCGGCCGACCGTTCTCCGTGATGGGATTCATCGTTGTTGGCGGCCGCATCATCGAGATCGACGCGATCGCCGACCCCGATCGGGTCGCACGGTTAGCCGCCGGCGTGCTGTAGGTCAGACCGCAAGCGTGTCCATCGCGACCGCACCCTGCTGGCCGTTGCGGAGGGTATCGGCCGATAAGAAACGGGTCGTGCCGTATCCGCGAACGTACGGGACGATCGCGCGGTATCACACCGCAGCCAGGATCGGGGCGACGTCGACGAAGCTGTGGATGTCGTATGGCCAGCCGTGCAAGAGGATCACCGGCTTACCGCCCGCCGGACCCTCCGCTGCGTAGCCCACGTTCAGCAATTCCGCCTCCACCTGCTTGATCGCCGGAAAGGCCCTCTTGGCTACGACGGTCGAGCTCATCGCGCCGCGCCGGCGTGCGCCGCCTCCAGGATCACATTGGTGACGGCTTCCGGCTGGGAAACCACGAATGCGCCGTGTACCAGGACAATCGTCAGCATTGCAGCCCTCTCAGTCGTTGAGGTGTGTGAGAGTGCGGGCGAGGAATGCCGCCCGCACTCGATTCGGTCTGGGTTTAGCGGAGCGATCTGAAGGCCGCGCGGACCTCGGTGGTGAAGAGCTCCGGCTCCTGCCAGGCTGCAAAGTGGTTGCCCTGGTCGACCTCGTGGAAGTAGATGAGCTTGGGGTAGGCTTTCTCAGCCCAAGTGCGCGGCGCCTGGTAGAGCTCTCGAGGGAAGACGCTTACGGCAGCCGGAACCTTGGTGCCCTTGACGTCGAAGAAGCCGAGCTTGTTCTCCCAGTAGAGACGACCCGAGGAAATCCCTGTGTTCGTCACCCAGGTCATCGTGATGTTGTCGAGGACCTCGTCTCGCGTGAGGCTGCCAACGGGGTCGCCCGCGAAGGCCCGCGCGATGTCCTCGTAGCTGTTCGCGTCGTGGTCGAGCATCCAGGCGGCGAGGGCGGCCGGCGAATCGGCGAGGCCGTATAGCGTCTGCGGGCGCAGCGCCATCTCGGTCGCGTATCCGATGCCCTTTGTGTAGAGGAACTTCAGCTGCTCCCACGCGCGGCTCTCCTCCATTGACAGGCCGGACGGTGCCGGGCCGCCGGACGCAAGCGCCTTCGCGACGTCAGCCGGGGCGGTGCCGGGCATGTTGGAGTGAATGCCGAGCAACTCCGGAGGTGCCTTGGCACCCATCACATCCGTGATCTGCGCGCCAAAGTCGCCACCCTGAGCGACGAATCGTTTGTATCCCAGGCGCCTCATCAGCGCAATCCAGGCATCCGCGATGTGCAGAGGGTCCCAGCCGGTAGCCGTCGGTTTCCCTGAGAACCCGTAGCCGGGCATCGACGGAACCACCACGTCGAAAGCGTCTTTGGCGTCGCCGCCGTGGGCCGTCGGATCGCTGAGTGGGCCGACAACGTTCAGCATCTCGAAGACGGAACCGGGCCAGCCGTGCGTGATGATGAGCGGCAACGCGTTCTTGTGTGGCGACTTGACGTGGATGAGGTGGATCTCGAGGCCGTCGATCTCCGTTATGAACTGAGGCAGCGCGTTCAGCCTCGCCTCGAACCTCCTGAAGTCGTACTCGGTGCCCCAGTAGCGCACGAGCTTTTTCATCGTCGCAAGCTGCACGCCCTGGGAGGCATCCGCGACGGTCTCCTTTTCGGGCCACCGCGTCGCGGCGATTCGACGACGAAGGTCGGACAGTTGCTCTTCAGGAACGTCGACTTTGAACGGACGGATAGAGACGTCTACAGCGGTTGTGGCAGACAACGCTTTCATCTCCTCGATCAGTAATGAGCCGGGTGCTCATCCGTTAGATCGTCAGCCGCTACGCCGACGCGAGAGAGCGTATTTCAAACCCTGCTCTCACCCACAACTTGCCCCCGAGGCAGTTCTTAACCTCAAAGTAGTCGTTTCGTGGCGGCTGTCAAGCGTTTCGGGATTGTCATTCCTTGCCGTAATGGCGGCCATTACCAGGTCTTAGTCAGACGCGGGCCTTTTTTGGGCTGGTTACCGCCTCCGGCTGTGCGGCTACTCCTTATAGGTGCAGGTCGATTGCATAGCGCAGCCCTGGGGCACAACAACGCCGATCCTCTACGAAGGAAGCATCGACAGGCGTCGCTCTGACGGAACGCGGTGTCGCGCTTTGCCGAGCACACCAGCCAGGCCCCTGATGAGCGCTCCGGCTGGCCTCGTAAACCGCCGCTCATTCATCTGCCCGATCATCGATGCTCTCGATCTCGGGTCTAACTCCTTCCGACGGCCGTGACGCCGAATTCTGGGCCGTATACCACTGCTCCTTCGGCCACCAGGTGCCGTGCCACATGCTTGTAGCGCCCCACGTGCTCGTCGGAGCCATGCGCGATCAGAGCGACGAAGCGCGGCGCCGGGCGCGGACCATTGCTGGACGACGAGTTGTCCGTGGCGGCCGCTAACCTCGATTTGTTGGTCCAATAGTTTGTTATCCAATTACGAGCTCGAGACTACGCCGTCTGGTTTTGGTCGATTCGGGTCAGCCACTCGAGGAAGCGTCCCAGTGTGCGCAGACCTTCAACCGCCGAGGGTTCGGCGAGGTGGCCGTGTGTGGAGCCCGGTTCGGTCTCGACCCGGACGTTGACGCCCGCGGCGGCGAGGGCTTTTCCGTACGCCTCTCCGGAGGCGCGAAGGGTATCAGCGTCGGAGTTCAGGAAATGCGTCGCTGTGGCTGTCACCTTGGCTGTCACGACCGCGAAAAGTGGCGGGGATGGATGGGAATCGAACCCACCCAGGACGCCTCTACAGCGCCCCCGCAAACGGTTTTGAAGACCGCGGGAGGCACCGTGAAAGGCTCTGCACTAACGTCCACTGCGTGAGTGGCCCGTAAGCATGAGCCTTGCGCGATTTCGCGCCATCGTCCACGGACGTCTACCCCGTTGGCTGTCATCTTGGCTCTGAGACGATTGGCGGGAGGCTCGGTCAGTCGATGCTGCCTGCAGCCACGACCCACTCGCATTTCTGGCCGGTGACCGCGGCGATGCGATCGAAATCTGAGTCGTAGTGCAAGACGATCAAGCCGGCATCCTCGGCTGCCGCAGCAACTAGCAAGTCCGGCACCTTTCGCCCGTGTTGGCTGCGGCCGGCCAGCAATCGCTGTATCTGGCGAGCCCGCTGGACATGACGTGCTTCAGTCTCAACCAGACCAAAAGCGGACAAGGCCCCTTGAAGCGCATCCCATTCCCGGGCATTCCGGGCCGAGTAGCCGATCTCAAGGTCCGAAATCCCCGAGCGTCCAACCCGTCCCGCTGCCGCGAGGGGCTCCAGGGCGGAGCGGACAGCAAGCTGCGAGAGACGAGTAAGGACGCTGGTGTCGACCAGATGGGTTAGCGCCATGCCCTCTCGCGGTCTTGAAGCTTTGCGCGCATCAGCACTTCGATGGCGCCCGCCACCGATTTGCTTCGGCCGCGACTCACCGTCCGCAAGGCTTCATTCACTGTTTCTTTGATCGTCTCGGTGCCCAGCTGCGCCTTGGCGGCACTAAGCGCTTCGTCATCTATATCAACCAGATGTTTTGCCATTTGATCCAGTATATACGATCCTTAGCTTTATATATACGCCCTCTATGGAGAGATCGGGTTTAGGTCATGTGATGTGCACATACCTTCAGCGGTTACCTGGCTGCGCAAACTGCAAATTTCTCGGCGATGGATGGGAATCGAACCCACCACCCAGGACGCATCAACGGCTACCAGATGCCAGGCTCGATCATCCCGTGCCAATTGCAAT
>WNGH01000641.1_pt1 | contig 99041 bp, 187 predicted proteins | sample 5400631 | NCBI WGS metagenome assembly WNGH01 (sample SAMN13153373, study PRJNA577476) | soil metagenome | isolation source: 115 cm soil or saprolite under Garry oak tree replicate 1 | place: USA:California | collected 2016-06-15
TTGCCATGGAACTCTTCCACCTGGGGCCTAACTTCCTTCTTGGCGTCTTCGGGATTAAGCCAACCCGTCCGAGCCCACTTCTCCAGCATAATCTCTTCTTGGTAGCGGACCCGCGTCGAGGCAGGTATCTCGCTCCAAGTTACAAGTGCCTTTTTCTGCTCATCATTGCGCTGTCCTAGAACTACCCGCATTAATTAACACCGGGCGTAACAGGAATTTCTAGAGGACCAACCCTCTCGGCTCCCTCGCGACCATCCGATGTTTCGGCTGGAACTGTCTCGGCAACTACAGTCGCTCCATTTACCTGACCATGACTAGGTGGCGCAGGGAATAGCTTCCGTAGCTTATCTTCCTTAGTCTCAATTGGCTTACGGGCCGGATCTAGACCTTGAAGAATAATAGGCATAACCCGACTATTAAATTCATCAGTTGTCTTGCACTCGGCAACAATCTCTGCCAGAACTGCCTTTCTCTCTTCCTTCAGGTCAGAGGGAAGATTATCAATAACAGTCTGAAAATATTGCTGGAGAGCATGACGAGCCTCGCGATCCTGAAAACCCTTAAGATGCGTATTGAGAACAGCGATTTCCTGCGTTAGCTCGGCGATCTTATCCTGGAAGGGAGCCTCGATTTCTTCTAGTAGAGATCGATGCTGGGATCTAAGAGCTTCAAGCGTAAGCTCCTGCACTTTATTAGCCTTAACCTCCTTAACAGATGTAACTTTAGGTGCCTCGGCGGCAAGGAACTCAATGCCATAAGTCTTCATAGCTGGGGAGTCAGGGGCAAAATCGACTCCATCCAATTGAAGCTTGGCAACCCTGAGTACTGGAGCATCTTCCATCTCAATGCTTTCCATTTCAAACCGACCGGGGCCGGATCTCAAAGATATAGCATTGAGAAGTGGCTGCGGACGATCTTCCGCATCCTTATGCTTCATTAAGGCAATAGCCTGCCTTCCCTTGCCCTCATTAACCACATCAGCTATAACATAGCCAATGCGCCCCTCTTGAATAAGATCGACGATGCCGCCAATGGGTAAATCAGAGCCGTCCAGCGCCGTCTTATGTCGAGGATAAACTGTTAGCGGCTGTCTGCCTTCTCGAATTTGAGACTTAGCTTCAGCCACAATCGACGGAAGAATAGAAGTTGGGAAAAGAATTTTCTGATTAAATCCGGGGGCCTTGGAGAGCGAATCTCCTACAAAAAAAGGAACCTTAATTCTAACGAAGCCGCCTACCTCAGAAGTCTTATCTTCTAGAATTAATGGGAGCGGCGCATTTTCAGTTCCATCTAAAATTAAAATACTTTGAAGAGCTTCGCTAGTCACAAATTTCTCGCCATGAGTCGCTAATTCAACACTAAGAGATTCGGCTATTGATTCTTCGCTTGTCACCCAGCCATTAGGCAACATGCTTATAAGACCCATACCCTTGGCTCTCTTAATAATATGTCGCTTGGCTCGGGTATAAGAACCACCACGACCAACAGAGCGAATAGCGCGACGCAAAGCATCCTTATCCGGAATAGGAAAAGAACCATCTGGCAAGGCCGCGCCCTGACTAGCGTATCTTCGACGTTGTCGCGCAGAAAAGAATCTAGAAGCTTGGGTTAGCTGATCAGCCGTAAGAGCAATATCTTCATCATTAATAATACTGATTTCTTCTAGCATAACATTAAGGGCATGATCTTCTTGGGCCACTCCCCAATTTTGAGGAAGCGTGCCAATCATCTGAAGCTCCCGAGCCCTTTGGATAATATGTCTTTGAACTTCAGCCGGCCCATAAACTAAAGATAAGGCTTCAGCAACAGGTGGATTTATAAACTTCTGAATTGCATTACGCAGTTCTTCAGAATTCCTAATTGTCCACTCGCCATTAGGCATGGCCTGGCGGCGCGTTACTGCTCGACCCGTAGCTGAGCGGTCTATATCAGCACGATTCATTTTATCTCTATCGCTATCTCGAAATTCATCTTCGTCAGCGCCACGGCTCTTGCCCCCAACTCGCGCCAAGGCCAAGTTACCGGTGGGATCAGCAGGATTTACACTGCCAATCGTAGTAGCCTGAACAAGAGTCTTAGGTTTCATTTCTTAGGACTCTTAGGCTTTTTAGGTTGCCTAGGTTGCTTCTTGGTGTCTTGCAGTGGGTTGGGTGGTAAACTTAAACTACCAGTATCAGTACTCAAAATTAGCTACCAAGTCTTGCGCCGTTGGGCCAAAACTCCTGAATCTTAGTTGTAGGATCTGAGCCATTAGAATCAGGATAATTAGGACCAGGCTGGCCAGTATAAACAGTAGTATTGCAAGGAACCTGACCCCAACCCCCTTGCATCGTACCTCCTGGCATACCATTATTAGGCTGGAAGGCTAGACCGGGAAGAGTGTCCGACCCGGCACCCATCTTCTTAGCCAATTTAGACTACCTCCTTAGTTATTGTCTAGTTGTCATAGCCAATTGCTCGTGGCAGCTTCGCCTTTATCTTTGGCATATCAGCTAGCCAATTAGTAAATCTTACACCTTTGTCATCGAAATAGAGATCCGCGTGATCTTTCTCGGAAACCCTATCATATGGTACCGACCATTGCTGAAGCCACTGTCTAATACCAGCTAGTCTTCGGATAGAGTCAACTAGCGTATGAGTTTGCCTATGCCAACCCGCACAAGAGACTGTTATGGTCACACCATCTTGATAAAGCTGTTGAATGCAATCTACTGCATCTGGACGCGGCGGCGCCACGCGCATAGATGATGAAGCAGTAGATAAAGTTCTATGCAAATCTACATCAAGCTTTGATCCCGAATAGCCGCGAGGATAATCCCTAAAAAGACTAGAATCAGGCCAGATTTCTATCTCCTCTCCAATTCTCTTTTTTTCTTTTCTAGTCCACAGACCCATACCATCAATAAAGAATCGACGCTCCATTTCTTTTTCAGCTTGCTCGCCTAATTGATCCCAATCTGGTGGCTTAGATAAACCTTCTTTCATTGAAGGGTCACCTGGAATTTCAATCATTCTGTCATCGTAATATGCATCACTAGGAACTTTTGGTAAAATTAAGTCTATAGGTAAGCCATATCTCATCTTCCAACTATTAATCATTGCTAAGCGAGCATTAAAGACCTCTAGTCCAGCAATCCCATCATAATATAGACCAGCAGTAGCGATATGAATGCAGCTACCCCGAGACTTCCAGCGATCCATCCATTTCTTTACATTAGGAAATGGGTCAGAAAACTTATCCGTAAGGGGATAATTTCCACCATCACCCTTAAATATCTGAGGCTTAATCGTACCATCAAAATCAAAAGTAAGGACAGGATGTGGTTCGTCGGGATCATGTTGATGCTCTTTAGGTCGCGGTATGAATTCCGCTACCTGCTCTTCTAAAAGAGTTCTATCTTGCTGTAAAGTAGATAGTTTATCTATATACCATTCAACATCCTTGGCCCGAGCATCCTTCTCGACTTGAAGCTGTTGACCGTAACTCGTATTATCTCTGCCTCTAGCTTCCTTTTCTAATTTAAGATTAGTGCGAACTAGACCTAACTCATTCCTAATACTATCAACTTCCCGTTCTATTTCTAAAATACGCTCACGGAGAGGCCGATAGAACTTCTCGGCTAGGGAATCTGAACCAGGATCAATTTGAAGAAGTGTGACCGTTCGAGCGTCCATTTATTGATCCTTGTAACTTATAAGCCAGTCGAGTCAAATCTTTATCAATCTCATCTGTAGTTTGATATAATGCTTGCAGTAAAGCTGCCGACTTATCAACCCCAATTTCAGCAGTAGTAGATTTAACTCCATCTGGATTAGGCGTGGGTGGCATATCATTATCGCCCGGATCGTGCCGAGAATATCGACTCTGGGTTTGCTTATCTTTCGCTGTTCGCTTATATCCAGTAGGATTAGGCAGTACCTTACCTTGACCCTGGTCTTTAGGAGATTTTCCTGCCGTAGATATTGCTGCGGTCTTGGGCTTACCCGGCGCTGGCTTACCCGGTACTTGTGACGATGGTTGAGCCTGAGCTATAGCCAAAGCTTGAGCTTGGGCTTCAGCCTGGGCTTGTTCGATACGCTCCTCAATCTCATCCATCTCTTCATCATTCATATTAAAGACATGTTGCTGTGCCCAACGTCCATCAATGGCATCAAAAGGCGGATTAGCATAAATTGCGTGAGCTTGAGCCCGATAAAGCTCTGATTGAGCCGCATTGACTTGGTCTACAGCACTTAGGGCCGGCCAAGAAATCTCGTACTCAGTTTGCTCGGGATCTATATCAGCTAGAATTAGTGCAATATCAAATAATTGTTTTAGCCCTTGACCTATAATTTGTTGAATATCTCGAAGGAAACGAACGTACTGGACATCTTGAATGCTATTATGAACAAAAATTCCGACCGTTAGTGCAAAATTATGCCATTCTCCTACAGTTATATCATAAACCGGCTCCTCGCCAGCATATTCAATAGCTATAATCTTATGATTAATAATCGAAGTCGTTTTTGAAACATCAGAATCTTTATGATGTCGTACCGAGGCCCAGCTATTAGCAGATTTTACAACTCTATGAGTATAATTCCAAACACCAGTGGACGGTTCTTGAATCATTTCGTAGCCTTCTAGCTCATCTTTAATTTCCTTACTAGAAACCTTACGATAAAGCGGCATCAAACCATCACCAACTCGCAGATCAGCAACAGGTCGGTAGGTACCATCTCGCATCATACAAGGATGAGTAGCCGTCGCTCGAAATGATTCTCCACTATCTAGTATAACTTTCCAGACTTGCCGCAACGGCGAAGTTTGGGCAGCCCACTCAATCTTTCCAGGCTTAATCTTTAAAGTTTTCTGGTCTACAGAATAAACCCAGTTTTCCTTACCATCATTATATTCTTGAACTAAATCAATTATAGGAACTTCCCGTCCATCTAGCAAAGATATCTTAGTATCGCCCGTTAGACACAACGTGCTCTTAGAATTGATATCTTTCTCAAAACCAAGATGAGCCCTGGGTACACGAAGCGCTGCGGTAAATTTACGATGAAGATATTCAATATCAGTGATGTCATGAATCCCAACATTCTTGGGATCAATAACATCAACTTTAGTCTGCATAGGCTGGATTTGTTGACCAAGCTTGATCCAGCCACTGCTAACAAAGAAATCCGTCATTACACTAAACGGATTCTCGCGACGACCATCCACATGCATTCGCTGCATGACCGCCATCTGAAAATCTTGCAGGGCACGACGACGCTCGTTCGGTGGCAACCCAGTTGTATCTACATAGAATACAAGCTTAAGAATATCTCTAGTCAGACGACCAACAATTAAAGATTCTTCTAGAGCCTTAAGCTTCTTATAAGTAATTCTCGCCACTCGTAAATGGCTCTTGCCATAAGGAGAGAATCCATCATGATTAAGTCGTATATGAATAACTTGCCAGGGCCAGAAAGTAGCAAGCATAGCGCCAGTGCTCTCGGCTTTCTGCTCGAAAGCGCATTCCTCGCTACCATTAAGAACCTTCCCGGACTTCTTATCATACCGAGGTTCGCCGAGAATAAGATTACCAGTCAAATCCTCATTGCGAAACATAGTTATTGGAGGCAGTTGCTTAACATCAACTACTTCCCCATTTTCATTGATAACAGTTTCAGCGAACATATCGCCGTACTTCACGAGATTACGAACCATGGGGCGAACACGCTCATGAAGTTTACAAATTGCTATAACTTCATCGAGGATATTCAAGACCTTAGGATTGCGAGCGAATACCTGGAAGCTCATCTGCACGCCATCGTCGCTGGTCGTGACATTATTGGTAATAGTATCGAGGGCTACGCTGGCCTCTTCCGAGGCTTGGTCGATCTCTTCTACGTCCTTATATGTAGCCCGGCGGGTAACATCGAATTTGAACTGTCGATCGTAGAGACTTACTAGCCCCTCAGAAACGATTCCAGTTTCGGTAGTGTTCTGATCCTGCGGCTGAGGCCCTGTTCTGGGATTAGCGTGAAAAAAGAATTCCGAGATACGCCGAATCAGACTAGGTTGCCGGCGTGGCATGAGATCGGCTGGTGAAAGACTTCGATTCGGGCCTTCTGTGCCCGGCGGCGCTATTGCCACTAGCTAAACATCCACCTCCCCTTTTTAATTTTAAGCATTATCACTAGTTCTTGAACCCCATTCCTCGTCAGCCATAATCATATTTCTCATAAGACCTAATAGGTGGGGATGATCAGGATATTTCCAGTCATCAGGTCCTACATCAAATCGAGTGTCTATTTTAGGTCCAAGATACCCAAAAATATCTTTTAACTTAAATGATGAATCCTTTTGAGAATAAATAATATCAGCCCAATCAACCAACATTGTCAAAGTTTGCAATGATAGAGAATCTGGACCGCAACTCAATATATCGTGATCCTTACCACGCTTTCTTAACATACGAGCCAATGTAACTGATCTTACATTTCCGCCATTGCAAACACAAAGAACTCTCATATATCTCTACGCTCTACATTATAATAACTGGTCCCTACTCCAAATAATCTACGAAGAACCTCTTCATCATCCCTTTCATAAAAAGGCAAATTACCCGTAGTCGGATCAGTTCGATGTAATATTCCAGAAGGATAGCGCGGAGGAATATTCGAGGCTGCTAAGGCTATGGGATAGCTAACTGTTTCCGGGTCTAGTTCACGATTTATTGGAGTCTTAACTACGCCCCGTGTTCGCGCTCTTTGCTCATGAGAAGTATCTATAATAGATACACCTCGAAACCCAACCCCATTACCCGGTCGTATTTTGTTTATTGTATTGATAATAATATTGCCTTTGGGCATTAAGATGCCTTCTTCCTATACTGAACTCTCTCTATTTGATTGAAGACTTGAGCCAAAACTACTACGGCTTGAATGCTATCCCAAAGACTAGTAAAAACTAGAGTTAGAATTTGTCTATTAAATACTAATCCAAACACCTTAGTATTAAGAGGCATAGGAATAACAGTACCCAAAGCAACAATTCCTAAGAGCAAAAACATAGCATGGGCACCGGCCGATGCCCTGGCGCCTCGCACATCAATTTGAGCGGTTTTAGCTAAGGTACCATTGGCCTTTAGAAATTTAGCCGCCCTCAAATTATTTCTAATATCTTGAGCGATTAATAAGTTAGCAGTTATTCCCACCAAACCCAATAAAACTACAAGAACCCGTGTAATTATAATTATCGTTGCCATTCTCTGTTTTCCGAGACCCCTCGCAGGCGTGTCTGCTCTTTCAGAAACTGCACTCGCTGTTGGATCTCCGCCAGGTCTCTCATTTGATTTTCTTGTTCCCTGCGAAGGCGGGAGCTTCCTCTTAGGTAGTCAAATATTTTTACTATACTTAGCTTCACCTATAATGCTCCCTCTGAACTAGAGGAATTAAATCTTCTTTTATTACCTTCAGCGCCGCCGCAAACAAGGACTGATTTGTAGCTAACAAGGTACGCAGTTCACGATTTTCCCGATAGAGAAATATCATGATAATTATTAATAAGGCTAAGGCCCCATAAGGACCAATTATATAGCCAAAAATCTTATCGATATCAAAACTAGCGAGCGCATCAAGTATAAGCATTAGCCACTTAAAACCGATAAAACTTGTGGCCAGCTTTCAAAGCGCAAGGCGCGACTATCAATATGGTAAAGAGCCGGAGGCTTAACATTAGTTACCTCAAACTGAAAACTACGACCGCCCCGGTTACGCATAATCCAATCAGAGATTTCAGAAAACTTAGAAGAAGGACTGGTAGTAACCACAACTAATCGATACTTCCAACTCAACTCTTGCAGAGCATCCATAGCTCCAGCTACCGATTCATTATTTAGCATATCGGCGCCAAGCAAGCTATCAGAAATTGTACGCTCAAAAGCAATAGCTATGGCGGGCTTGGTTAAATTCACTAAGCTTTCCTTTTATTCATAATGTGTTTGAATCATTTTTCTCCGAGTTAAAACTAGGGGACCTCGATCGTCCATAGTTGTATAGGTTTCGGCTAGGCCAATAATCAAGTAACGCAATGCGTCCATCATGTGTCGAGCAGGTTGCGGCGAAGCGGGCTTATCCAATAGCTCATCTTCATCATTAGAGTTTTTAGCCCAGACATATTGCTCTCGATAGTCTATCAGAGCTTTACAGCTAGGGAATACCCTTAAACGACCAGTCTTAAATCGATCATAGACTAAGTCTATACCCGCAAGAATATCGTTATTAGACTTTTGAATCTCGTAACCTAGCTCGGCAGCGGTAAGCATTTGATCGGCACCGCTAGGATCGCCAAAGGCACCATCTACTTCTAAACCAGCCTTCTGCCATCTTTCTACGTGCTGGCGCATAGTCATAGTTGGGGCTTCGTACTCCGCCACTATATAAAGAATATCTCGATGAGGGTCAAGTCTAGCCCAAACCGCAGCGTTTGGATCATTAATTCCAAAGTCGTGTCCAGAAAAACAAGGCCAGCCTGGAGGAATGCCATTAGGGAATTCTATTTCTGGATCTACGATTATTTCATCGGAGGGCGGATCTGAATAAATTAGACCAAATGGGCGTGCGAAACGACCTTCAAAAAAAATCTCGAAATACTCCGGGCGTCGGCGGGCCTTTATTTCTGCAACAACCTGTGGATCGAAAGATAGATTATCTAACGATTTACAAGGAACCCATTCAATATCTGTACGTTTCCCTTCTAAATAAGGTTTATATATATCAGTCAAAAGCCAATTATTATAATATGGTACACTTGTAAGAAGAATAGGTGCTTTATGTAAATTAGTCCTACGTTCAGCAACGTCGAAAGAACTTCTACTAATTTGTCCACATTCATCAATCCAGACACCACCCTTGAGGTGGCTCCCTTCTAGACTAAGAGGATTCTCACTTGAACCAAATAATATCTGAGAATTATTATTATGCAGCGTCATCGTGGCTGTGCTGCGATTCATAGTGTACCTAATCTTATAATTATTTAAAAATTCTTCAACGCGACGGATCATTACCCGTTCTACATGCCTATTGTAGCTTAAGCCAATAGCGATACATTGACTATCTGGCTCTTTTAACCACTTAGTAATAATAATATATGGCGCCATCCAGGTTTTTCCTGAGCCGGTGCCTCCAATCAATGCAATTATTCTCTTTGAGGAATTATACGCACGAAGCTGAAAATGAAAAAAGAGCGCCGGACCTTCGCCCTCCCTGCTAGGCTGATTGCTCTTTTTTGTTTCTTCTGTCATCAAATTCCTTCATAACAAAATAAAAAGATTCTATTTGTTCTAATGTAGCAGCTCGTTTAACATTATTACACCTTCTACAACAGGCTACAAGATTCTCAAATACATATCCAATAGAATTATCAACCCTATCTATTCCAGTAAATTTATAGATGCTGCTATTGCCATTGCGAGCAACTCCCTCCCTATAGCTACCACAATATCTACAGGATTGCTCTATTAAATACCTAAATTGACCCTGAGTTATATTCCACAATAGGTTTCGTTTTTTAGCACCATTTTTATACGAAACTATTAATGCATTAAAGGCTGCAAATGATCGGTCACGATAAGAGAATTTATCTGCGCAATGAATACAACTACCACTGCGTCCACTTCTTAATTCATATGAATTAACATCACTTACTCGATTGCAATCACAAATAACCTTCCAAAAAGCTGCTTTCTGTCGATTATTATGGCTCTTTGATTTATACCCAGAAAATTCAAGGACCATCCATTTTCCGAATCTTTGACCAATTAAATTTTTAGTTACAGGATGAAGCCCAATCCTCACATCTATATTTGATTTGCTTGTTTTCTCTTTTTTAACTTTAAGCCGAACAGAAGGAGCAATCCAATTCTTGGTTCCAGCAACCATAATATCCATAAGTTCTTTTTGGTCTATCATCTTCTCTTCTTCAACATTATTATTGTTTTGACAATGTTCAAATTCTCAAGATTGTTAGATATGTCCAAGCGAACATCTGGTTGGCTTATTTTAATGAAACAAGTGTCACAAATATTTTGTAATTCAATAGAGAGACTTAGTCTAAGAAATGAGCCAGATAATCCGCACTTCTCACAAATTGCCATCAGAAGGTGCTTCTATCGATCTAGGAGCTACCTGATTTTCTATTATTAATTCTTGTGCCCGAGGGTCGCCAGGATGCGGCATTATATTTATTTGGATAGGCTGATTAGTCGTTTTTTCTACGAGCTGGTCAGCCACATCAATACCGTGCAGGCGAGCTTGTCGCTCTAAAACTTTAATCCCAACCTCAACGGCTCGTTCGCGACCTTGTTCAATTTTAGGTACTAATCCTCGCCAAGCCATCTCCAAACGTTCATCTTGTAGGGCTCGAAGATGCTTAACATCTTCTGTCTCATGCTTATCCATGAGTCGCTGATAAGCAGCTTGAACATGCTTGCCCGACTTATACTCTAGAAGTTCAGCTATCTCATCCCAAGAATGACCCTTGGTTCTTAATTCTAGAATTCTAAAGGTCTTAGCTCTTTCAAACTCTCCCGAGCGCTTAATCTTCTTATTAGTCGTTTGTGGCAGCAGAGGCTTAGCATCAGTTTTCTTTTCAGCATTAATAACTGTTAAAGCAGTAGCCTCGGCAACCTTATCCGCCTCGATTACTAGTCGAGTTAATCGTTCAGTTAAATCTTCCGGATTATTCCTCGGGCGTCCACGATGGGTCATAAACTTTATCCAGATTCATGCCAGTGCGAAGATCCATCACCGATGGCTCTTTACCTGGGGGAATTAAAGATTCGTCAACAGGCTGATCATTACGATGACCCCAGACAATTATCTTATCCGTAGGCGAGGCATTATGCTCCATAGTCTTCTCCTTCGAGATTGTTCGATGTAAGCGCCTGGGCCAGAAACTTGTACTGTTGCTGTGTCGGTGATTGGCTCAAGATTATCGTTAAGGCTGCCATTGCCCGACTGACTTGGTTGATCAGATCGCTGATCCGGGCTATCTTCTGTTGAACTTCGATTTCCCAAAGACATTCCCTCTCCTGATTTTTCTCTTGTAACGCCCGCAGAATCTCTTCCCCGCTTAAAGCCATCCTTTACTCCTCTCCAAAATTCCCTCCAAGACTTCTTTAGGTACTCTTTCGCAGGCATTTTGCAAAGGACCCTCAATTTCATGATCTGTATTTAAGGTTATAAATCTACCCACGCCCATAGTGGCAATATGATAATCAATAGGATTTTTAGTCTTTTGAGATTCTTGTATAATCTGAAAATGGTTATAACACCAAAAATTACCAATATTCTCAAGAGGGTTAAATCTTCGTCGCCACCATTTCTGAATAGCCTGAACCATTAACAAACGAGGCAATCGGTTTTGGGGTTGCCTATACTCCATACTATTCGCCTAACATACTTCTATTATCTCTAGTCTGAGGTAGGTCACCATGGCGTGGATCATAAAATAGATGGTCTACCAGCATACGTAAGTCTATAGTATAATATCCACATTCTTCGTCACCACAAAACATTACTTGATTAGAAGAAAACTTCTTCTGCCAGTTAAAACTATCTGGCACTTCAAATATTAAGAACTTACTCACGGCATTATTTTCAGGGTGATTATTGGCGAGTCTGGCGTGGCTATAACTTCAATTCTCGCAGCTCGGCAACGTTTAATAACTTCTGGCATATTACTTTCCTGAATTAGTGGATCAAGAATATCTGCCAAAGGCTTAGGATCAATTTGAACTCTGAGGCTCAATGCGGCCGGCATAGGCTTGTAATTATACTCAAACCAGTTCTGTCCTGCTGGCGGCGCTTCCTCATCCTTGGCCTGGTATAGTGGCCTTCTAGTTACGACTCGCTCGGCAATGCGCTCGGCTGCGCCCGGGTTGAGGATGTCTCCTTCGGGGTTCTCAAGACTCATGGTTCCTCCTTCTCGTTCCTATCTTTGTGTTATAGCGAGACTGTCAAGTGACAGACTAGACCTACCCGGCCTCAAGATAGCACAAAAACTAACTTGTGCTATCCTTTCCTTCGAAAGGACACCGTGTGTAGGTCGAGATGCCCTGGAATGATTTTCCAAAAGCATCTCGACCTTTTTTATAGGATTAAGAATGGAAAGAATAAAGATTCAACACAAAACTCAGATAGCTTATCAACGAACTGCCCAGGGAATTATTGATCTAGCTCAAAAAATTCAAGAGGCCAATATCCCCAAGGAAGCTACAGTGGATTGGCGAAATTGGAATGCAGCCGAGTTCTTATGGAGCACAAATAATGATGGAGATCAAATATAGCTTACCCGAGCAATTAGGCAATGGTTGGTATTTTAAGCGTACTATTGGTATGGTAGAATTAAATTTTGGTCCCTATCCCGATGAACTAAATTGTCACTACAATTTACAAAGATTACGTCGAGATGATATCGCTACACCAAACGGGGCCTTGCAGCAAAACTTATTTGATCCAGGCGGCTGGCGAGCTACCGTCCAAGATATATTTGGAACTACTTCTATTGGTTCTTATCCACCAAGGGGATCGAGAGGGTGAAACAATTATTACTAGCTGAAGCATTCTTATCAGGATTTATTGGAAGTTTATCTACGTCATATAATTCATGGCATCTAGAAAAAACTTTGAAGCGAATAAGTCAATGGCCGCTTAGCACCCAGCGACTCTATACTGGAACTGTTTATGGAGCAAAGGAGCAAAGAATATGGCATCTCTGGTTTTGAGAGAACCAGACGACCCGGGCATCGAGGATAAATGTGGTGGTTGCAGTGGCGGCGGCTGTAATGATTGCGGTGATACCGGCAAAGTAAGAGGATAAGATGGCAGTAATTGAGCACGTTCCTATTTATACCAGTCTACAGCGACGTAGTAAAACTCACGTTCTCGATGAGGGGGCGGAAGGTGTCTTTTATTCTTATTGCGGGCATGTTACCACTACCACGCCCGACCATCTAGGTAATATGAAAAAAGTAGATTGTCTGGCTTGTCGTAAGTGGTATTTTCATCATAAGCGTAGGCGGGCACGAATCATGAGTCAAACCCAAGGAGAATCTGAAGTCACTACTGCCTCTAGCGATATTCCTCAATTCGAATGATTATTAATAGGTCAGATGCATCATTGGAGTCTGATATGACACCACATGAAAAGATTGATAAGCTATTTCAGGAATGTTCCGAGAAAGACTGGGATTCTTACGGGGGCACGCCCCTACATCCTTATTCAGCAAAATTAGCTCATGCGATCTGCGATGCAGTTACGGCTTTCGCTCCCGAATTTGCTTCCTTAAATATAGTTCCCATTCCCGATGGTGGCTACCAATGGGAATGGGACACCGATGAGGGCACTTATATACTTGAATTATCATTTCTTGATAATAATGATCGGATTAGCAAATCTTCTAAGCCAGTAGACCGCTAAGTGATTAATCATCTGCGACCCCTTTTGCAGCGAACCCATGGCATGCCTTGGGGGGAACGGATTATGCCTGAGTATATATTTGCTAATCCGGCCGTGGTAGCTCGAAGCTTTGTTTATTATAAAATGTATCAACGAGGTGATACATTTTGGTACCAACGTGAGACAGTTATTGTTCAGCCTAATGGTCATCCCGATTTCGTCGGGATGACCTACTTCAATTGGTTTGGACCTTATAAAGATGAAGTAGCTTGTCGAGAAGCAATTAAACAAGCCCAGGTTCGAGACAGTGTCCAATCTTAAGAAGTGGAATAACAAACTAGCCCAGCAATCCGAAGAGAAAAGTAATTGGCAAGCTCCTAGCGATCCAGTTCAGCAAGCTATATTATTACGGGAGTTCTTGCGTCGAGGTCAGCATAGGTTAGTTCTCTCTTGTGAAAGAACTCGCCAGATAGATCCTAGCAAATTAACTTCGCCAGTTATTACTTGTGCCCCAGATAATTGTAAGATGCCGTGTTTCAACTGCATGATTGCTATCTTAACAGGACGGAAGTTATGGAATTAACTTGGAACAATGAAGAGAATCCTATCTTATGGGAAGGTACTGAACTACATGTTGAAGGTGATTACGGTAATCGAATTGGTAGTTGTATTCGAATAGATATTGAGATCAATCCGCCCCTGCCGCATCAAGAAGTCTGCGTTTGTTTAACTTTAGAAGAGGCCGAGGCCGTAGCCCAGCGCTTAGTTGAAATAGTTAAGTTTATGCGTAATTTACATGGCCATAAGTAGCTTAGTAGCTGGCATAGTAATTGGAATTATCTTAACTTGTATTGTAGGCGTTGCAGGCTTCTATATCTGGATCTGGTATGCGTTTAAGAATTGGTGATGGAGATTATAAACGAGGAAGAGTATCGTCGGCGTATTACCATTCTTTCATTATCTGCTCTAGCTCATCCTCAAACAATAGAAGTAGAAATAGAAACATTTGTAGCGCTGTACGGAGAGCGGAGCAGACAATTAGTTACGAACGCGCTTTCGTGGTTAATCAAGGAAATAGAAAAGGGACGATTACCCAGCAAAACTACCAGATGATGAAATCTTGTGGAGCATTCCAACTAGCTACGAGCGTACCTTGGAGTTTATTAAGTCTAATCAACTAGATGGTTATTACTTGGCTGGTGGAGAATACTCTACTAAGCTGTTAAGCTACAATGAGCTAGATAATCTACGTAATAAAATTGTAGAAGCTATGAATGATATGATTTACAAAGAAAAGGATGAATGGCAATGGGACTCAATGTAGGAATAAAAGTTAAGCAACAATCTGAAGGATTTATGCAACTAGGGTGTAATCCCAAAGGTACTTTAGAAGAGATCACTGACGACGTTATTAGGTACGTTGAAGACAAAGTTCCCAATGTAAGTATTCACGATGAGGGTGACTTTGCATATTCAGTCAATGACGTAAGACTCTACGAGGGCTGGTATGATTTTGATATCCGAGTAAGAAGTTATGGTGGCAATATGGTTGATAGGTCAACCAAGTTAATACAAGCACTATGTTGTTACGCAGTGGAACACTTTAGTAGCGACGAAGGCATTGAGATAAGGACTTATTGGGTTAGATGACCCATATTGTCCATATCTAGAATACAAACCTATTCAGTCCACGACTCAGTAGAGGGGAATAATAAGGTGGAGCTAATCTCAATTTTAAGTCGCGATTCGGAAGGAAATACTAAGAGAGATGAGATTCGTAATTTTATTTCACCTAATAGAGAGCTGACTAAGCATATTCAAGAATTGCTGATAGCCACACAAGATGATCCTCTTAATAATCTCCAAGAAAAAGTTTATATAGTTGATATTGGCGAGATTCTTTCGGCAGAACAGCTTCTCCTAGAACTAGAAGAGAAAGCATATTGGCTAGAGAAGAGGGTCGTCAACTATGAATAATATTGAATTTCATCCTTTTGCGAATTTCTTTCCACTACTACCAACTGAATCAGTTAGATTCAAAGAACTAACACAAGATATTCAAGAAAATGGATTAATCGATACTATTGAGTTATTTGAAGAGAAGATTCTAGATGGTCGCAATCGATATCGCGCCTGCTTAGGGGCTGGCATTGAACCTAGATTTAGTCAATACACAGGCGACAAACCGCTGGCTTATGTTCGATCTAAGAACTTGCAACGCCGTGATCTTACTGATTCGCAGAGGGCGGCAATTGCTGTTGAGATGCTGCCGGGATTGAAGGAGGAAGCGAAAAAAAGACAAAGCACTAGTGGACCTGGGTCACTTGGAGCAATAAAGACCGCTTCAGGCGAAAACGCCATAAGCGGTCAAGGCACTTCTCGCACCCAAGCTTCACAAGAATTCGAGGTGAGTGAGTATCGGATTAGGCAGGCTCAGGCAATACAGAAAGCTGATCCTGAGTTGTTCGAGAGAGTAAAGTCTGGCGAGTTGTCATTGGCTTTAGCCAGTTCGCAGATCACTAATAAGGAGCAGCCTAATTTTAAAACTGTCTCAACAGACACCAAGAATGCTACAGAAATAGTTGGTATTATGACACTTACTGGGCCGGACCTCAGATTATCTACCCAACCTGATATTACTGATAAGCAAGTCAGAGAGGGTTTGGCCGAAGCTAAGCAAATAGCCAAGACAGAAGATGCTAATATAGGGTTTATGAGAGTTCATTCTAAAATTCTTCTCATTCAAGAAACTTTAAGAGATATTAACTCTTATTTTACCAGTGGATACAACGAATTATTTGATGACGATCAGAGAAGAATAATAGACCATTATATGAATGATCTCATCGATATCGAGAATAGAATTAGAACCAAACTTAGCGGCAATAGAACAGAGAATAAACTGAGGATTGTCAAATGAACTATCGTGTAAAATTAAGAATTGGTAGTCATGAGGTCTCGGCTCCTTATTACATTAAAGATCTATATTATTTCTGTAAGTCAGGCGCAAGGAAGAAAGAGGAGCTTAAGTCTCATTTTGGCAATATAAGTGAAACAACCCTACGTAAATATATTAGACAGTTAACTAAAATTCTAGACTCAACAGCCGAAGCCTTAATTGTTGAGCCTGACCCTCAAGACGGAGGTAGGAGAAATAGTGAATATATTTATTATATTACGGACCAGCCGAGTATAGTTCTTACTTATAAAATTAATAACCAAATACATATAGCAGCAGGAATTCTACGAAACGAATGGCTTACTAATAGTTTTAAGAATATGTTGAACAAGGATGATCCAGCAATAGGTTGGTATGAGCTAGCTATTGAAAGAGAAAGGGAAGCGGACGAAGCCTGGAATAAGGCATTAGAAATTCTTAGAAAAAGGAAGACCGGCTAAAATAAGGTGAAAAGAATCTATTGCCATGGGTCGCCCAGACCAGAGATAATTATTCTATTTGAAAGAAGTTACATTACACCTTTATTATGAGTTGTATTAAGTGTGACGATCCGGTGACAAATGGTGACAACGTTTGTTGGTTATGCCGGACTGAAGCAGGCTCAAGTGAAACTAAGAAAGAGATAGTAGCTCAACATTTTAGTAGTGAGAGAGACAAAACGTTGCTAGAGATAGAGGCGCTACAAGAGATTGAGAGACTGAAATTATATGTAGACCAGTTTGCAGAGAAAAACTTCTATCAACGCCAAGGAGTTAGCTATTCAAATAAAGAGGGACTAAACCGGATGAGTCGAACGATGGGATATAACAGTGAATGAGCCAACTCTAGAAGATATTATGGATAATCTATTAGCTAGTAAGGAGTGGGGTGTTTGGGCTATACTTAAGACTTTAGTTGAAATAAAGGAAGAATTAAGGGGCAGCCGAGGGGAATTGAAGATTATTAAGACGGAAGCCCAACGCAGACGCTTACGCCAGTGAGAAACCGACAACATGAAAAACGACCAGATTGGCTTTTAGCTGGAATGAGCCGGTGCCCAGATTGCAATGAAGGTCCTATGCGTTTAAGAAAGCGTAAAGTTGATGAGGTAGAGTTCTTAGGTTGTAAGAATTATCCAGCCTGCCTAGGAACTAGAAACTTCCCCGAGGTTGATCCAGAAAATATGCAAGCGAAGTTTTACTTGCCCCCTAGCCAGCGGCGGGGCCTAGCCCGTATAGCTGAGGTATACAGGACCAGCGACGAGCAGGCGGGGAGGCAAGTGTGATAGCATGCACGCAAAAGCTCTGGCGTACTGCAAGGGCAACCAAGGTGCCCCGGATCAGGCGATGGTTATGAGACGCGCTGAGTGGTCCGGGCGAGTGCTTGCCGATCTGCCCCCTATGGCCTGGTGGTCCCAACTCCCCAGAAGAGAGTTCTCGGCGAAGGGCAATGCCCCTTAAAGCTGAGAGTAAAACCACTATGTCTAAAGAAAGAAAGTAAGACAAAGAAAGAAAGATCGTCTTCCACGAGCCGAAGGCTCCACAGGCGGAGCGGAGCGCAGCCGTCCGTGGGGAACTAATTAATTACTCTCCCTGACGATAAAGAGGGAAGAGTTATGAATGAGTCTGAAATTGTTGATTATCTACATAACCGTAGATTAGAGCTAGGAATGTCATGTAGAGATGTTTCAGAAGTTACTAATTTATTGCCTAGTACTATTTGGAGAATAGAGACTAGGCATAGCAGAGCATATTTAGGTAGTATTCTTCAATATGCTGAAGGATTAGGATTAAGCCTAGAACTAACAAGAAATTAGTTCTAGGCTTAACTGCATAGTAGCAGTCCTCTTTTCTAATTATTTTTGTAATTAGGAAAGAGGACTTTTTTATAGCTAGTGATAGATATTAAATATCTTCTGACAAATAGAGTAATTAATTATTCTGAGTATTATGCTACATAGCAATCAGGTTCTAATGTATTCAGGCACGAGTTGGAGCCTCATCCCTTAGTCAGGCACATAACTTAGTTACTAAACATGCCGGGGGGGATGTAGTAACTAGGGCTAGGTAGTACCTATTGACCAGTAGTTACTACACACTACTAGTAGTACTATTAATCATTAGTACTAACAGTCAGTAGTAGTACTAACTACTACTAGTATAACTATCTACTATTAGTAGTACTACATACCCAAGCCCTGCCTGACTGAGGCAGATTGGGTATTGACATTCTTCGCCTACTCTGCTATACGCGCGTGCCTGCACGAGCGCGCGTCCACTCTCCAGCTAGGAGCCGCTCTGGCGCCCAGCCTCAGGCAGCCAGGCAGCGACCGCCCTACCCGCCAGGGCCAGCCAGCACCTGGCCGTAGGAGCCGGCTCAGGCCGTCCAGCAGCCGCCTCCCACGCGCCCGGCCTCGACAGGGCCAGGAGCCGAGCACGCTGCCAGGTAGCAACACCTTAGCTACTCACTAATAATTAGTAAGTAGGCTACTGCCTGAAATCAGGGGTTGCAATCTAGCAGCTAGGCATGCATACTGTAGCTACGGTCAAATTCTAAGAGTGAGACCGGCGGCCGTTCCTTTAAAAAAGAATAGCGGTCGAAATAGAGTTTCCCCGTTCCCTCCTACGCGCAACGTGCGTGAGTGGACGAACCCACTGCCCCGGCTGGTGACAGTCTTAGGGCTAGGCAGGCTTGAGTCTCTTGGGAACTCCGTTGCCACCATCCGAGACTGAAGTAAGTCTCGGGTCGTTGTCCGGCAGCATCTAGCCTGCACAAGATAAGAGGGCGCGTACGTCCATCTTATACAAGTGCCAGACTCGCAAACCTCGGGCAGAGTGCCTAACCAGCCAGCCGGCCGGGAGAATGCGAGCGCGATAGCTAGAAAGACGCGACTAGAGCAGCGGCGCCGTTGGTACTAAGTTTGAGTCCGATTCTCAAACTAAAGTCCAGCTACCAGCAAGAGACGACTCTCGATTCATCGGAGAAAAAGTCTAACCAGAACGGCATAACTCCTAAACTAGAAAAACCGCTATTCCAGTTCTGAGCAGATTCTTTGAGGGTAAATCTCCCTAGTAAGAAAAAGCTCATTCTGACAACCCGGAGCGCGCGGATACTTCGTCCCTCAGAGTAAAGACAGTCGTACCGTTCGGTAATCAGTCCGAGCGGGAAAGCCTGAGAAAGAACCGCACAGACGCTCACCTACTTTCCTTGCTTAACAAAGCAAGACAACTGTTCACTGCGCGCCAGATTGACTACTGGGCAATAAAACCATTAGGACTCTGGCGCGCGTCGGTTGTAACTCACCTAGAGACCTTTAGTCTCTAGCTCAGTCGCAAGTCTGAGACCAGTGCTCGAAGCGCTGTAAGCCTCGTTATGACGGGGAACGGACTAGGTTGACACCTAGTCCGTTAGGAGCGTAGCCGCGTCTTACGTTTGATCTGAGAGGCTAGAAACATGACCAACTTCGATATGGCAGACATCAGTGAGTTCCTGGCCGTGGTCGCTTGTGACTACGGCCAGTCCAGCGACACCACCTACATCTCTCAGTTTGGACCCAAGACTATCAACTACCTGATGAGCCAAAACCTCATCACTCACTGAGTCGGAGCATTAACCTACCTGCTATCGAGCAGCCGCATAAGCAAGTTGCGGATTGACCAAATGGGAGCAATGCTCAACTACTTTGGAGAGAATGCCCATGAAGCGCTTCATTCTGTTCGTGGCGGTCTGCGCGCTTGTGATCGCTCAGATCGCCTCCACTGGCACTTGGGCTCTGCTCAGTTCTGATCAGAGCTTCACGGGTGCCATTATCGGTAATGATCAGCGTGCCCTGGAGATCGGACACGCCACGCAAGGTGGCTGGATCATCGATAACTCGGCAGTCCTAGAGTACTGAGACTCTAGGACTGCGCACCTAAATTGTAAACCCTCAATGGCAGACATCCAAAAGACTGCCCAACCACTAGGTTGTAGGGTGATGGCAATTCAGGAGTAGTAAGATGGCTTCCTTCAACATCATTCGCCCCGCCGACGTCGTCAGCGATCTCAAGTCGAAGCTTCCCGACGCGGATGACTTCGCGAAGGGTAAGGTGGAACTCGATGGCATCGAGCCGGGAACCACTTGGGAGGCGGGTACGGTCCTCAAAGTTCCCGATCCCAAGAATGGCAAGCTGGTCAAGTTCCGGCTCACGGCGCCCGTCGCCGTCTTCACTTGGCGCCAAGTGAAGTCAGGCAAGTCGGACGAGACCGACGAGTCCTAGTCTTTCCCAATCTAGCTAGCCCGTCGCGACTACATCAGTCGCGACGGGCTAGCTCTCGTCCCTCCGAGTTGTAAACAGCTTATACCGCGTTCTCAAGTCGCGGGACCTACTTGGTTAAGTAGGGGATGTGATGACAGCTCACTTGGAGAAAAGCTCCTATGCCTACTACGATCTCTTTCCGGACTATCAAGCGCTACAATCCTCGGAGCTTGGTAGTCACCTTTTCTTGCGGACATATGTTCGCGGGATTTACCTCGCGGCAAGCTGCTATCGCGCAGCATCGTTGCAAGAAGTGCGAAGATAAAGCCAACCGGCAGCCGTCGCAGTATCGTTCTGAGTTTCAGCGCTGGTTGCATTCATGATCTGCGACCACTGCGGTAGCTACATCGAACCTGAGTCTGCGGCCAATCACTACTTGGGAGCTTGTCTCCGGGTTCTCAACCAGTTGGAAATGCTACGGCGCATCTTGTGCCGTAGCTAAACCTCTTGACTGTAACGCTACCTAGAGCCAGTTCTCTAGTCGGTTCAAAGTCCGAATAAAAAGCTGATGACAGTTTCTCGGGAGTTTGACTATGAATGCCTTTGAGGCTTTGGGTTGGTTCGAGCCCCAAGCCTACCTAGCTCAACTTCGGCGAGAGCGCAGAATCCACATTGCTCACTCTGACGAAAAGTGCATGGTGGTTTTTTGTAGCGGCCGCATCGGTGTCGATCTTTCTAGTTGGGTAATACTTTCTAACCACGCGCCGCTCAATCCTTTGTGGTGGGTGAGTATTCCTCGTAGCACTTCGGTGCTAGCCGCGAACCTGGCCGAGACTTACGGTAGAAAAAAGGCTCTGGAGATTATCTCCAACACTTATCCTGGCTATACTCCTAGCCAGGGTAAGAAGACTCCACAAGTCGTGAGGCTGAAGCTAAAGTCCTAACTGCGACAATAAGCTCAATAATAAAGCGCTAAGCATGATGACGGCAGACTTGCGCCGTAAATGCTCATTTCTGGTTTCAAAGATCCAGAAGCGCAAATCCAACCCAGGAGTTAGTTGTGTATTTCATTATCTGCGAGAGTGCGGCACTGGTCCACGGACCTTTTGACACTTACGCTGAGGCGTGTGACTACCGAGACCGCGAGATCGCTGCCGCATCCTGCAATGCTCGACACTCAATTGTCAATATCGAGCATTGCGTCTAGTTCTACAGTCTGGAAGCTGTAACGCTGCCACTCTTTCTAGTAAGAGTGAGAGTTCAAAAGCCTCTATAAAATGCTGATGACAGTTCGATTGAAATGGAGAGAAACCATGGCAAAGAATCAGAAGCGTCTGGATCGCAACGTCGGTCGCGGTCGGCGAACCAAGAATCGCACGGAGACTCGCAGTGATGCTCTGCTCCGGGCCAATGTCCAGGCCAGCAGCGATCACAATGCCAGCGCTATCAATAACGACTGGCGTTGGCGGCTGGCGGCTGCTTATAAGGTCTAGTTCATAGGAGTTAGCGCCGTGGACGATTTCAAGCGCCATGCTCGCAAGTTGGGAATGGGTAGGTGGCGTTGCGCCTGCTGTAATCCTTGGCGCCAGAAGCGCCGCGCACGGCGCTACGTGCGCCATTCTCTCAACAATCTCAGAGATTGGGAGTCTGCGTAATCCCTTTCTCTGGTTTGGGACTGTAAACCTACCTATAAATATAGGCCGTTCAAAGTCGGCAGAAAAAGGTGATGACAGTTCAATTTAGTAGACAGGAGAATTGGCAGAAGATGCAAAATATCATTGACGAATGCCGACTCGAAGTCAATCTTCAGAGAATCAATAACAAGTCGGTAGTGGCGGAGCGGGGCGATCTATTCCTAATCTCGATGGCAACGAAAGTGGCAAGGCGTCTGAATCCCAACTGGGGAATCTTCGACGCAAAGAACTTCGTTCTGAGAAACTGGCAAGAAATCTCAGAGACTTTGTAGGATGTGAACTGTAAACCTGCCTAGAATTGTCTAGACCGTCTAAAGTCGGTAGAAAAAGGTGATAGCAGTTTATTCAGGAGTTAAAATCTATGGAAATTGACAAGCTGCTGATGCTGGTGGACAGTCTCACGTCCGATGCCATAAACGAAACCAAGCTCGGCGGTAAGATTGCCGACGGTAACATCTTTGCTATGTCGGCAATTGCTACCGGGCTAGCAGCCGTGGCTATTGCTATTCGCGGCTTGGCTGACGAATGGAGCCGTAGCTTGGTTGACGACTGATGGGCACTTGCTTCACCAGTCGCAACGTCAAAAATTCAAAAGGCGAAGTTCACAAGACTTTGGCCCAAGACGGTGTGGTGATGCTGCTCTGTCGCAGTGCTAGCGACTATCCCAACCGTGCGCTCTCGGTTGACGAATGGCAGTTCACCAATGACAAGGTGAACTGCCCTGGGCTTTGTTTTAGTCATCGAACTTCGTAGTTCCTGATGGGTCGTGGGGTACCAGCTTTATAAACCCAAAATGCTTGGGCGCAGTTGGCTAAGGCGCATGGAGAATGTTGCGCCCCACGATTAAAGGACAGTTCTGGTCCCAAGTCCGGAATATCCTTTTTGGTTTAGTAGTAATTAGTGGCGAGAGTTCATTGAGGCTATCGCATAAGTACTCAATGCTTGACTAGGTATTACGAAGCTAGCAATAGCACTAGGACAAACTAGTTAAGTACCTTTACTCGTAAGGTAGGGAGCGACTAGCCGATGGTCGCGCTAATACCTACCTCGCCACTAACTACTTTTATTAAAGGGAGAATCTATGGATATTAAACTTATGATCAAGAATGTTCGCAACAATACTTGGCCGCTTGTGGATCTTATCAGCTTTACGGGCGGAACCGGAACTATTCGGGCCGAGCACAATCCTGCGGCTCCGCATCTTGAGCCCAATCCTCGGTATTACATCAATGTAGTGGAGACCGAAGATAGTCCCGGCGCCAGCGTCCAGCTTTGGGAGCAGGATTTGCGGAATCTCCGTGATTTCGCTGTGGCTGCGCTAGTTGTAATCAAGTCTGGCTAGCGCTTTCTTTTGCGTCCGAAGTTGTAAATTCCCACAAACCAGTTCTAAAGGCTGGACACCTAAATTGATTAGGTGAGGAATGATAGCAACTATAAAAGGAAGAGATATGGCAGATATTCTCACGGTGCAATGGGGTATGCCCAGTCACTCTGGCGAGTACGTGATTCATGCTCCGGGCGATACCTACGACCTGGCTATGTTGCTGCGACCCTATTTCACTTTGGCTTATGGTGAGGTCTGGTATCGTGGTACTCACGTCGAAATTATTCCCAGTCGTGCGCTGGACGTCATCAGCGCTCACCGCTATCTGGTAACTGTTCTAGTTGAGATTGGAATTAAGAAGTTCCAATTTCTTGACTTTACTGCGTAATCGAGGAGAAACTATGGTTTCTAAATCTCTGGATATTCTTTACAGAATCTCCAGACCGATCCCGGTCTTTTGGTGCTCAACCGCCAAAGCCTGGATTCAGCGACCTTGCACTCATAGTTTTTGTAAGCTATTGGATTGGAGGTAAAGATGAGCGGCTATTGTGTACTTGGCGAGCATAATAATTGCCCGGATACTAAATCCGATAGCGGCAATTGTTCTTGTCCTTGCCACCTCAATCCTAAATCTGCGTAATCTAGAACTGTAAAGCTACTAAAGCCCGTCTAAAGTCGGGAACCAGAAATGGGAATGCTGATAGCAGTTAATTCTGGAGTCAAAGAATATGGCCCCAACCCACACTCGTTCCCAGACTCTAACTCAGATTATAGAAATCTGTGCAGATTGGGGAATTCAACTCAACATATACTATGATCCCAGTCTGAATTCTAAGCCTTATTCCACCGATGGCGGATTCGGTGTCAATCCCCAGCTAGGGGCTGATATAGAAATCGATTTTGCTGCTCATGCTACTCCGGCTCAAATCTGGTGGTGTTTTCTGCACGAATTCGGTCATTGTTTGCAATGGTTGGAAAGTCATGATGATACTACTTGGTTGATGGGGTATTTGTTTTCTGAGCATAGCAAGCAAGAACTCGAAATAGATGCTTGGGTTAAGGCCGAAGCGCTGGCTCGCAACAGTCTCTTTCCGCCCACCGCCGGTTTTTACTACGATCGGCGCATTGCGTTGGGAACTTACGGCATTGATGCCGATGCCGTAGATTTTGCGTATCTGAGCTGTAAGCCTACCGCTTATTTATAAGCGCCAGTTCAAAGTCTGGATAAAATGGTGATGACAGTTTTTAATTTAGAGAGAAATAGCTATGGCCCTAGCTGATAAGTTTGCGCTTGCCATTCAAGAAGATGGCTCGGCGCTGATTGAGCCTAGCGGCAAGTTTCACGCGGTTCCTTACTGGGATCATCATAGATACGCCTTGATGTATTTGGGAACTAGCATAGAGAATCTGCTGGCCCGAGGATTTATCCATACCAGTGGTGGGTATATCTTTAATACTAAGTCGATCACTCAAAGTCAGATCGATACCCTATTCGACTGGCTGACCTACATGCAAGAGAATGTCAGTTCTCAACAGCTTAACGACCACCCTCTTGCTACTTTGTTTAACGGCATCCAGAATCTGATTCAAGTCTCAGTCTAAAAGGAGAACTATGCTCTACTTTGTTTTCACCAAAGGCCCCGAGCGTGACTGGCATGTTGGCGAGCCCAACCCAGTCTTTCCCATCGAAGTCAATCAGATTACCGAAGTCCAGGCCGATTCTGAGGAATTGGCCTATGTCAGAACAAGATTCTGGAATCTACCCAACTCTAATACCAGTTCAGTAACGCGCTGGTTTGGCGACCATGCCAAGTTCATTGCAGCTAATCTTTAGTGGTTTGGAACTGTAACCCTACTAATGGCCGTTCAAAGTCGGCTGCAAGAATGGGGATGACAGGATTCCTAGGAGAAATCCCAAATGAAGATTGGTGATTCTGGAACCTATCCAGAAATAATGCAAGGCTGGGAACGCATAAGTAAGCTACCAGAAAATGTGGCTTGGGCTTGGCTGGCCGAAGTATTTCCAAGAGATGCTGCTGAGTTCATTGGAAATACGCCTACGGATAGTTTCCACGAGTATCGCTATCCGGTGGGTATCTCCAGAATTGCCCACAATGATAAGATCATACAAAGCTTCTGGCTGAATAAGTTGTATATCGTGGTCGGAGAGACTCGTAAGTTCGGTGATGTGATCGCACTCTACAAGCACGATGACTCCTTTTGGCTAATTCGCAACAATCGCGTGAGACTGGAGAAGTCATAGAGATGAGAATCGGCAAGATGTCAGTTCGCAATCGCCGACGTCTGGTTAATCGTTTTCGGAATGAAATGCGCCAGAGCTTGAATGCCAAGTTCTTTGAATGGCGCAATCCTGGCCTAGTAGCTACCGAGGTTCGCCAGCGGGCGATTCGAAAGCCTAGAATTGCGCGTGAAATCAAGCGCTACGGTAAGCTGGCGGCGGATTCACGAACTTTTCGCTATCCCCAGACCATCGGCAATCTGTAGGAGGGAAGATGTACGCTGTAACTGCTGAGATCATCCTTAGCCTTAAAGGTTCCGGTGATTCTGGAACCTACTCTGTGCCTACGTTCTATCTGAACGAGGATGTACAGGGCATTCTCGATGAGACCCAAGCGCGCAAGATTGCCGATGCTATCGTCAATCCTTTCGGCGATTACGAGTGCCAGATTACGGTAGTCAAGCTCTAGTAATAAGGCGAAGTCTGACGACGCTAATAATTAATGTAATTATTAGCGTAAAGACTCATTCTCACTTTCGAAGGGTGGGCGCAATCTAAATTAGGAGAGAAATGCAGACGGATGTAAATATGAGCCTGGGCTATGTGAATTCTCTGCTGGCTGCCTTGCCTGAGCACGTAGAAGTTGAGCTAGTTCTAAAGGATTTTCTTCGGCCGCAGCGTCTACTAACGCGAGATCGCCCGGCTTCGGATCGGCGTCTAACTTCACTAACCAGTGGCAGGGAATGGTTTCTGCCACTGAGTGAGAATATAGATATAGCTACCATAAAGTTCTCTGTCAGCATTCTCGTTGATTCAGAACTTTAATTGCGAAGCATGATAGCGGTACGGATACCGTAAATGCTCAACCTCACTTCTAAAGGGTGAGCGCAAAATAAATTCGGAGGGATTCTGTGGCAACTATTACTTACGACTCGGAAGACAAGTCCTTTGCTCTACTCGGCGAAACAGGCTGGCAGGCTAACGGCTTTGCTAGCGTGGACGCGGCAAGGTCTTTCGCCGATGAATACGGGATTGCGCTGGCGCCCGACGCCTAACTAGCAATGACTACGGATAGAGTGGCTGAAAGATGGTTTGAGGGTGGCGGATGGGTCGAAGAAGAAGAAAAAAAAGAGATATCATCGTGGAATATCTGTCAAGCCTGTAAAGCAAGAGGATTGCTGATACATAACTGCACTACTCACATTCCCAACTACCAGCATCTCGACCCGGAGCCCTATAGAAAACTAAGTGTGCTAATTCGGCGCGCCTTAGATGATAGTGGTAAAAGCTCCGAGGTGGTCGAGATTGCTAATCAGCTTTCGCTAGGGCACATCAATGAGGCTACTGCAATTCAACACATAGCTGCACTGGTTAGAATGAGTGGGTAGCCAGGAGAAAACAGATGCTTTTCACTAGCCAGCAACGCTACATTCTTCATTGGTGCGGCATGATGTGTGTTCGTCGGCAAAGTGGCGAATATAGTGTGGTCAATATGGTTTTGGCCTATCACTATGCGCATGATGCACGCAAGGCTAGCCCCATTCCCTCGCCCGAAATCATTCTCAATTTGGGCAAGATGGTTGAACCAGACCAGAATAAGAGTGGTTTTCGGCATAGGTCGGTTGATCCAGTTCCTTATCTAGGCTGGGAACGCTCAATTGCTCTTTATTGTGGAGCTTGGGAAAAGATGACTCCCGAGCAACGCTATCGAGAGTTTGAGATTCTGCATCCGTTTCAAGACGGCAATGGCCGGGTTGGTGTCATTCTGTTTAACTGGCACCGACTAGATGAGATGCCTCGGGTTCCACCTGATATGTTTAGATATGGAGGCTAAATGAACGAAAATCCAGATTGGAAGCAGCAACACTCGGATGAGGCCGCACAAGCCCTAGACAATCCACTGGTCACCGAAGTTATTGATGAGTTCTTGCGGAATATGGGAGGCGACAAGAATAGTCTACCTTTGACGTATTACGGACTCATGAAGGTAGCAATGTATGCTGGCGTGGTAGTTCTGGCCTATGCTCGGGGTATCGACTCTGAGGATCTGGTGCTAACCAGAGAGGAACAAGGAGTACCGATTATCTCTGTGATTTCACCTAGAAGCGAGAGTTAAATCTCTCAATCTTCACTGTGGCTTAGCTGTAAACCTGCCGCTGCAAAGTGCCAGTCTAAAGCCTGGATAAAATGGTGATAGCAGTTATTTGGAGGAATAAGTAAAATGAAGCTGTGGCTGGACGATATTCGGCCGTCGCCACCGGGCTGGCATTGGGCACGTTCGGTAGACGAAGCCATTCACATTATGAACTATTATCGCCTCAACGAAGATGGTTCTCGTGAATATCCTAACAAGCAGAATTTTGAGGCTTGTTCATTGGGTCACGATCTCGGCGCGGGCGAAGCCAAAGATGGTATTCGATTTGTGGATTGGATGAACTACAAAGGTATTTGGCCTCATTCTAAGCCTGTAGTTCATAGCATGAATTCTCGCGGTCGCAAGCTAATGGAACTTACCATTAACAGATATTGGCTGCCTAATTTTAAGGAGCCTAGCACAGACCTCATTGAGTCTAGCGTAGAAGAGGAGTCAATCAAGACAGCGACATGGCAAACTGCCCTCTTGGCAGAGATTAGAAGGAAAGTTACTCGATATCTCGATCCTAGCCAAGGTGTTAGCGCTGATGAGGTCTTTGATCTTTGTGAGAATTTTAGACTTCTGGATACTTCGCTCTCGTCCGGTGAGCTTCTACCTGATGACTGGGTAAGTGTAACCGGAAACTATATGCCTAAGTGAAGCGTGAAGACAACGCGCATTGCGCTGTAAACACTCATTCTCAGTTTCTAAGGCTGAGCACTGAATAGGAGGTAAAGTATAGAGTGGCATATATCAATGTTGGCACTCGCTGGAATGGAAATCTCTCTAGCGTTCCCAATAGCAGCAATCTAGAGGGAAGATTCTTCAAGTCTAAGGCGGCGCTAAAGCTGGCGCTGGCTTCTAATCCTATGCTTGTCTATTTTGAATCCACTGCACTGATGGGTGAATCATTCAATGGCAATGGTGAGGATGTTTGCGCTCGACTGGGTAGCAACACGCTTTCAGTCTGCGGACCCGATCCACACCGTTCCCGGAAGTGGTATGCAAACATTAAGGTGATTAACGGCAAGCTTAAGATTACATAAAAAAGGAAGAGAAATATGTCAGGCATGTTTACGGCTGAGATTCGCAATGATAACGAGGCCCAAGCCAAGGCAAAAAACTGGGCTACTGTACTGCGAAGTGGTACTCTCCAACAAGGCCATTCGTGGCTACGGACCCCAGATAGCAAGTATTGTTGCTTGGGCGTGGCTTGCAATGCTCATGATCCCAAGGGTTGGAACCAAGTTCATAATTCTCATAACGATACTTATGAGTGGCAGTACGATCATCAAACCGGGTCGTTGCCAGATTACGTGCAGGATGCTTTCTGCTTGTCACGTAGTGACGGTGGCTATTGGGATTCTAGTGGAAACTATCAAACGCTAATACACCATAACGATATCGATATAGATGATTTCCATACGATCGCGGATATTATCGAGGTCGAGCTAGCGCTAGCCCTGGCCTAAAGGGGAATTAATAATGGCGCATATGTTTACCGAAAAGATTCGGGAAGATACCTCGGCCCAAGAATTGAACAGGAAGTGGATTTTCGCTCTGCGTAGTGGTAACTACAAGCAATCCATCGGTAGCCTACGCAATAGTCATGGTTCCTGTTGTCTTGGCGTGGGCTGTGATGTCTATGACCCCACCAAATGGTTCGAGGATGATTACATAGGCTCTGGTGGTGCGATTATGCCTATTGATGTAAGCGAAGCATTTCGACTTAAGGAGGGCGATGGTAGCTATTTTAGAGAAGATGGCTGGATCGCACTAACACAACACAATGATGCCGCTCCTGGCAGTTCGAAACATCTAGACTTTAATGGGATTGCTGATTTGATCGAAGCTGAACTAGCCCTGGCTCTCGCATAACTTTCTGTTGGTTCGGAGTTGTAAGCGCACCACAATTTGTGCTGGTTCAAAGTCCAGATAAAGCGCGATGACAACTACCCAATAAAAATAAAGGGAAAAAATGAGTAACTGTCCGTGGTGCGGTGAGCCGGGCGGCTTTCACAATGCTTGTCGCGAGCAGGCTAAGGAAGACGCAAATTACTACGATACAACCGTTGAAGAACTAATTAAAGGAGATTTGTGAAATGAGAACTCCAGAAGAAATTCTAGAGTTCTGTCGCAGACTAGAAGTAAAGCATCGTCGTTCGGCTTTTCATTGGGATTATTCTGGAGAAGGCCCAGACAGTCCAGGTGAGCGACAAGAAACTGCTAAAGCAGAAATAGCCGCAGCGGTTATTGCTTTCATTCAAGGAGAGCTAGATTAATGCCTACAACTCCTCTCGAAGTATTTCCGGCTACTTGTCCGATGTGTTTTCCAGGCGCCACCAATTATGGAGAATTGGTTAAAGGATTTTACCTAGCAGAGCACAGGGGACAGTTGTTTATTTGTAATAGTAATGGTCACGACAAGCTATTTTTGCTTGTCGGCAAAGTAACCCCTAGGCCATTTGCAGACAAGTGGGAAGACGATAACTATATCGCAACTGCCGAAGAAAGGGCAGCTTTGGATGCCTGGGACGACGATGTCCTTAATTCATTTACGATCGATATAGAGTGGGATCGCTCGCAAGCGATTTCTCTTTATTTTGCATTGGCTGATGCCTGCCGAGCTTCAGGCTATATCAGAACTAGCGAGATGAACGACGATCCTAGATTTTGGCTCTATGAAAGGGCTGTAAAGCTAGTAGAAACAAAGAGAGGAGAGAGCTAATGCCTACGATCCCCCTCTCGGAAGCAGAGATGCGCGAAACAGCTACCCGTCTACGCAAGATGTGTAGCGATCAGCGCATCAAGAGTCAGTTCTCGGCTGCGATGCGTAAGCGTATGAATGATCTAGCTACCGAGATCATGATTGTGCTTGAAGCGGAAGAGTCCGAAGCCGCAAGGGAATAGAATGGAGTATCACTACTTTGTGAGCTATGCTCACAATAGGGGTTTTGGTAACTGTGAACTGATTCTAGAAAGGACAATCGAGAGCATAGCTGATATTATCTCTCTTCACAGAAGGATCGAAGAACTTCCTATGGTTTTGGGAGTAGGTGCTAGCTCACCAGTCATTATCAATTTTGTTCTTTTGAGAACTGAAGACCTGAGAACCGAAGACTAGTTAAGTCAAGAATAAAAGGAGAGAAAATGGCTACGCTAGCACGTCTTGAAAGAGAGCAGACAACTATCAAGATACGACTTGAATCAGATGGAAGTTCGTCTTTGGTCATTGCAACTGGTGATTTAGAGATTGCTTACTTCACTTTTCGACCTGATGGTAGCCTCCAGCTTAAACAGATGGCTAATTCTATGTTTTTAGACGTAGAGAGCCTAATCACTATTCTTGGTGATCGAGTTGATACGCTTATCACTGAACTTAGTAATTGATTCGGAGCTGTAAACCCGCCTACTAATTTAGTAGCTCAGTCTAAAGCCTGAGTAAAAGTGGTGATAGCAACTAAAGGAGAGGTTTGAATGGCCACTATTAAGATTGACGTGACTCAACATCACATTGACAATTTCGGTGACGACGTGAACTTTGGTCGTAGATGTCCACTTTTCCAGGCAGCTTTGGATGCGGGACTGCATGTTGAATTTGTGGAATGGGAATCAATTAGCCTGAAGGAGACTCCTGAAAGTATTACCTGGCAGCATGCTTGGTTGCCTGAGATTGCTATCAATTGGCAACGCAAGGTCAATCCTAATCTACTTATGCGACAATGGCGTCCTTACGTATCGCGCTCCAAGGCCGAGCTTTATCCGTTCTCTTTTCTGTTGGTAGCTCCCGACTGGACTCTTGGTAAGAGCGAGGATAGCTAGCCATGGCACTTGTTGATATCAACGTGACCCAGGCCCACATTGATCGTTATGGCGGATTAGTAAGTTCACCAACTGATTGCCCAATTTACTATGCAGCTAGGGATGCCGGCCTTAACGTTAATGATGTTGATTTTCATCAAATTTACCTCCTGGTTGAAAGTGGCGCTAGGCTAGCCATTGATCTGCCGCCTATTGCTACAGAATGGCAGGCTAGCGTTTCCGACGAAACGGAAAGACTTTGGAGTCGTGGTAAGGATGAGCTTTATCCTTTTTCGTTTACTATTGAGGTGCCCGATGCCTAATATGTTTACTGCCGAGATTAGAACTAATCAGGCGGCTCAGGCACAGGCACATGGTTGGGCTGCCGCACTTCGAAGTGGAGATTATGTCCAGGGCCTAGGAGTCTTGCGTATTTCTACTTCAGGCGGTAATCCCGACACCTATTGCTGTTTGGGCGTCTTGTGTGATCGCCATGACAACTCTCGCTGGATTCTTTACGATAACGGCTCGTTTGGGTATGAAAGTCTAGATTCTGGCATTTACTATACCGTTCTGCCGCCAGATATATCTCAAGCTCTCTGCCTTGAAGATTCTGATGGTAACTACACGGGAGATGATGGCCAAATTCATAATCTGATTGAACATAATGATTCCATGGTAACTAATAGTCTTAGTTTTGATGGTATCGCCGACTTGATTGAGAAGGAACTAGCTCTAGCCATCAGCTAGGGCATAATTTGCGACCAGAGTAGTAAAGCTACTTAGAAACCCGTCTAAAGTCGGGCGCTCTCTAGATAAATAGAGAGAAAAGCTGATAGCTGCTAAAACATGGGAGAACGCCATGGCTAATATTGGTCAAGGCAGAACTATTACTTGTAAGTTCTGCCAGCTTAAAGGTCTGCGTTGGGATGCCGAATACTATGCGCGGGCGCATAAGTGGCGACTTATTAATCCTGATAAGTCTTCCTCGACTTATGGTCCGCATCGCTGCCAGGAAATGCTGGATCATTACGCTAATGGTGATTCTTTTAGTCGCTCGGACCTAGCGGCGCCAACCTCCACCACTGCTCAGAACCAGGATACAATTTCAGTACCCGTAGGTAATTCTGGATTCAAGGTTACCTACAATCCTAATAAACATAAAGATGCGGCATTGGTAGCAGCAATGACGCCTACGGTTACTCCCCAAGAATCAGAAAAAGAAGAAGATAATGAAGATTATCTTCCGGTAGTTCCCGATAATACTTCGCCTGTAGTTCTTGGCGAGCCAGCTTCAGACGATGATACTTTTCGACAACTACTAGAGTTGCGTGGCCTGATCGCCCAAGCTAATAACAAGAGAGCTTCTGCGGATCTTGAGTTGCGCGATCTAGCAGCAGATATTGCTGAAAAAACCACAACTAATCTGATTGCGCTCAACGATTATCTAACCAGAAAAATCGCTGAGCTTGAAGCTAAGATTACCGGCTCACAAATAATTGAAGTTAAGCTACCCACAGGTGAGATCCGTAACGTAGGTCGCCAACACAAGACTTTTCCCGAGCTACTGCAATATGTGAGCTTGCGCTTGCATTGTTTACTAGTAGGACCAGCAGGAGGAGGTAAAACCACTGCGGGCGAGAAAGTAGCCGAGGCTCTGGATTTGAGATTCTATCTTCAGCCGATGGGGCCAGACATTACCAGCTCTCGGCTACTGGGTTGGATTGATGCCAATGGCAAGCTCGTTCGAACTCTCTTCCGAGATGCTTACGAGTCTGGTGGTATCTTTTTTGCTGATGAGATGGATGCCAGCAATCCTAGCGCTCTGACTTGTATCAACGGCGCCCTTGCCAATGGTCAAGTCGGGTTTCCCGATCAGATGATCTCTCGTCATCCTGATTTTGTTTTCATTGGTGGTGCCAATACCTATGGACGCGGGGCGGATAGAATCTATGTGGGTCGGGCGCAGCTTGATGGTGCCACTCTGGATAGATTCCTTGTTGTAGAGTGGGACTACGATGAACAATTCGAGCTAGAACTGGCTGGAACTGACCAGCTAGCTTGGGTACGTTACGTCCAGCGTGTCCGTAGGATTGTTTTCGATGCCGATATTCGGGAGATTGTCTCGCCTCGGGCTAGTATCGACGGTGCCCTCATGTTGAGAAACAGTGTACCGATTTCGGCAGTTAAACGAACTCGTCTTTTCGCTAAGATGGCAGCGGATTCTGTGTCTCAGATTAAGCAGAAGCTAGGCGAGTAATCGCCTGGCCTCTGTGCGTAAGGCTACCACTTAAAAATAGGTGCCAGTCTAAAGTCTGGATGAAATGCCGATAGCGCCAAGGAGAAAATCTTCAGTGAGAACTGACATAACTACTCGTCGCTTCAAGATGTATAGTTGGAGTGATCGAGAATCTGATATATCAACTATCTACCTTCGCTACGATAGCTGGCCTGAATTTGTGCAAGACGCGACAACCTGCCCAAAGGGTCCTGCTGGTTATCGATATAGCCATAGTAATTCTAGAAGTAATTCTAGATTCTCTGGAGAAATTACCTGGAACCAGGCGGTCGATCTAGCTCGAAACGGCTGGAAGGATGGCTCTGATAGAATTAAAGCTCTATTGGCGCCGCTTTACGATAAGTTGGCGCGGGAGGCTTATCAGCCCGAGATGGTAATGGATATCGAGGGCGACACCATCGATATCGGAACGCTGCTGACTGGATTTCCTGAGCCATTCTTGCGCTGGCAAGATTCTCAGCAACTAGTCGAACGCGGCAACAGCAATCGGCATGTTCGCATTGGCTACAATATTTCTGCTAGTGGTGGTTTTAGTACCGAGGACCTATTTACCAAAGGTGCATATATTTGTGCTTTGGTAGATATGCTAGAGACTCACGGTCGGCGGGTCTCGCTAGATTTGTATGATGGTACTCGATCAGGCGAACGGCGTCTTTATGTACGTATCGAACTGAAAAAGGCGGATGCGCCCCTGAACTTGCGCAATATCGCCTTCGCGGTCTGTCATCCAGCCACATTGAGAAGACTACTCTTTTCCAAAGAAGAGTCACTGCCTTATCCTTGGTATAACTTGACTTATTGTATGCCAGATGATCCCCCGGATCTGGAGGCTGATATAAAGATCAATGCCACTACCTTGATTCAGGCAGGCTTTGATATGACGGCTTGGGTTAAGGGACATCTCGTAGCCCAGGGCGTAGAGTTTAAAGATTGAGTATACGGGACTGCAACCCTACCATTGGCCGAGTTCCAAGTCTCGGATGAGAAAATGGGGATGACAGCATTTAGGAGAAGAAACCCTCTCATGATTGTTAATGATGGAATTCACTATCCTCTGGCTTTGCGTAATGAGCCACAGAAGAGTATTGCCCGAGCAGCGTTTACCGAACAAGACTTCTTTCTCTTTTCCGAGTTTATGATGAAGTACGGCGTTAGCCTTACTTATAATCATGTGCTGGCCGAGGGCTGGCGCCCAGAGAACGCTATGGAGCTTGTTGGTACGGTTTCTATGCTGATTGCTCGATTCCGAGCGGAAAGACTATACAACAAGGAGAAGAATTAATTATGAGCATTCTTATCCTGCCGGATGATCTTGCTCCAGACGACGATTTGGGCTGGGGTGAACTTCTTGATCCCGACTATGCTAGTGATAATAGACGCTTTGAGCGTTGCTGGTATGACGATTAAGTCTAATGAGTAAAACTACGATCTCAGGCGTAACCTATATTAGATTACGCCTAGAAGAAGTAAGCTCGCAGGGAGGCATTCCCTATGTGCTTATCAGAGTACTTCACCCAGATACGATAGATGATCCTAAGCTACTATTTTTAGGGGATGAACTAGAGATTGAAAAGAAGTTTGTAACTGAATCTATATAAATGAGTTCGCTAAAAACTAAGATTACTATTAGTACCGAATGCGGGCATTCCTTCAAAATCTCGCCTGAAAATACGCTGAGATGGAAAGAGGAGTTAGATAGACTATATACCGAAGCGATAGGCGCCAGCGGAGCCACTTTTGATTGCAAAGTTTGCAATCAGCTTTGCATTATTGTTCTTACAGTCGATGGTCACTTTGGAAGGCTTTTTCATCACTATATGCACGAACAAGATTCCCGCTGGCCAATTGATGGCTCGAATACATTTAGCTTTTGACAAGTAAGACTGTTCGTGCTCATATGATATCTTGCAAACGATGCCAAACTTATTTGGAATAAAGGAGAATTAATTATGGGACCGATTCACTGTTCTTCTCATCCCGACTATACGGACCCTTGTCCTATTTGCTCCAAAAGTCCTATTTGCTCTAGAAATAGTCAGGGACAGACTTTCCAAGTTACCCTAACCTTCAATGGCAAGGTAGTTACCCATACGGTTATGCACCGCACGGCCGATGGAGCGGTTCGCGGTGCCGCTGTCTCTGCTGGAATTGCTATCCAAGAAATTTCCAGCGTCCAAGTCACTCTGATTGAACCAGAATTTGTTCTTAATTTGAGTTCGCGGGAGAAGAATCTTCTGCTTAGAAAGCTTACGCATGCATGTACGGATCAAGCTACTGCTGATCTTATCGCTAAGCTTAGGAATCTGAAGCCAACAGAGATTTGCCAATAAAATGCAAAAGATTACCTTCGTAGATAGTAACGGTACAGTCGAGGTTGAACTTAATGACTTTGATTGTGTGTTCACTTGTGGCAATTTCAAGTTTACAGTTGTGGATGACCAAGCCGAGGTCGCTGTCTATGACTCTAATTCTGGAGAATGGGTAACTCGCGTCGGTACCCAGTATCCTTGAGCACGGTGCGCTGGGGCACCGTAAAAAACATATCTGGTTGCAAGTCCAGATAAATATTAATTGGAGATAAATTAATGGATAATCCCCAGCCTATCGATACTTATTCCTATGCTCTGGATCTCCTGGAGCAAGCCGTGGCTACTCGCGGCCCCGACTATGTTTACGAAATAGTTGATGTAAATCTTGGCTGTGTGTATTTTCAGGATGGAGTTCCTCGCTGTCTGATTGGCGTGGTACTCCAGCTTGCGGGTTATTCAGATAAGTTTCTGAGCAATTTGCCCCAGACCAAGCCTATTTTGAGTCTAGTGGAGATGGGATTTCTGCCGAGTATTTCAGTCAAGTGTGCTGGGCTTCTTCGAGTCGCGCAGGCGATTCAAGATCAACACCAATCCTGGGGAGGAGCTTTGAGCGCAGCCTATCATGCAATTCTTGTAGAGTTTGGTTACGCTTAATGATTAATTGGTGCAAATATGACTGATCCGATTAGTGAATCGTTTGCATGTCACCATGTTGGGCCTCCTCCAATTGAAACCCAGCCAGCCTGGGTCGCAACAATACGTATCGTTGTTCCATGTGCAGACCGTAATGGTGTTCGCGTTGATGTCGAAGCCGCCGCCGAGGACTACATCGCCGAAACACTTAGAGGAGAGTTTCTGGACTGGGGCTACGTAGAGCGGGTAAGTAGGATAACGGTGAGCCGTCCCTACCGCGAAGGTTCGGTAACCAATGATTACTGAGCAACATGTATTGCATCTTATCAAGGCTGGCCTCGTTCGGGATAATAGAATTGATCTCATTATTTCCGAGCTTCTGGTTCTCTATCCGCTAAATAAAAATTTGCCAGGCTTTCAGGCTCATATTTGGGCTGAGCTAATTCTAGCTCGTCTGGAAAGAGACCATAGAGCTAGTCCAGCTAGTAGCTGCTAAGCGAGGAAAATTAAAATGCGTAGAGGAATTGCTAATAATCTACAACTTGCTACCCGGGATTGGTGGCGGGGGCCGAGTAATCCTCCTGTGGCTGATTTCTCGGAGGGAGATGACGCTCATCCAATTGTTCTATATCTAGATGAACGGCAAGCCGAAGCGCTGGCTCAACTTCTATTGGATGCTACCTAAGCGAGCACCGGCTAAATTAGCCGGTAAACAACAGGCGTGGTTGCAAGTCCATGCATAATCAGGAGAGAATATATGACTTGCTTTCAGTCAACTAAAGACTGTATGACAATTACTTGGCCAGTTGTAGTTGACGATGCAATCCTCGGCGTAGTAATCATTGCAGTTGTTGTAGTCGCTGCTTGGGTAATTATAACCTGGATTAAGCATTGTGAATAATCCTAACTGGATTGGTAGTATAGTTACTTCTATACGTCATACAGATAGCAAAACCGGAATAGCAGGCGGATTCATACCATTGATTAGCCCTGCGGGTAAGGGCGTTACAAATCAAGTTCTAGATTTTATTTGGTATCGCTTAATTTGTCGAACCAAGTCAGGTCTCTGGCATTTGCAGACAACCCCGTTTAATCCTGATACGCATACGCATGTACAAACAGCTTGCAAGCCCAAGGGTCGCAGTTTTATACCAGAATGGTCGAACCAGCCCTTAGAACATAAATTTCCCATATCTAATGGTAGATTTTGTTCCGAGTGTCCTTGGGAAGATACTTATATGGAGAACTTGTGATGGATATTAACGAGACACTCAAGCGAATTCGTATTCTTTGTCTAGAGCTTGAGGAAGATGATAATGATGACACTCGCAAGCTAGCCGAATATTTTCTAGCTCTAGATGATTGGCTTGCTAGGGGCGGCATGCTGCCCGAGGATTGGGCCGAGAACTGGACCCGGATGCCGACCTTCCCGCAGGAGGCATCCAGCGATCTCGGGGAGCTGAAGCCCTGACCCATGCCAGAGCGCTTGAGATCGATCCTCCGCCCCGCTACGCGCGTAGGCGCCTTCCTTTAGGGTGAGCACCTATGCGCGCCAGGCTGGACGTCTCAGCGCTAGCACATGTGTTCGTAGAAACGTTTGTTCTAAGGAGATTATATCGGTATGCCCTTGAATAAGGATGACTCGGGACATACTCCCGAAGATCCTGAAGATGAGAATTATATTGATGACGATGCCTGGGATATTCCCTTGCCCGGTACCGAATGGCCTGATTATAGGTAGTAAGATTCGGAAGTTGTAAAACTACCACTGCCGGTCTAAAGTCCGGGTAAGAATGTTTGATAGCAGTTCAAAAGGTAATTTAGAGATGAATGATTCTAATGAAATCTGTCCCTTTGATTTTTGTGGCAAGAGTCATGTAGGTGAACAGCCCAGTATTGCCGAGATGCATGAACATGCTAGGCTGGCTTGGCTGGAAATCGATGCCAAGGGCATATATTCGACTGAGATACCAGGCGAAGTGTGATAGGCGCATTGCGCGTTAAACACTCAATCCAAGCTCTAAAGGCTTGGCGCTAATTTTTAAAGGAGATAAATACAATGCTAGAGATGCGTAGAATTACTATTTATGAGTTTACAAGCGTAAGCGATTTCAAGGAAGAGCTTGATAAGTGTCCAGGCTGGTTTAAGATTCGCCTTGGCCGAATTCCAGTTAATGGTGTTTGTATCTATAAGGGAGTTGAAGAGAGCGAGTGGATTGCTGATTGTTTCCGAGCGCCGTTTAATCTAGATACTCTAGCACAGGGTGAGGCTCGTTTAGCCCTTAGCGAAATAGAGCTTGAATATCTTAATGCTCAGGCCGGAGCAATTCTTACCGAAGATAGTCATGGGTTTGTTAAAGTTAGACTCTTTAACACGATGTCTGATTATGATAGTGCAATTCGCGAGATTAGGAGTACAATGTAAGTGTTTGTTATTTTTGTATTTATGGCTGCCGCAGTTATTGATGTTATTAATGCAAATACTACGCATTGGTGGCATACTTCCAATGACGATATTGCTTCTCTTGTTTTGATTGTTGGAGCAGTTGTTCTGCTCAAGATTTACCAACTTAATGAGAAGATGTCCAAGAGAGTTCAGTAAATCCTCTTTACTGGGTCTTATATGCTGTAACCCGCCCATGCTAGAGTCCAAAGTCTCTAGATGCAAGAATGTTGGGATGGCAGTGATAAATGAAGAATGGAAAATCTATGAAGTCTAGATTTAAGGCTCTAATTATCCCGGGCGTTCTGGCTTTTAGCCTGCTTTGTGTAGCAACTTATAGTAATGGCGCTACTTCTGGTGCGAACGAGTTGCGTTACATGCAGTATTATGCAGAAACGCACAATGGTACACCAGATAGTCCAACTCTAACTGCCTGTTCTGCGGTTTGTGCTCAAAAGAAAGCTGAGCAAAAGAGACTCCAGAAGGAGTTCGCAGTCAAGCAGAAGGCCGAGATGAAAGCACTTCAGGCAGCGCAGAAGGCCAAGGATAAGGCTGCACTGAAAGATTATCGCAAGACAGTGACACATAATGCTGATCTCTCGAAGAATCAGCAGAAAGCTCTGATTAAGCAGTACCAGAACAATCAAAAGGCTGCGGATAAAGTTGAGACTAATGAGCTTAAAGCTCAGCAGAAAGTAGATAGAAGCATCAATAATAGAGAGATCAAGAATATTCTTAAGAATTTCCTTGGTTAATTCTGAGCACACTCTCTTGACTGAGAGTGTAAAAACCTAGTGTGGTTGCAAGTCCACACAAATAAATGGAGAAAACTAAAAATGGAGACCAAGCCACCGCTTACCAAGACTCTGGTTCTAGAATATATGCAACGAGCCGTGGATGAGGTCGGCGCTACGTATAAGATAAGTGAGGTCTGTAGGTATTTTGATCTGGAAACAGGGCGACCTGTTTGTCTGATCGGCTATCTACTTCATTATCATGGCTATAAGCAGGTTGATATTGGTAGTGATATTTACTCTAGTGCAAGTATGAATAATAAGACATGTCCCAATCTTACGCTGCCAGCAACAAGAATCGCTAGAGATATTATGAGATTTGCCCAGAACCAGCAGGATGCCGGTACGGCCTGGGGCGAGGTGCTGACAAATACAAAGCAATATGCGCTCAATGAGGGATATTCAGAGGACGAGTAGTTATAGTGTCTGAGTACTTTGACAGGATTAAAGATGCAATTCAAGAAGAAGACGCTAACAAAGAGCGATTAAAGAAAGAAAAAGAAGATAAAGAGGCTCGCAAGAAGAACTCCAAGGAGGGAGAGAAAAATGATGGTTAGTAGTAGCTTTGAAGTTATTGCTAAAGCACTTAAAGATTGCAAGCCCAGTGAAGATACTAATAAGATTGCTTATGAGCAGTGGCTTAGGGATTGCAATAAGATAGGAAATGCTATGTGCGGATTAAATCTTGGACTTAATTTGCGTAGTTTCTTCATCGCTTGTGGGATAGAAACCTAGTGCCACCATTTACATTTATCTGTCCACCTTGTCCAGTTTGCAAAAAGCGGTCTACATTCCAAGTTGAGATAGAAAAGTTGAAAGCTTGGAAGGCTGGAGGATATATTCAGAATATTTGGCCAGAGTTCTCGGATACTCAACGCGAAACTATGATGACTGGTTTTTGCGGTGAATGCTGGGACAAAGTATTCAAAGGTCTTGAATGAGCACTGGCCAATGTGGTCAGTAAAAAACGCATTCGGTTGCAAGTCCGAATAAAAAATAAAGGCGAGGATTAGATATCCTCGCCTTTATTCCGGCTAGAGAAAAAGTCCTAGACTGTAACACCCAAAAGCGCTAGAAGCGCTCGAATTACAGCAGCTAAGACAGCGTCGCCCGCCGCCAGAGCAGCAGCAAGCTGTGCCAGCAAAAGAGCAATAAGCTGACTAACCATTCGACAATTCTCCTTACAATGGGGAATTGGCCGAGATAGGACCAATCCTGAACCCTACGAACCATAACAGAATCACGCCATTATTTACAAGTTAAGGTTAGCGTAGGGGCTGCTCTGTTGATTGCGGTTAAATATAGGTAAGTATGAAATATACATCAACTACTTTAGGCTGTTGCCAACTAGCAATAGACCGTTGTTCGTTTTGCCTTAATTTTGAAAATAGGAGTTTTCCTAAAAAACTTTAGAAGATGCAAAAAGAAATCCAGCATATCATTGACGAGATGCGGGCTTGTCGTCATATTGAAAGCTACGACGTTGTCGTTCGCATGTTTGAAGAATCATTTGAGCCCATGCTTAATATAATTGAGAGAGCCGCTGTAGCAGGAGATAATCCTGATGATGAATGGGCGCAGGCTAGTCTATGTGATGAACTACTGAATTTTATTAACTTGTTGGATAAAGGATAAAGATGGAAAAGTATTCTAATAGGCTAGCTGCGTACCCTGCACCAGACGTCAATGGTAATATTACTGTTGAAATAGTCTTTCCTGCCTCGGCTCTAGGAGCAGGATATGCCAAGAACCGGAGCAATGCAAGAGGAACTTTCGCTCCGGTCGAAGGGCTGATTGCGCTTGCCGAGCATAATAATTTAGAAACTCGTGTCGTAGTTGATTCTTCAACTGTGAAGCTAGAAATAGTGGGAAAGCAAAGATATTATTTGCGACTCCTAGATTTAGCCGAGCAAGAGGTGGATCGCCGGCACTTTATTGCAGCGGAGCGAGCGGCGGGATTTCAACCCAAGAGTGGAGATCCTAACGATCTTGCAACTAGCGGCTTTAATGATGGATGTGTCTCGGGTAGCATTAGACCGTACCTGGACGGCGTTGCAACCCTTAGCTAGGCTCACCCCGAGCTAGGGTCGAGGGACGGTCAAGGACAGAGCGCTTGTTCTGCCCTTTGACCGGCAAGAAGCTTTTTCGGTCCCAAGCCCGAAGATGCTTGCGCGCAGCAGCCAGCCTGTGCTATACTGAGCGCAGCGAAGCGGCGAGAGCGCCGAACAAAAAACAAAGAGGAGTTAGGACAATGGCAGTCGATACGCAGGAGATCACGGCGCCGGTGAATGGCGAAGGCGAGAATCCGGAGGCCGCAGGTGCCGACAAGAGTGAGAAGGTAGTCTTCGATGGAAATTACGTTCCTGACGACAAGGGGCGGATTACCGTTACGCTGACCTTCCCGGCCGAGGCTCTTGGTTCTGAGACTTGGCGTCCAGTCGAGGGTATTCTTGCCCTGGCCGGTCACGCTAATCTTCGTGGCTACGGCGAGGGCGATACCCCGCAAGCTACGGTTGGTGTCGGTCGCAAGCAAATCAAGGGTGACGACGGCCAGCTTAAGGAGAATCCCGAGGCTGGTAGACATAATGGTCACTATTCCATCGTTATTCATACCGAGGATTCGCTAGCCGAGGCTCGCAAGCGTGGTCGTCAGGCCCAGGACCCGGCGGTTAAGGCTACGGTTACGGCCGTGTCGAATCTGGTCAAGGCCGCCCTGGCCAAGCCCGGTAATACCGATGAGATTCAGAAGATCGTAGCTCGCATCGAGGCTGGTACGGTTGATCTGTTCGCCGGCCTTGAGGAGATTAAGAATCTACAGTAACTAAAGGTCAAGGCAGCAAAGAAAGAGTCACCCGCTTTGGGTGACTCTTTCTTAATTTAAGAGGGAGTCGCAAGACTTAAATAACGTGCTTCGGTCCCAAGTCCGAAGAAAAATCAAGGGAGAGTGGTTTATGAAATGTCTTTCTGGCCAAGTAGCTACGGCTACTGAACTTCGCGTTGGAGAAATTCTCCACTGCGGACAAACTGGTGGACAATGTATGAAATGGCTAGTTACTGCCGTAGATAAGACAAGTAAGAAAGTTACGATGAGAGTTGGTGGTACTGGTCATAAAAATAGTGGTACTATGGTAAATATGACAGGCAGAGATATTAGGAATGGCTTGCCTATGTTTAGAATTGCTGAGTGTCCTTTTTGTTTGCGAACTCAGCCACCGATTACTAACTCCGTAGCCCTGGAATCAGAACCAGTTTATGTAACAACAAGGCTAGAAGCTGCTGATGTAGAGTCTGCATTGAGTAGAGTTGATAATAAGCGTTCGGATGGAACTAGGCAAGGGGGCGCTAGAATTAGAACGCCAAAGGATCTATTTAATACCAACGCAGAACAAATTGCAAAGAGGATTCTAGGTATTAAATAGTTGACTCAATCACCCTACGATCCGAATAAAAAACTCAAGGAACTAGATCCAGATAAAAATAAAGCAGATGTTGAAAGAGATATTGCAGAAGAAAATTATCATCGAGAGCATCGAGAGCATCGTGATCCAAAAGACAATGAGGGAGGGTTTAAATGACAGATAGTAACGATTATAGTCAAGAGTCTAATGGTAAAGATAGAGATAGACTAGTTGGAGAGTCAGATGAATCCAGCAAGACAGAGGAAGTCAAGGCTGTAGATGATTCTACACCACGGAAGCCCTCAGAATAATTAGTTAAGTAGAGGGGTTCTGGTGCGGTCGGCTGCCTTTCTATGCGGTCGATGAAACCGTTAAATGGTGCGACAAGTCCCGTATGATATCGGAGGAGACCTCCGATCGTATCTTACGCTCTGCGAGCGCTTTGACACGGTGAAACAAAGGGACGCTCAATTAGATCACAACCCATAAAGCCTGAAGGGTTATTCGAAAGAGCAGGGAAAACACGAGCCACCTCAAGATTTAGGCAACAGTAGATTGGCAATCTCATTGCTATGCTTGAGAGTCGCAAGCCCAAGCGCACCAGCCAGAACTAACCAATAGATCGGTCCCAAATCCGATCAATCTCCAAGGGAAATAATATGACTAAAAATGATAGGCTAGAAGATATTAGAATTCTAGCCCAGGAAGGAATTAGTAATCTTCTTGATAAAGATGTTGAGTGGCTTATTGCTGAGCTTACGGAGTTGCGTCAAGTTGGAAGGACTCTAGTAGAATCTGATCGGCGTACTTTTGACGCCGTAGTCAAGGCTCAAGAAGAACTAAAAACATTTACAAGTATAACAGACATTCGCATTCTAGATTTGCGCCAGATCATATGGCGCATGGTTAACTCTTTGATATTTTCTAATGGAAGACTTCCCCAGGAACTCCGAGATGCAATTGTGGAGGTACTACCAGACTCAATAGAAATTGAGCAGTGGCTTGATGGACAAATGGAGAATGTCTCTAGAACCTCTATCTAATAAATAGGAATTGCCATGAAGAGAATTAGACGTTTTAATCGTTACGGTGCTATATATCTCATTGTGGCCCAGATTATTAATCTGCCCCTTGGAGCCTTGCTGGCACATAGATTTTGGTTCTGGGCTTCAATACTATCTATCTTCTCGGTTAGCTTTCTAACGCTTAGCATTAGAAAGGGAATGAATAATTAATGCCTCTTTCCTTTAATCAAAAAGAGGAAGTGTACGATGCCCTTAGCGATATTCTAGAGGCTGCATATAGGTTTAATGATAAACCACATCAGCTTTTTAGTGCTATTCGGCATGTAGCTCTAAGATATGAAACAGACCCAGATATTTGCAAAGAGGTTATAAGACTGATGGATCGAGCCTCTGAGCAAGTCGGAACTGCACATAATGTTTGGAGTGATGAATAATGAATGAAGATCGTGGCGCTGGTTCCGGCATGACCGAGGCCGAAAGAACAGAGGCCGACAGCGAGAAACCTGCCTACGAAAGGGTCGCAGAAAAGATTCGTAAGGAAAATGAAACAGGCAATACTTGATGAGTGATGATGAAGCCTGGGAAGAAGCCGAAAGAGTCGAAGCGGCAGAGACCAGAGAAGACCTAAGAGATAAAATCTACGAGAGGAATAAGTAATGGGTCTCTATACAACTATTGTTATCGGGGGACGTGAAGGTCAAGTTAAGCTTTGGAATAATCATGATGATCTTGTCATGGCCGAGCTTAATTCTGGCGATAACGTTCCAGAAATACATGGACACACTACTTACTCTATTGCCATCCTCATAATGGATTTCCTGTTTTTGATAAGGAAGGAGAACCCTATCAATTTAGTGAATCGTATCTTTTTTCTAGTAACTGGCCCCGAGAATACATCGAGGATGCTCTTGGAAAAGTAAGCGATGAAGCCTGGCAAAGACTGATAGAATCTAGCGAGGGCTGATGCTTCGGCATCAGTAAACAACCACGCGCAGTCCCAAGTCTGCGCAATTAGAGGAGGGTAAGTGGAGAGCAGAATATATATTGACGAGGCGCAAGCGATTACTATTCATAGACTAAGCGAGAATCAGGTAAATGAACTCTATAAATTGCTTGCTAGATGGAATCCAGGATGTATCGTAAGACATTACCTAGTATATTTACATCCTACAGAAGAAGATAAATAATCAGGAGGAAATGTATGATTTGGTGGGGTAACGATCCCGACTATTACGAGGAAGTGGTTACAACTAATACTCGCCTGGATGATAGCGATGCAACTCGCATGGCTGGCGCTGTGGCCGAGGCAGCATTTAATATGGCTTTGAATGCTAATGAGATGCTTGCAGACTTCATTGAGACTTGGCAAGCTACCCAGCCCGAGCTAAAGCTTGAGGACAGAGTTAATATTGAGGCTTATCGTCAAGTCGCCAGTGGACACCTAGAATCAGTTAAGCGTCTCCTACGGAGGCCATAATTATGGTTAGGCGAATTCTAGCTCTAGCAACTGCCCTGGGGCTTATCTTTAGCCTTAGTGCTTTTACTCCCTATGAGAGTGGGAGCGGCCCGAGTGGTGGTTCCAGCGGTGGCAGCCGATCCAGTTCTAGCTCTACTTCTAGCTCTAGTTCTGGAACCTCACGCAGTGGCCCGAGTGGTGGTTCTTCTGGAGCATCGCGTAGTGGCTCTGGCTCGTCTACTAATCGTGGACCGAGTGGCGGAAGTCGTTCAGGATCTAGCTCATCTAGCTCCTCTACTAATCGTGGGCCTAGCGGCGGAATTAGTAGCAGCCGAACTACTACAACAACTCGTGTTTATAGTCCAGCTACTCATACTTATGTAGTTCGTAGCGGCTATTTCTATAGTGGTTGGGGCGGCTACTATGGTTGCCTTTGGTGTTTTAGTGGCCCCTATGCTTATGGCCCCGTCAATCTGGCTGGCTATAGCGCTCCGGCTCCAGTTGATTTCTTTGTACTTCTATTTTTTATTCTTCTTGTAGTTATCTTTTTCTGGTGGCTGCGTCGTCGAACCTCCCGCACCGATACCTACATTGAGCGTGAGGAACATCACGTTAACTGGCCTTAATGCGAGGGCTGCCCTTCTTGGGCAGTAAACCAATATTGCGGTCCCAATTCCGCAAGTCAATAAAGGAGAGAAATAATGTCAGCTGATAATGGTGTCTATATCCTCGTAACTCCTAGCGAAGGTGGCAGCCAGGAATTTCGCGTGGCCCATCTACAAGCCGTGGAGAATGTGGAATATGGACGCTGCCCAATTCATGGCAGCGATATCCACCTTGGTAACAGCGACAAGGAACCATGTGATTATTGTAAGGCGAACAGCGATTATTCTACTGATGCCTCTATCCATATCCAGAATGCCAGGGAGATGTGGAGAAGCGCCGAGATACACACTACAGAGGCAGAAGCCTTCACTGAAGCTGCAAGCATCTTGCGCTCCTTGGCTGTGTGTGAATATGGAATCTCATTCATCGAGATTCCGCGAGTCTTCTAGCGAGGGCTGCTCGGTTGGGCAGTAAGTAAATTATCTCTAGGTCCCAAATCCTAGAGAATTAGTAGAGGTGCTGGTTGAAGCAATTTATATTTGAGTTAGATGAGGCTAATGAAGCTTCCATGCAAGCTCTTGAATTTCTCAAAGAGACTGACGGACATCCAGCTACTGTGCTTGAAACTGAGATCAGCTATACCAATGATGGCACAAAGTATCGCATACTAATAGTTATCTCCGGAGAAAATGCAACCTTTTCTGGTATGCATGGGGTGCTATCACAATTTATGCCCCGATCGGAACCTCCTGATATTAAAGATTCTTACGAACTACGATAAAACAGGAATAAGAAAGATGGAAATTAAGGTTGGAGATATCTACGAAGATTGTGCCTATCATCCTGTACTCTGCACTTTAGCCGAGGGAGATGATCTTGAGGGCTATTCTCTTTTAGATGGTTCATTTCCTAGGGGCTGTTCAATTATTCATTGTGGCCCATTCAAGCTATCTCCCAAGCACATTGCCTTCAAGATTAAGAATCGAGAACGTTGGCTTGAGGCAGAGCGGCGGTTTCACTCCAATCCGAATAATGATCTTTCACCATATGAAACTCTCCTCGTAGAGGAGAACGAGTATGTTGAGAAGCATCATCTTTATCCGGATCTAAATATCATATAATAAATCTCTCCAGGGAGGATTGTAGCGCGGGGAAACGCCAGACAAGAAGGACGATCCCCTCTCGTGTGGTGTCTGGGCCGTAATCGAGGTTGCGCTCCCCTCCCTAGGGAAATTTATCTGCGACGGTGGCGCTTTCCAGATAAAATGGAAAGTGCTACGCCCACTGCAATTAGAATTGAATCTAATCCTATATATTGACGTAGGCTAGTTGAGATATGAACTTCTATGTAGCCTATAGCTAGTAGTGCAATAATAACAATGATTAGCATTAGATTCTAAAACTTTTAGCAGAGACCCGCTTCTTGCCTTCGTTAGGCAAGGGAATAATTTCAGCTTGAGTAGTTTCCCACTCTTTAGATTGTATACGTACCCGCCAATAGGCAGATAACTGGCGGCGCATAGCCAAGTAGGATGCTCCGCTAAATAATAAAATAGATATAGGACCAAGGGAGCGACCGAAGAAAGCAACTGCCAGAAGTAGTCCAATAATAATTCTAGGTCGCTTTGAATTAATAAGTCTCATACGCAGCCGGCTGGGCTTGTTAATCTTAAGCGGTTTGAAGATAGTCCAGTAGTCTTTATCTTCTTGCCACCAAGCGATTTGATGCTTTTTTAACAAGGCAAGCGGAGCAGTATCTACTCGACAAGCCTTGAAAATACAATCCAGTTCGGTGTTGTTTTTGCATGGTCCTAGTACAAAAATCTGATTAGCCATGCGAAGCAATCTAGTGTCAATATTATTGGCCAGTTGGGAGCCTACAACAGTAGTAACGCGAAAACTACGACCTTGTTGAATAAGTCGATGGGTTCCTGGATGCCCACCCTCCACCGGCCAAGTGGAGAGAGCTTCGTCAAAAGCAGCTACTGTACTTTGACGTTGCATGGGATGCTCCAGGGCTAATGCCCAAGGATGATCTAGTAGCTCCCAGCTTTTTCTATCATGCAACCAACTAGAAGGACAACGCAGAATAACTCTTTCATATCTAGATAAGTCTGATATATCTTCAGTGATAATATAGTCAGGTTCATCAACCCATTCACTAGGGTCCCACTTGGAATCGTATACTATAACTGATTGGACTTGGCGAAGAAGCCAACGCAAAAGAGTTGATTTGCCAGTTCCGGGTCTACCTATGATAACTACCGACTGGCCCATTTTGATATCTATACGGGGCCGAGGGAAGATCAGATTAAGTAGATTGACGACTAGACTTACGACCGTTCTCATTATTCTCATTCATCATTCCTGCTTCTCTTCTTCTTTGGAGGAATCCTTTAGCCTTAAGCCAGTGGCCTAAGCCGAGACGAGCTAGAAGCTCACGATCTTCTTTGCTTTCTGTGTCCGGGTTAGCATCAATAAATTCAATAATAGCAAAGAATCTTGCAGCTAATTTAACTTCTAGTTCAACTGACTGTAGTAACATCTCGTCGTCGGTGAGGTCAACAAAAGGAATAGCTCGGTTAAGATCGAACGCCCTTCTCTTCATTTCTTGCTTTTCTCCTATCTCTAGTTATGGTATAGTTCTAGTTCTTGAGGGGAGACTTCTAATACTACCATATCTGAATGAATTTAGACATATCGGAAGCTATACTAGTTAGGAGAAATAAGCAAATGCAGGCTAAGCCTCAAGCAACTGACCCACGTTCGGCTAGTACATTCTTGGTTAGGCTAGAAGAACATTTAGAAAACTGCGTTCAATGCATAAATGCTATTCAAATTCCTATATCTTCTGAGCAGCAATTATACGATGCTGGTTACGAGCTAGTGGAAAAATGTGATGGCGAAGAGTAAGGTATATCATCTAGTCTCTTGGCACCTTAGATTAAGAGATGCCGCAGCCTATGATAGATATGACTTAGATAATATTGAGCGGCAATATATGCCACTTAAGGATAGCCGTGCCATGAAACAGAGTTTAATTAATGGTCTTAAAGCTGGCATGACTGTAAGAATTGTTAATATTCCTAGAGAGGGCTGACGTTAACTACGTCAGTAAGTAATATCTCTGGTCCCAAATCCAGGAAAATCTAAACAGGAGGATAGTTATGCATCATAGTCAACGCCACCATAGTCATGATGGTCTTGTTGCACTTTTGGTTATTGTTGGGTTGCTTGCATTTGTAGCTCTGCCCGTTGCCTTGCTTGTTGTTGTTGTAATTGGTATTGTGGCGGTTCCCGCTTTTCTGGTTGGATATCTTCGAGCCAGGAATTACGGTCGCTCGTAATGGCACGACGTCGAGTGCGTGGCAAGTGTTGGCGCACTCGAAAAGCACGTTTTCCTGACGAAGCAAGCGCTCAATCGTTTATTAATAGAATTAATTCTGGCCCAGGACTGTTCTTGTTGGGCTGGGCTATGAAAAGAGCATATCAATGTGAACATTGCAAGGGTTGGCATATTACCAAGCAAGAGAAAAAGCCACTCAAAGATGACGTGGCGTGAGAAATTAATCCTATTTATCATCCTACTAGTCATAGTATTAGGGTTGATAGGATTAATTATTCAACCTCTAAACCATCCAGGGCATGGATGGACTTGTATCTACGATGGCCAGGTATATCGATGCTACCAACCCAAGAGATAAATCATGAGTGAAGACGGCAAGAATCCCAAGGAGTGTCCGCAATCCTCAACGGGTAAGCATACCTGGATTAATTTAGAAGGTGGTGGACAAAAATGTACTTCCTGCGGCGCAACTAGGGGATAAAGTGTCTGAATTTGACAAAATTAATAAAGAAGCTGAAAAGATAAGGGAAATTGCTAAGAAAGATAGCGAAGAAAATGAGAGGAAATTCGAGGAAAGTCGGAAATCTCAACAATGAGTAAGATCTTAGTAAAGGCTTCGCAAGCACATTTATTTACAGTAGATGACGCGATGACAATCACAGAATATTTTACCAAATCAGATTTGGCGTCAGTAAGCTTGGTTACTGGTAAACTAAATGGTTTACACGGTAAAAGACGGAATCAACGCAGCGCCAAGCTTTACTATGTTGTCTCTGGTGAGCTAGTCATTAACCTCGAAGGCAGAAATTATGAATTATATCCAGGGGACGCTCTGTTAATTCGGCCAGGTGAAGCTCATACCATAGAAGGCCGGGCAGCGACTATTATTATGGTCTGCGCTCCAGCATTTGACGTCGTAGATGAGATAGAGGAAAATTAATAAATGGGAAATGATAGCGAAGAGGTTCGACCTCAGGACGGAGATGTTATCCCGGGCAATGGCAAGGAGCCATACGATAATATGTCTGGCGGACAGGTATTAGATAATCCAAGTGAAGGAAATCGGCAGTAAATTAGCAATAACTAATGACAAATGGAAATCCAATTAATCAGCCTTCTAATAAAGACTATCTTCACTTTGAGGATTATGCCTTCATTAGCTTACTAGCCCTAATTGGTATTATTGAGCTAGTTCTACGTCTAGTGTTCATAATCTTTTTAGTATGCACTATAATTGGAATTATGTTTGTTGTGATGGAGGGAAGCAAAACTCTTGAATTAATATTGTAGCCATACTGCTTTAAGGTTATTGATAGAGTTATAGCAAGAAAATAAATCTTCTAGGGGTTGGTAATTCAGAGGGCACTGGCAACTAGCCAGTGTAATGTAATTGGCGGTCCCAATTCCGCCTGATAAGCGCTCACTGCAATTATTCCAAGCTAAGTCTTGGTACGAAAGCGGAAGCAAGATTTGCTAATTACATTGGGCAAGGGGCCGAGCTATTCTCTCTGCCGGGAGATAAATGGACAGCAACCCTGTTCGCGTGAAGTCATTGAGGTCTGGTAGCTCCAGAATAGATGAGCGGATAGGCAGAATCCGTGCCCTTCTCGGTAGGCCAGAGAAAAGCATCTAGTTGGTACTAGTTCGAAGGCTAAGAAGTGGGTTCGATTCCCCAATGCTAGCTCTGGTCCAAGCGACCGCGCCACGGCGTTCATTCGCGGTATACAAGTAACTGGCGCCTCCTCCGGTGGTGATCGCAGCTAGCCAATCGACGGCTATCGTGTTAGCGTTGCGGTTCACGGTGCGACAAGCTTGCAGGAGCACTAAAAGCGCACCGGCCACAATAATTTCCGCTCATGGCAAGCCAAATAAGTCCATGGGTGTTGCTTCTGGGAAATCATGCAATTTAGGGCCGGGGGCATGATGGCGACGCTTGGGGTTAGTGTCGCAATAAATTTAAGAGGAGGGGCTTATGGATTCTGGTTGTAGTTGAGTCTTTTTATATGCGATAGGTGAATTTATGATTGATGCCAGCGAGAATGTGTTAACTACAGATATCAAAGACGCGATTAACGATTACGTAGGCGACGAGTCAGTGCCCGTAGTGGTACGCTATGGTAGCCTAGAGGCTAAGCTATCATTGCCAGTAATTGAAGTAGCTTTCCAGAATGGTATTGTTATTTTAGTTGTGAAGTAGAATATAATGTCAACTTCCCAGGAACCAGAACCAGAGCCCATGCCGGAAGTAAAGCCGCCCTCTCCGCAAAGTACTAACGGCAAAGGCGCACATGATACCCCCGATGACCAACAGTCCGACAATGGAGCCTAATGAGCTGAAAACTGTTTGGACTATAGAATTTCTAGCGGTAGGTGTTTTGGCTAGTTTAATTGGAATAACAATAAGCATATTAGCCATCAGGCAAGAACTAAAGAATCGCAAAGAGAATAAAATATTGGTCCAGCGCCTTGAAGAAGTTAAGTCGTTAATAGAAACTGATAAGATCACGATACTAGAAATCTTAGAATATATGGCTTATGGATCTATTCAAAGACTAATTGGAGAAAAAAATATGCCACTTCTTGATTGGCCAACTGTAGAAAATGTTCCCTCGGACCGCCAGGAGCCAGCACCTAAACCCAGTCCCGATGAAGGTAAGGAGTAATTGAGAGGGAGTCAGGCTCTTTTCTAGCCTGGCTTAATAACAACTCTGGTCCCAAGCCCAGGAGAAAGATAGAAGGGTTAATGTCTCGTAATAATTGTAATTGCTCTTGCAAAGATTGTAGCGATGCCCGTCGGGGTACGGGGCCAGGACATTGCAAAACTGGTGAGTGTCACTATTAAATAAAACTCGTGGGGGTATAACTCAGTCAGGTCAGAGTAGCATTCTTTTAAATTGAAAGTCATGGGTTCGAATCCCATTGCCCCCACCAAATTTAATCCTCAAGGGAAAAGTTATGAAATATTGCGTGGTGGCTAAAGTTCCAGAGATGATGGAAATCTAGCCGGAGCTTATGATGTATTTGTAGAACGAGAAGATGGAACTATCGCTTCAATTAATAGTATCTATCCCGATCTCTCTGCGCTTTGCCTTCGCAAGCCCGTTTGGTATCAGGGTGAAATTCTAATGGTAGATAATAGCGATCGCGAGTATGGTTTTCCCGGTAGAAAGCCAAGTAAATGGTCAATGTCTGGTGTTGTCTTTGAGTACTTCGACGACCCCGAACAAGCCATTCAGCGAAGTTATCAGGTTTCAGAATGACTAGAGCCTCTAATATTAATCAGGTTAGAACCTATAAAGAGGTTCGCTACGAGTGGCCCGAGACGCCAGAGCTAACCTATCAAGAGGATTTGATTGCAGGTACTAAGTTCATTGTTGCTGCCGTGGATATTCACGGTAATACTTGGGAAGCCGAGGAATAACAGTGGCTTGGTATCGTTTAACAGTAGAAACCAAGCATGTCGGTTGCGATAGCTACGAAGACTTTGAAGTTCCTGATGATGTCTTAGCGGCGATTGGTGAACATCAACGAGACGAGATCATCAACGATTATGCCATAGATGTATTGGCAAATCTTATCTCTTGGGGCTATTTACCAATTGATCCACCTGTAAATTCGACAAGTTAATATCGTGGCCGGTCTTCTATAACGTCCCATGGAAGCGTAAGTGATTGTAAATTGAACTTGGTTAATGTGACTGAGGTACAGTCAGCCGGCCTTTAAATTAAATGGAGAGAATAGTGTTTGGTCCCGAGTATCCTAAAATTCAAACGGCTTTCAAACGCGACGAGCGCAGCCATGTTATCATTCCTGGAGACTGGAGTACGCCAGAACTAGCCTATCTAGCTGATCGACCTTGGCTCTGGACCGAGAAGGTTGATGGTACCAACATCCGCTTACACTGGCAAAATAATGTTCTAGCTGTTGGTGGCCGTACCAATGACGCTTCAATCCCCACTTTTCTTATTGCTATTATTCAGAGTTGGCAGCTAGAAACTAAATTAAGGGAGCACTTTCTCGACGTAACCGTTACTCTTTATGGCGAAGGCTATGGACCCAAGATCGGAAGCGGCGGTCAATATCGCACCGATCCTAGTTTCACCCTCTTTGATGTAGCAGTCAAGGATAGGGAAGGTAATTGGCTTTGGTGGCTATCGCGCAATAATGTATTCAATGTTGGCGCTAAGCTAGGACTTGACATAATTCCCGACATGGGGATCTTCTCCCTGGTCGAGGCTGTCGATTATATTCGTAATGATAAGCTTGTTTCGTTTTGGCCCAAGGCTAGAATTGAAGGACTAGTTGGACGTCCCGAAGTTAATCTATTTGATCATCATGGTGATCGAATCATGGTTAAAATCAAGGGCAAGGATTTTCGTGATTTAGAGCGACGACAGGGTAGTGAGTAAATAAAACACTGGGGTGTGGCCAAGTGGTAAGGCATCAGATTTTGGATCTGAGATTCGTTGGTTCGAATCCAACCGCCCCAGCCACAACATTAATAAGAGAGAACAAATAGAATATATAATCAATGCGATGTAGATGGCTGTAATAATATTTATCATGCTAATAATTTATGTAAAAGACATGATAGATATAGAAGGAATCATCCCAAAACTACATTAATACGTATGGCTATTCTCTTAGAAAGAGAAAAAAATGGGCTTTGCGAGAATGGCCATAATAATTGGATGCTTCAAAATAGTCGCACAAGACATTGTAGAACTTGTAAAATTAATTCAGAACACATAAAAAGGTATGGAATATCCATAGAGCAAAGAGAAAACATATGGTATTTACAATATCAATGTTGTGCAATATGTTTTGAGTCAATTTATTTAAAAGATTGCATGCTAGATCACAGTCATAAATGTTGTCCAGGTAGAATTACTTGTGGAAAATGTATTAGAGGATTACTGTGTCGATTATGCAATTACCATTTAGGTATAGTAGAAGATAATTATCTACTTTTAAATGCAATTTCGTATCTGAACAATTATCATAACCTATAATACTTTGGACTTAGTGTTCGGGGGTTCGATTCCCTCCCCCTCAGCCATCCTTACTTATAAAGAAGAGTAAATATGAATTCCCAAAACCAACCAAGTCATCCCTGGACCGGACCAGTAGCATTAGTAATTGGTATAATTTTGCTGGCAATTCTTCTCAAGCTATGAGATCAACTGCTAAAGCTGGCCATCTTGGCATGCAAGCTACTGGTCTGATGTTGGGAGTCTTATTTCTAGCTGCATTAGTTTATGGATTGCTAGCTTTGGGTTCGGGGGAAATTACGGGTATCAGCCTGACTCCAACTCCGACCCCTAGCGCTACAGCCTGCATAATAGAAGGTGTGTCCCAGCAACATTGCACACTAATTATTATCAGCAAACCTAAATAATTATAAAAAGGAAGAGAAATATGAAGATTTTCTATCTGCGAGATAAGCATAAGCGGCCGGTTACTACTGTGGCCTATGAGCTAACCGATAATGATACTGTAATTAATTTCGCTACTGCTACATGCAATCCACTTGATCAATTTCGTAAGGGGATGGGGGTTCATATTGCCTGTACTCGTCTAGCTATTGGCAAGTATCATAGAGCCCCACTAGACGGAGCTATTTCATTTAAGCGTAATATCATTATTACTATCATACTCGCAACGCGCATGGTTGCCACTGGCACATATGAACATGGCTTTCCACAGCGAGCCCGGGATGCAGCACAGCTATGGCTTAAGGCAAATGATCCGGACTACCTTTTTAATTAATTATTTGGGGCGTTAGCCAAGCGGGAAGGCGCTGGCCCTTCAAGCCAGTATGCATCAGTTCGAACCTGATACGCCCTACCAAATGGAGCGGTGGCGAAAATGGGAGACGCTGGCGACTGGAGTGCCACTCCAGCACTTGCAGGTTCAAATCCTGCCCGCTCCACTTCTTATTATTAAGGAATAAATTATGTTTAATTATGATCTTAGAAATAAGAAATGTCAAGACTATATGAGAGGTATGAAAATTGAATATGCCTCTGATGCTTATTATATTGCACTTAATGCTTTTAATGAAGCCTATGGTATGGCATTCACTGATGGCTATATGAAAGGCGATCGCGACCGATTAGGTGCAATTCGCATTGCGCTTGGTTTTTCTGCGTCAGAGGGAGTTGGATGAAAATTCCAACTTAATGGACCTATCCAAGTCCCAAGTCTTGGATACAGGAGAGAGATGGAAAATACGGTTGAGAAACAACTATTTGAATTTACAAGTCGGGGCTATAGCCATGCTATGACCCCGATGAATCGTTGGCTAGAAGACCCATCGATTAGAGTCTATGTCAGGCGAGGTTATAGACTTCTTGGTGAACAGTCCCTAGGTAGTCGCTTAGCTACAGTACTTGACATTGCAAATGTCGAAGCTAGTGCTCGTGGCCAAGGTAGGTTTACTAAGTTTCTAGATTATGTTGAACGTAATGAGCCATTCGAAGGAGTCTTTATTGAAAATGTACTTGACCTAAGACTCGCTAACTTTTTCCTACGTCGGGGCTATACAGACATTAAACTACATTACCTTTTACCGGTTAGCCTATATAGGCTTTGGCGATAATCTGAAACACGGCTGGGCATGTTCCGGCAAGTTCCGGCAAGGCTATTTAAGGCAAGGCCGTCGAGGTACTGCTAGGCAGTTGCGTGTCTAGGTATGGCTAGTTTTGCTAAGGCTGCCAAGGCGAGGTGCGACTAGGCCAATTCCGGCCTGGCATGGCACGGCAAGTTTTAGCAGTTAGGGCTCGGCAATCCTGGGCGAAACAGGGCTAGGCGAATCTTGGCAGCTACGGCTAGGCTCGTCATTGCTCGGTATGATTAGCTGAGGTTCGGCAGTTAAGGCGAGGCGAAGTGTGACGTGTCTCGGTGGAATAAGTTATGGCAGTCAAAAATAATGTGGCAAGTCATGTCATATTGTGGCAACGTCCGGTTAGGCAAGGCAGTTAGAACGTGGCAAGGTTTGTTCGGCTCCGGAATGGTCGGGCGTGGCAAGGCAGTCTGGGCACGTTGCGGTAGTTTATGTCTTGGCTAGGTAGGTTTTGGCCGTCAAGGCTCGTTACGTTTAGTTCCGGATCGGCATCGGCGAGGCTTGGCAGTTTAGGCACGGTGTGGCGGCTTGTGGTGGGGCAAGAATTCGGCCCGGTTCGGCAGTCAAGGTGCGTTCAGGTTTGGCGTGATGCGTCCAGGCTTTTCATGGTTAGGTTTCTAAATTAAAAAATAGGAGATTTATAAGTTGAAGGCAAGAGGCAAGAAGGCAGCTACGACAACCGAAACCGCTGCCCCGGATGAGTTTGGTGAGCTAGTAGATGTCAATGAAAAGACGGCAGCGGTAATTCCTCCCTCGGAAATTATTGATCTGCCTCGGCCAGATTTTAAGACATCAATTATTACACTGAGGGGAACCTCTCCACTTATTTCCCATAGATGGAGCGACAAGGCCAAGCAAATGATGCTGGCCAAGCAAATGAAGAAGGCGTCTACTGGAAAGGAAGCCAAGAACCCGGAGCAGGACTTTAGGGATTCACTCTATACCCACCCAGATGGCGGCTATGGCTTTCCAACTATTGCCTTTAAGGCTTGTGCGGTTCGGGCCGGAACCTACGCTAATCAAAAGATGACATTCCTTCGTGGTGCTTTTCACGTTATTGGCGGCGAACTGGTTCGCATTGAAGGCGAACCCCGCATGCGTGAAGATATGGTTCGCGTAGCCAATGGCGTCGCTGACATTCGCTATCGGGGTGAATTCCCTAGCTGGTCTTGTCAGATTAGGGTCGTTTATAATGCCCGAGCTATTAGTATTGAGCAGATTCTTAATCTTTTCCGTATTGCCGGTTTCTCGGTGGGAATTGGCGAGTGGCGCCCAGAGAAGGATGGCGTCTACGGAATGTTTGAGGTAATGTAATAATTTGATTTATCAGTTTAAGCGTGGCGCCAGAATTCCCTCTGGCGCCAACGCAACTGAAGTTGCGGAAGCATTACAAGATATCAGTTCTCGCTACGGAGAACTTTCTACAAAAACTGTAGCTGATGACGTCGAGGCCGATTCTGATCATGTTCTCGCCCCATGGTTTACATGGGATGGGGAGATAGCAGTACGAAAGCTTCATGAGATTGAGGCTGGCAATTTAATTAGGTCGGTCTCAGTTAGGCAACTTAAGCCTACTCACGAAGTACCTATAAGAGCTTTTGTTCTTTCAGGTATTGATTACGGTTATGAACATGTCGCTAGTGTCCTAAAGGATAAAACTAAACGAGAATCGCTCATTGCCGATATCCTTGAGGAAAAGCGACAAGTAGATGATAAATTTGCCGAACTAATCGAGCTAATCGGCTTACTTTAAACCAAGCCGAGGCAAGTTCTGGTAGGCGTGGCAGGCTACGGCCTGGCAGTTAAGGTAAGGCTGGCCCCGACTTGATGTGGTAAGGCAGCCAAGGCGAGGCGAGTTTAGTTGGATTCGGATACGGCGTGGCGGTTCGGGCACGGCCAATCATGTCGGGGCGAGTTGCGGCATTTTGAGGTGTGGCAGTCCTGGCGAGGCTTGTTATCGTCTGGCGAGGCAGGTTTAGGTACGGCAGTTTAGGCTAGGAAAGTCGCGGCAAGTTACGGCAGATCCCGGCCAGGCAGTCGAGGTATGTTCAGGTGGGCAGGTTATGGTTCTGCGCGGCAGGATTAATTAGGCGAGGCAAGTTCTAGTATGGCATGGCCGTTCATGGCATGGCAGTCCTGGCGAGGCTTGTTAAAGTTAGTCCGGGTCGGTTCGGTTGCGGTTTAGCAGTTACGACGAGGCTAGTTCTGTTGAGTCAGGGTAGTGGCGCTACAAGGCAAGGTTATTATTTTAGTGAGGACGCTGGCTAATTACCAGCGTAACCAACCAACTGAGTTCCAAGTCTCAGTATGCGAGCGTGGCGGAATTGGTTTACGCGCAGCACTTAGGATGCTGTAGGAGAAATCCTATGAGAGTTCGAGTCTCTCCGCTCGCACCATTTTATATTAAGGAAAAGAAAATGAAGTACCTAGGATTTGCTGGTATTAAATACTATCCCGTCGGCGGCTGGCATGATCTTATTGCTAGCGGCGATGATCTTCAGACTGTAATTAAAGAAATTGAGGAGGCGGTGGGCGATAATGAGGGTGACTGGGGACATGTGGTAGATATTACTACTGGCGAAATTTGCTATGAGATTACTAGAGAGTAATGGAGTACGCCATCTATTATAGGGGAATCGTCCATAAAGGTTTTGGACATAAATATCTTATTTTAATTTATTATCGCTATCGCTACAATAGCATGGAATTAGGTGAAACTTACGCAACTAAAGTCCAAGCATTTGAGGCGGCTCTGAAATTGCAGGAAGAAGAGGATGATAGTTTTTGTAGTTATCACATTCTAGATACTCAATCAGGACAAGAATGGTTAGTGGAGAGTATAGAATGGCCCCAAAAGAATCTAGATGAGAATAAACTTAGAATAAAAGTATATCCTAAGTGACCGAGAAGCGACCTAGCGAACAAGAACCCAGAGGCGAAGATCGCCCACTGGAATATATACTTGATCCCGTACGTCGCTCTGCCATGAAGGCATTTTTAGAACTTCGACGACACGAGAATGCAATGGAGAATGAAGATGAGGCTGGCTAGAATTGAGCATAAGAAATGACAAACATAAATCAGCCTCAAGTCGGCGTGGGGATTATCTTTCAGCGTGACGGTAAAATTCTAGCTGGCAGGCGTAAGGGTGCCCATGCCGAAGGCTATTATGGATGGCCTGGTGGTCATATGGAATTTGGTGAATCACTCACTGAGTGCGTTCAACGCGAAGCCCTAGAAGAGACTGGCCTCCAAGTTAAAGAATTCAGTATTCTCTGTGTTTATAACATGGTTGCATACGGCAAGCATTATCTTGATATTGAGGTTATAGTTCTAGATTTTAATGGCGAACCAGAAGTTAGGGAGCCAGATCGCATCGAAGGTTGGGAATGGTATTCGATTGATGATTTGCCTAGTCCTCTTTTCGAACCATGTCAAGAAGCGATAAGAGCTATTAGATGTCAGAATTCTAATCTTTGGTTTGTTGACCGGGATGGAGACGACCACCTTACCGGAGCCTGGAATCTAAATCTCTAAACTATGAGTTTGCGCTCGTGGCGGAACGGTATACGCAACAGTTTCAAAAGCTGTCGCCGCAAGGCATAAGAGTTCGAATCTCTTCGAGCGCACTAAGTCTATCTCAACATTGCAGGTGTGGTGTAATGGGTAGCCACGCGAGATTTAAAATCTTGTGGTAGAAATACCGTGGAGGTTCGAGTCCTCTCACCTGCACCATTTAATATTTTAAGGAATATAGTGAAAGCAATAACATTTCAGGGCGTTGTCGCTCAACTATCACTCGATTTACCAGAAGAGGCCGCCGAATCAAGCAATCTTGTGAAAATTTCAGTGAGCATTCCCCAAGGCTCCGTTGCTCCGGGTCGCTACGGCTGGCTTTCATTTCTTATCCACAAAGACGATGTACCGGAGCTAGGTAGCGATCTATATGTAACTATTGAAGAACAGTAAGGTAAGGATTTCTATGTGAGTGATACATTCTATAAAAAAGCTCATCACGGAAGCTGTAATTATGCAATCCACCGCAAGGTCGATTGAGGTAAACTTATTTACTGGGCCGTGCTGCCCGGAGCGCTCGACTGTTGCCATGAGGCAGTTCATGGCAGCGAAGATGATGCTAGTAACTGCGCTCAAGAAGCTATTGCGGCTGGCATAGGTTTTAATTATAAGGGTATAGGAGTTAAAATTCAAAATGATCCACGACAATCTTCCCAAGGGCATTCGTAATCATGTTCGTACATCAATTGCAGAGCTAGAGACGTTGGCCAGGCCAATTGAAGATACACTAGACACGCTTAAGCATCTGGCTCGCCCGCTCTTTATCGGCCTAGATAATGATGCCCAGGCGCTAGATCATCTAATCGCTGAGCTTAAGCGACGCTGGCTCTACTATGAAGCTAATGATGCTTGGGCTGGCTCAGCAGAGATTGCCCAGGAAATGCTACCCAAAGCTACCGCCAAGCGCACCAATAATGCTACACCTTCCGAAGACGAAGTTAATCGGGAAAAGGTCGTCTCCTAGAGCGAGTAATATAAATCTGAAATTCTTAATAGGAGGGAAAAGATGACATTCTAAATTCTCAACTAGGAGGCTTAGAGTGTCACGCTCATATAAAAAGATTTATGGCGGCGGCATCACCACTGCTCGCAGCGATAAATGGTATAAAGTCAGCGAGCATCGTCGTTATCGAGCGCGAATTCGCGATCTGATTGTCAATGGCAAAGAAGAACTTTTTCCCATCTATGATAGGGGCGATTTCTGTAATCCTTGGGGATCTCCAAAGGATGGTCATGTAGTTTGGTATTGGAGCCAACGGGATTACTTAGCAAATAAACTCATCTATGAGAAGTATCGAGTAAGTATAAATCCTTTAGAATATACTAGCTATAAATTTAGTTATCGCCCAGCCACTATTGTAGACTGGAAAAAAGCAATACGTAAATAACAGAGAGGACGACGAGCAAAGTGTTCGTCGTTTAATGTAGTCGCAGAGTCTCAAATCTCTGCATTTTTGGAGAAAATGATAGTGGAACAATTCAATGCCAGTTAGCCCCACTGATATTCTTGGCGCAACTATCGTAGTAATTGGGGGCGTTGCGGTTGTTATCTATAGGTTGATAACGCAACCCGTTCCAAGCGGACCAAAACTTATTTCGTTCCGATATAGATGTCCTTATTGTTCTAAGGGCAAACCCGGAATTGCAGCCGTTTGTACCAACGTCAATCGTCAAGCAGAATGCCAAGTCGAAAAAGATCATATGCACATGCATTGTCAAAACTGCGAGGCAAAGTATCTTATGCAACCTGAAACCGGATTTCAGAGATGGTGGCGCGAACTTTAATATGGAATCACGAAATCTAGATCCAGCACTAACTCTAGTTGAGGTAGAGTTCTACGATCCCTTGCGTGGAACAGAACTTTACGATGGCATTCATCAGATTCTTATGACTAGTCGGGCCAATCTAGTTCTTACTCACGGTACCGAAGTCATTTCTTTGCCCTATGATGTAGTTAGGCAAATTATTGTGAGGTTTAAGCGTGACAGCAATCAAGGAATTCAAGCGGAGCACTCCGGCCATGCAGATGATGGATCATCGCCAAGCTTGGTTGGAGAGTGACGGCCCCAGAGTTATCACTTTTGTCATCTACAGCAGGAATGGAAAAAAGAAGTATAAGGTTACTATTCGCAAGGCTGATCTGCTTACTGCCTGCAATTGCGAATATGGAGAGGAATGGGGCCGGAATGACCCTAATGGTTGTTGGCATATGCGTAAGGCTATGCATTCTTACATGCTCCGAATCCAGCGAGGCGAGTTGATGTGATTCGATTAGGCGTAATGGATATAGACGGAGTCATTGCCGATGCTCGTCATCGACTCTGGCTTATTAAATCACCACCCAAGGATTGGGATCGATTTTATGAATTAGTTAGCGAGGACCCATTACTAGAAGCCGGATATAATTTAGCGCACTCAATTCGAAAAGAGAATGATGCCATTCTTTACCTTTCGGGACGTCGAGAGAGCACTAGAAAAGATACTGTTGCTTGGCTTCAAACCAACAAGTTGCCAGTGGGTAGTATTGTTATGCGAACCGATGGTGACTACCGCCCCGCCTCAGTGCTAAAGCTAGAAATTCTTCAGGGGCTTGCCCACGATTATATTATTACAGTTATTGTGGATGACGACCCCAAGGTATGTAATGTTTTATCTGGTGCCGGATATAATGTAGTTCAGGCTGTATGGGCTAGAGCTGATGACGCTTGACGATCCTACTCATCCAGACAATCAACATCATGTTTGGGGCAATTACTGCCTATATTGTCACACAGAAAACTATGATCCGGCTAGCAATCATGGCTTACGACTGTGGCATTATTGCTTTAGGTGCGTACTAATCTGTTGCGAATGCCGCCAAGAGAAGCCACTTTTCGCTTTTGCCTATGATCATAACTCAGAAATATATAAGACATGGTGCGTAGCCCTGAAGGCTGGCGAAGCCGCATTGAGGAGTTGGCGCCTGGTCAATAATCCATATAGCCAAACCGGAAATGCGCCCCGGGAAGCACATCTTAATCTCTGCTGTCATTGCGATCATCGCTATACCGATGAACATGAACGCCTAAAGAAGGAGGCGGCTACGGAAAGAAGGCAGGCAACAATACAGAAGCATCAAAGAATGATGGGTAATCCCAGCACTCAAGCAGCGCTTGATGCTATACTTAAGAGCCTGGGAAGCTGAGGGACTCCCCTTTCGGGGTTAAAGCACTTCCCGGTCCCAAGTCCGGGAATCATTAGGAGATATTTTACGTGGTAAAGTTATGGGCAATGAACTAAATACCTTAATTTCTGCACTGATTGGAGCGGAGATCAAGGCTAGACTTATCGAAAATGAAGACGCTACGTTAATTGCTGCTTATCTTAGCGGCGATACTGAACTAGAAGCTCCAGAATTTCCCGAAGAGGAGAAGAAACCCGAAGAAGGGCCGTCTTTGCTCTATCGATATATTTCTGCGCTAGCTTTGGCAGATGATCTATCTGAGCCAGATGTCTTTGTGATGGGCCTGGCCAGTCTCGGTGAAGAGAAGTGGCTAGATAAACATAGACGTGCAGCTTGGGCAGTAGTCGCCATGCAGTATAGTGATTGGTTTACCAAGCACGGATATGATCTTTCAGCTTTACCGGCGCCAGGTACTGCTACTCCAACTTCAACAAGTCATAAATACATTAAGCATGTAGCACTGGACAAGCGAACCGGTGGATTCATCGTTAGATTTCAGCATTTGAATCGTGATGAATATCATCGAGTCGCCGAAGCTATTAAGAAGATTCCTGGTTGGAAGTTTCATGATGGCACTAAGACTTTTGCGCGACTAAAGGAACCTCATTATAGTATTCCCGGGGATGAAAACGCCAGTAAGATACTAGGATGGTATCTCTTTGAATCGCAAAGAGAATATGCCATGGAGCGAGACTCCAATCCCGTTCATGCTAGCTACTATACCGGATTAATTGAGGAATATCCCTGGGATATTGATGAGGGCGTCGCTGAGAGAATTCAATTTCTAGCGGATAGAGCCCAGCGAATGGTGCCTATGTCTGAGGCTCATAAGCCCAGTGAAGGCTTTAAGCTTCGACATGAATATAAAAGCGCAGACGGCAAAGAGCCATTTCCCTATCAGATTGCTGGCGTAGAATACATGCTCCTGTGTACGCAGGAGAGTCGTTACAGCCGCGGACTTAGCGGTAACGGTGTATATGTTGCGGACCCGATGGGACTAGGGAAGTCCCTTGAGGCTGGCATTATGACCGTTGTCGAGTCTTGGCTAGAAGAATTAGAGCGGGATGAAACTAAAAATATCAGTGATCTCCGTACCTTAATTCTAGGTCCAGCAGCAGCTAAAATTCACTGGAGTCGAGAAATTGTTCGATGGGTTCAGGACCTGGGCTTCACCGTCCAGATTCTTCGGGGCCTAAATCCCCAGCCCATTTGGGCAAATTTTGTAATTATCAACCCTCAGCTACTTAAGAAAGAGTTTAACTCTGACTTAAATATCTGGGAACCATTGCCCCTGTTTACTATGCTGCTAGCCCAGCGCTGGTTTGCGATCGTGGCTGATGAGGGTCACATGTACGCCAACTGGACGGCTCAAAGAACAGCTAATGCGTTGGAATTGTTTTCAGGCAAGCGTTGGGATTCCAAAACTCGCAAGTTTGTCCAGTGGCGACTACCCGTACCTTTGAGATTGATTCTTTCCGGATCACCAATCATGAACCGGCCAACGGAGTATGCTAGCCAGCTAGAGGCTCTAGGTTTGCTAGAATCATTTGGTGGCCAGACTCGGTTCGAGAATGAATTTGGGCGTCTGGATCAAACTTCCCGCGCTCGAAGAGTGTCCAAGATGAAGGAGCTTCACTATAAGCTCCGACAGTTCGGATATTTGCGTCGAGAGAAAGAGACAATGGTTCTAACCGAGGACCAGAAGACAATTCCTCTAAACAATGTACCATCAGAAATTCTAAACCGAGCTTTCGCTCCCGAGGATCAATGGGCAGAGATTCTAGAGAATCAGGGTTGGAAACTGCTCCCGGGAGTTTTGGGTCAGCTACCACCTAAGATTCGAACCGTAGCCCACCTGCCTATTACCAATCGCCTAAGCTACAAGAAAGCAGAGAAGGATCTGCTTAATTGGCTTATCGAGGAACTAGGAGATAGCCCCAATCTAGAAGACCAATTAAATGCAGCCCGGCGCGGCTATGCCTTCAAGCTTATTAGTACGCTTAAACGCTTGGCCGAAGAGGGTAAGGTTAAGGCTGCTATCAAGTGGCTAGAAGACTTTCTTGATCAAACCGACGATCAAAAGATTGTTTTCTATACAAGCCATTTACACGTACAGGACTCATTTATCGCAGCCTTTCCCGGCGCCGCCATCATTCGCGGTGGTCAGTCCGAAGACCAAAGACAGCGCAATATCGATAGATTTCAGGCTGAGCCTGATTGTCGAGTTATTCTCTGTATGCTCCAGGCCGGCGGCCAGGCCATTACACTTACTGCTGCCCATCATCTATCTTTTCTTTCTTTGGGTTGGAATCCAGCAATCCACGATCAGGCCGAGGATCGAATCTGGGGCCGCATTAATGATCTTCACGGAGCCAGTATCTACTATCTACTAGCCGAGAATACTATCGACATAATGATGGCTAGCTCTATTGATAAAAAGCGAGAGATTACTATGGCCTCTATCCAGGGGGCCGACGCAGACCATAGCATGATGGTTGAGCTAATGGCTAAGTACTACGACAAGGCTCGACATCATGAGATGGCTGAGATGTTGGGTATTGAAGATGAAGATGAGGAGTAAATTATAAACTAACTAAATTTATTGTCGAGGGCCGTCGAGTGGGCGGCCCTCTATTTTCATGTTAAAGGATAGATAAATTGACTTCTGAAACTCATCTTGAGAGATATCAAAGGATTCCCACCGCCTCTTTGTTTGTTCCGCAGGAGTATCAAAGAGAGTGTAAGCCAAGGTGGGTAGATGAGAGAATTGATAGTTTTCAAGAGGATAAGCTAGGCACTTTTGTCGTAGTGCCTCGTGGCAATGGGCGTTATGCCATTGTTGATGGACAGCATCGTTTGGCGCTAGTTCGTGCAGCCCAGAAAGATCCGAATCACTCAGACGTTACCTCGGTTTGGTGTGAGGTGCGACGGGAAGAAAGCCTTGAAAGCGAAGCGAGGCTGTTCATTGGCCGGAGCGATGCGCGTCCGCTAAGCAAGTTAGAAAAGTTTAGGGCTCGGGTGATTGCAGCCGAACCCAAGGCCAATGCAATCAAGGATATCCTTAAGGCTCACGGAGTCCAGATCGGATTCCCAGGTCCGAATAAGGATTCAGCTAATTATGGCTGTGTGGTTGCTATTGAAGCTCTTTATGATGACGGCTATCTTGATTCAGTAATTAAGATCATCGAAGAGAGTTGGGGTGAGCGTTTTGGTAGGCTTGCCCGGGGTGGCCTTTTTGTCGAAGGCTTACATGTTTTCTACGATACCTACCATAATCATTCCGACTTTACGGTGAGTCGAGCCATTACACAGTTCAGCAAGCTTGATAAGATTTCTATTCTAGCTTCCCAGGCTAGGAATAATGCAGCAGCCAACGGTACTAGAGCCAAGCTTCAGCTTGCAATTCTATTGCTGGCTCCTTATAACAGAAACCACAAGAATCGACTGCCTGTTGCCGATATCATTGAGGCTTACTAAAAATGGCTAGCAGTCTTCCAGATTTTCCTAAGCCCAAGCGTGAGACTTATCTAGCTCGCAGGGCAGTGCAGATCGCCTTGCAAATTCGAAATAGATGGCCTGATTATGTTCCAGGCGTAGAGGCGACTCGACTATTGGCCCCAGATGGAATCAAGCATGGAACTTTCCATGACGCACGACGCCTCGTAAAGCATGACAATAAGGAACTAATTGATAAGGTTCTCGCCGGAGAAGTCTCGCTCTACCATGCCATGGAATATCTGGAGAAGGGAGCCAGGGTTAAGTGTCCCACTTGTGAAGGCAGAGGACATATCTATAGAATGGAGAAGCAGCAAGCTAATAGCACATGAAAATAGTCACTGATGACTTATGGGGCGAAGTCGGCCGGGCCGACGTCATCCTAGTTACTACTAATACCATTATTAATTCTCAAGGCAAGTTAGTCATGGGGCGAGGCGCAGCATACGAAGCTGCGCTTCGCTACCCATCTTTACCTAGAGTTCTAGCTGAGAAAATTAAAGGCCAGGCAGACCCCAGCTTCTACGGAGTTATTATTCTGGAAGAACTAGTTCCTGGCTATCAGGTCGGAGCCTTCCAGGTAAAGATTCACTGGAAAGAAAATGCTCGACTCGGTCTCGTGCGGCGCTCGACGGCTATGCTTAAGAAAATTGCTGAAGAGCATAGCTATAAGCGATTCGCAATGAATTATCCAGGTATTGGTAATGGTAGATTAAGTGAAGAGGATGTCTTTTCAATTATTGCTACGCTACCTGATAATGTTTTTGTTTACAAGAAGCCCTAAGAGGAGACAACGAAATGGATAAATCACTAGAAGAACAGGGTCGCGATGCCGCAGTCAACAAGGAATTACAGGAGCGCAGGGAAAAGAGAAAAGAGGAAGCAGGAGAAAGCTCCTCTAATAATTCAGAAGATAACCAGAAGTAAGGAGAGGGATGACCGCGAGATTACGAACTTTAACGCTCGACCAGGCTGCTAATAATTTTATTGTTAGCTTTCGTAATCACCTACAACCAGGCAAGGCAGCCCGAAGTATTGATCCTCGGGACTGCGACCAATGCCTCGCCGCTTTTGATGATTTAGTATTTACCTTAGATGGCGTCGGCCAGAAGCAAGCGTTCAAACCAATAGATGGAGAATTAAAGCTGACTAAGAATGCTGTAGTTATTGATCTATTTAATAGATCATGAGTGACGCAGAGCCAATGGTTGAAAACCAGGAACCAGAAGTTGCCGAGACAAACCCAAACATAGCGACAGCCACAGAACCAAGTCATTCTTTTGATGAAGAGGCGGCCTGGAAATTCCTTAGGTCGGAGATTCCTGACGGTAATCACAAAAGAGAACTTCCCCAAAGCGTCTATAAAGTAGCTGGCCTCACCGACGTAGCCGACTGGTATTTATGGCAACGCCTAGAACGTTCTGGATTACGCTGGGAATTGGCTGATATCAAGACTACTTATATGGGCACTGAACAGAGAACGAGTCGAGGCGGCAATAGTTCGACTTGGTATCTGTTCATGGCGGAAGGAACTTTAGTTATCAATGGGCGCCCCTTTCCTGGCGTAGGTGCTTCGGAAAATATGCGCTTCGATGGCGCCCTGAAAGGAGCCCTTACTTCTCTCTTTAAGAATTGTTGCAAGTGGGCCGGCCTGACGATGTCTGTTTATAAAAATGGCCCATTAGATGATTCGCTATTTAATGAATCTGACTCCTCGCCAGGCCCAGCACAATCTAGATCAGCTACAACTAATTCAAATCAATCAGCAGTAGACAAGGCGGTAACCTTACTAGGCGGCAAAGTTACTACGCCTGCGCCTGCGACCAAACCCAAGTTAATTACCACCGAGGAATTTGAAGCCAATCCCTTAAATATTATTAAAGTAAGAATTCTTAGAGAATTCAATCAAACACTACCTAATCCCAATGCCGATGGTTTTGTAGATGCAGCGCTGAGTCTATGGTTGGCCAAGGCTGAGCAAGATAATTTAACACCAGAGATGAGGGCCGCCGCTACGGGCGGTTCGCCGGCCAACTGGACATTTCAAACACTAGTAACAATGCATCGCACCCAATGTAATAACTGTTCACATATCCAGGAGTTTTTTGATAGACTAAAGAGTGTAAAATGATTAGACTTGGAGAATTGGTGACTATTTCGTCGCTAATTATAGCTATACTAGCAGTTGTAGTTGCCTTATATAGTACCAAACGAAATCGTAGAGATCAACAAGATTCAAAGGATAAGGATGAATAGGTCAGATTCGGATAATTTTAAGGCTGGCTGTCTTATTGTTAGCGCAGCCGTGATCGGTATCGGCTTAATTGTACTATTCTTTTCTTCAACTTCCCATGTGGGCAGTAGCGAGATTGGTGTTATTAACAATGCCGGCTATGTTGATAAGAATCAGACGCCACTGGGGCCGGGCTGGCATACGATTACACCTTTCGCCCAGGGTGTCGATGCAGTTAGCACCAATCAGCAAAGTCACGCCTTCGCCGAGATTCAGGCTGCCGCAGCTAATAGCCAGAACGTTTATATTGACGGCACCATTAGTTATCATATCGATCCGAAGTACGCGCCCGAGTTTGTGATTCAGACTGCGGGATCAGGCGATCCTAATATCTTAATTCAGCGAATCCTCTGGCCAGCCTTTCAGGATGTTCTCAAGGAAACGACACCTAGGTACGCTAGCTATCAGGATGTTCTCAATGCACGGCCTGATATTCGCAGTGCGGTCAAGGCTCGCCTCCAGGGGCTTACTGATAAATTTGGACTTTATGTTGACGAGATTTACATTACTAACATTCATCCCGATAAGTCATACCAGGATGCTATTGCAGCGGCTGCTGCTTCACAACAGGGATTGATTACGGCCCAGAATGATGCCAAGATCAAGACTACGCAAGCTCAGGCAGATGCTAGCGCTAACGCTATTCGACAGTCTTCCATTACCCAGCAAACTCTAGCTCAGCAACAGCTTAACAATCAGGCTGCTATGATTCAGAAGTGGGACGGCAAGCTACCCACTTATATGACTGGCGGCACTGATCCTCTAATTATCTTTGGCGGAAGCCTACCCACTAAGTAGCAGTTTCCCTCCTCGTCCCAGGGGTGGCGGCAGTTTTGGCTGTCGCCACCCACCAGAATAAAGGATCTATGACTCCTGAAAAGCAGATTCTTATTCGCCAAGGCAAGAATCCAGATATCTACCCCATGGATCACTCCCGACTAGAAGTCTATAAAAGATGTCCAGCCCAATTTGATTTCCAGTATAACCAACGTCTACCTAGAACTTCTGGTGATGCTGCAAGCCTAGGTAGCGTCGCTCATGATTTCTTTGAAATATATATTAATCATGGACTAAGCGCAGCAGAGACCTACGTTTCGGCCATGTTGCCTTTAACTAAAACTGCTGATCTGAAAAAGATTCAAGCAGCTATTACTCAAATTAAATTCAAGGGCAAGCCATATTCTACCGAGCGCAGATTTCACTTCTATGCCGAGATCGCTAAAAAGACTATCCAATTTGAAGCTAGAATTGATGTTCTTTTTATCTATCCCGACCAGGCTGAGGTTATAGATGGGAAATCAGGAAGACAGGTTAGCTCTAATATAGACAATGATCCTCAAGGTTTATTCTACGCCCTGGCCTGTCTACGCTCAAAAGAGTTATCGTTCTTTAACCTAGACTCGGTAATCTTTACGCAAGCACAGTTTCAGGCGGGGAAACTCGTCACCACTCATTTCTCTCGTGCTGATATTGAAAAGTACGAGAGATACTTACACGCTTGCGTAGAGGAAATAATTGCAGACAATCGTTTCAAGCCTAAGCCAGGGACACACTGCCATTGGTGCCCTTACGTCGCCTCTGTTTGTCCTGTTGGTAAGTCTATTGCTCCTGAGTTTCTTAGTCTCGCTGGGCGTAATATTAAGATCCGAGCTACTGATTCAGAAGAGGCGCAAGCGCTTGCAGAGCAGGCAATGTATTTGGACGCTCTCCTTGTCCGGATGAAAGCGGCCCTACGAGGCTACATGGGCAGCACTGGCGACCAAGCAATTGAAACAGCGAGCGGACAAGTAATCATTGATATAGTTAATAATAAATATATTAGGGGCGGCACCACAGGAATTCTAGAACGCCACCCCGAGGAAAGAAATAATTTAACTGAGTCACATTATGCTAAATTAGTCTTTAAGAAAAAGGAATAGAATGAGTCTTGATAGCCTAACTTCAGAAGAAGTAGACATCCTCGAAGAAGCCTTACACGCACTAACCTGTGCCGAAGCTCACTTTAAGTTACGGGATAGATCCAATGCAGCCTTGCATCTAGCCTCTAGGATTCGCTATAGTCCTATTACAAATCTAACCACGGGAGCGGCATCGCAACTTACTACCCTTCTCGGACAACTTGAAACTAGAGAAGCTAGTGAATCAACCGAAGGGCATCCAGGTGAAATTCTTCTTGAATTTACGACTTAGTGAAATATACTAACTTTAATGATGAACCAGGCCAGCATCGATGCGAAGAGTGTCTAGCTGATCTATCTTATTTGCCCGACCAGGCTAATATCTGTCCTTTTTGCGGGGCGGATATTGAAGAAGAACTAGCCTAGTTTCTCTTATTTATGTTGGTGAACATTGGAGATCCAGTCAATTATCTCCTGACGGCCAAGTCGATAACCGGCTGGTCCACCAAGATAAAGAGCCTTAAGCTTGCCATTCTTAATATGCTCTAAAATAGTCGTGGTATGGACTCCAATTATCAGAGACAAGTCTTTAACTGTATAAACATCTTGTTGGAGCATGCCATAATTGGCACCTTTCTTTTCATAACGAACCCCAGTATTTCGCTTGGGCGTACCGTCAGGAGATAGCTCCTCGTCGGTGCTCAACGCGATTTCATCCTGCATCAACCTTCCTCCTGTGCTTAATCAGTGCTAAGATACCAGGATACTAGCACAAGCCTGAACCATACTGCTGCCCTGACCGGCCTTTGACCCATAAGGAAGCCAGAACTTGACAGCAAGCATACCAAACAATCTGGAAGAGGAAGCCGCACTTCTTGGCTGTCTTATCACCGAAGCAAACGCTACCCGAGAAGTGGCCGATTTACTTCGACCAGAGCATTTTTATAGGGAGTTTAATCAGAAGATTTACGAAGCTATATTATCTCTTTATAAGGATAATATAGCTATTGACAATATTAGTGTAGCCAATCGTTATGATGAACTAGGGGGTAGAAAGTTCGCTGGACAACGAGCTATTCTTGCTACTTTTATGGAAGCGGGCTATACTACATCTCATGATGTTCGACAGTACGCTCAACACCTAATTGATTTATATCGACGACGAGAGGCTATTTACATTCATCAAAATAGCCTGGAAGACCTACGAGACCTAAGCAAGCCGGTAGGTCCCCTGCTCTCTACGGCCACCGAACATCTGTTCAACCTGGGCGCAGGGGAAGGCGAGGGCAGCGGAGTCCGCTCCCTGGACGCCAAAGCCCTGCCTGACGCGCTGAGACGGCTCCAGGCGGCCCGCAACGGCGAGGAGGGCGAGAGAGTCGTCCCCTACCCTTGGGCGGCCGTGACGGCGCTCTCACCGCTTCGCCCCGGCGAGGTGTCCGTGGTCTGTGGACGGCCAGGGATGGCGAAGTCGAGTTATATTCTCAACGCCGCTTTGCATGCTGCTCGTCAGAATATTCCAGTTGGAATATTCTCGCTGGAAATGAATGGAAGTAGCTTGGCCCTGCGTTTAATTTCTATGATCTCAGGAATAAATTCACAGATCATTGAGAAAGGTAAGACTTCAGACGAAGAGCATAGACTGGTTGTTAGAGCTGTTGAAGAATTAGCTAAACTTCCAATTCATATTGATGATAATCCTAATCTCGACGAGATGCGATTCATCGCGGATTCTCGAACTGCTCAACAGAAATTTAGGCTAGGACTAATTATCCTGGACTACCTGACCTTAATGACTAGAAAGAATAAAGAGAGCGATCATCAGGCTGTGGGAAGCTGTGCCCGAACAGTTAGAAAGACTGCTCGGATGTTAGAAATACCAATTCTGGAAGTCTGCCAGGTTTCTAGAAACTGTGAATACAGAGAAAATAAGAGACCCTTATTATCTGATCTTCGCGAATGCGTAACAGGCGATACTCAATTGATTGATGCAGATTCTGGCAAGTGGATAGAAATAAAGAACATTAGCCCGGGTGCTAGAATTTTAGCTCTTGGCTCGCATCAAAAAATAGATGTATTTTCTGTTGATAATGTTTGGAAAACAGGTATCAAACAAGTTTTCGAAGTCCAAACCAGAACTGGTAGGAAAATTAAGACATCAGCGAATCATCCATTTCTAACACACAATGGCTGGAAACCTCTTGAAGATTTAGAGATCGGCAATGAAGTCGCCACGGCGATCTGGGTCGATAGTGATCTTTTATGGGAAAGAATAGAAACTATAACGCCCATTGGTCTAGCCGAGACGTATGATATTTCAGTTCCTAAAGCTAATAATTTTATCGGCAACGGTATCATAGTACATAACAGTGGCGAAATTGAGCAGGAGGCAGATATAGTTTTAGCTCTTTATCGAGATGATTATTATAATACTAACAACTCTAAGATGCCCGGAGTCTGTGAGGTGAATGTTTTAAAGCATCGTAATGGACCACTTGGTACCAGCTTTCTTCATTTTCACAATGAGACCACTCGGTTTTTTGCACTAGATTTTGCTAGGAGTAGACAGTAGCTAGTGGCAACTAAACAAGAAATTATTACTCTAGTAGAATTATATCTCGCCGTCACCGACGAACTTGAGGATCAAATCTATAAGAAGTCAGTAAATATTACGCTCTTAACTCAACAAGAGCAGATAAGAAAGCAACTGGAGGATTTAATTAGAGACTATGGCTCCCGTGTTTCAAGAGACAGCCTCCAGAATTCTAGAACTAACTAGATTTAAGCCTAATTATCTCGAAGATTTAATTCGACGCTCTGATGATTTTTTATGGCGCTTAGAAGATTTGCATCTTAAAGATTTGGTTTGTATGCCTTTAGGAATTCAGAATAAGTTAATGGAATTTGCCTACGAGTGCGGAAAGTATCCAATTAAGAAACCAGAGTTGATCGCAGATGGTATGGAGTTAATCTTTCAGATTCAGTGGCGATTATTTAGAACTGTAGAAGATCCAGACGATGAAGAATAGACACTTATATAGTCACTTCCAGTTATTAGTACAAGATTTCCATGCGATGGCTAATGGCTATACTGGCGAATGGCCACATATACCACCAGCACAAATTCGTACCCTGAGAATAAATCTTCTCAGAGAAGAGTTAGGAGAATTTATTAAAGCCTCGGACGAGGGTGATCTTATCGAAGTGGCTGATGCTTTAGGTGATTTACTCTACGTAACCTATGGTGCGGCCCTAGCCTGGGGTATTAGCATGGCTCCTATTGAACAGGAAATTCATCGTAGCAACATGACTAAAACAGTTTTAACTCAGCGAGAGGATGGCAAATCAGGCAAGGTTGAAGGTAAATTCTCTCCTCCTGATTTAGAACCATTACTTCTGGCTCAAGTCCCAGATGAATCTAGAGAATGACAGTTTATGTTGACGATATAATTGATTGGGGGGATATTGCCCGAGCCAAGGGTCTACGCTGGACTTTTTGGTGTCATTGTACGGCCGACACCGAAGCGGAACTTGAGGCTATGGCAACTAAATTAAAACTCAAGCGTGAGTGGCTCCAAGATAAAGATGATTGGGGTTGGCATTATGATCTAGTTCCCAGTAAAAGAACTCTAGCTATTAAGTACGGAGCCAAGCCCATTAGTTGCATTGAGATGGGTCGTATATTTAATACTCGCCTAGAATCGAGAAGAACCTGATGGGTTATACAGAGCTTCTTATTAACTCCGCCGAGAAAGGGAACTGTCCGGGTTGTGGACCTACGATGGAATCTCTAGATAATGGTCCCTTGCAACAGCTTTTCTCGGCGAAGGAATGGCAAGAGCTAGAAGCTTGGGAAATATGTTGTACCTGTTGCGGTTGGTTAGTATCATACATAAAGGGTAGTTATTCTTTCGCTAGTATGCCTCCAGATGCTAGTAGAGAAAACAGTTATCGTTGTGCCTTGGAACATCCTGAGCATCGAGGCAGTTGGCCTAATCCACAGCGAGAGGAGATGGTTGAGAAAGATTTTGATAGGCTGGAGCATCTCCAGCTTTTAAGTGAATTAGATCCTAATCACTATTTTAGGGATGAGTCTAACCAGTGTGTTTTATGCGGTAAGTATGCTCCCCATAAGATCGCCGAGGAAAGAGCTAATTATCAGGGCCATCCTTATACTAATTATCTCTGCTGCAAACACTTCGAGCAAGTCTTCGGACCCTTATCACATAGATATCCTAAAATTAAGCAACCACCAACTTGGGAGATTTCTAATTGAACCTCGTTGTTCTGCTAGGTAAAGTTCTAACTGAACCCACTTTAGAGTCTGCTCCGCAAGGGCGCCGAGTCTGCCGTTTCAGACTCTCTACATCCAATGGTAAGAATCGTCAGCCTGACTATCACTTTATTGTATTATGGGGTAGAGATAATACTGATATTCATCCAGAGAACGTAGCTAGGCTATTGCGAAGAGGGTCTACGGTCCAGATTACTGGACGAATCCACGAAAGTCGTTGGAGATCAAAAGAGACGCAAGAACCTCGAAGTCGGACAGAGATCATTATCAATAACATTCAGTTTATTAATCTAGCACCCAGAGAGCAGACCACCGAAGAGAGCAATGGCAATGCCCTATCTGAATAAGCTTGTACTTATGGGTCACCTAACTAGAGACCCTGAGCTACGATTTACCCAGACGGGGAAAGGCGTGGCTAATTTTAGCATTGCTACTAGCTCTGGTTCTGGAGAGTATAAGCAAACTGAGTTCCATCGCTGTACTATTTGGAACTCTAAGATTGAGTGGGCTACACAGGCTAGTAAATTACACAAGGGTGACCTAGTCTATGCTGAGGGTCAGGTTCAAACTAGAGAATGGGAAGACCAGACTGGCCAAAAAAGACAAGTCACTGAGGTGCTTCTCTTTCGTCTAGATTTTCTGCGCTCGCCATTGCCTAAAAATGAAACTGGCGATACCTTTCTTGATCCTTTGATGGATCGAGCTGAACAGATTATTAAGGCAAGTCGAGAAGTTAATCCAGATGATATACCGTTCTAGATGAAAGTCTATATTGCAGGACTAATTAGCAAGGGCGGCACTCTCTCAGCATTAATTATATCGCTACTAGTATTTATTCATTGTACTCAACCAGTAATTAAGAAGTCTGTAAATCCTTCTCCTACATCTATAAGTAAAAAGATAGAAACTCCAACTAATTATACTATAATTCCTACCAAATATCCTATAGTTTCTCCCAATGTTGAAATAAGTATGAGAGGTAATAACCAATCAGGAAAGGGAAGATAAAACTATATCTATCTCCCCTTCGGTGAACGTAAAGCGTGTTGAGGGAAGATTAGCGTTTGGAAGTAGAGATAGACGTGTGATGATATCGTTGTTAAAGGACGTTGAGAATAGATATCGTTGTTGAGAGACGTGGGAATAGAGAAGAATAGAGGGGAGGAGATCATTGTTGTGGAACGTAGGAAGTTGAGAAAGATGGTGCAATGAGATTGTGTTGTAGGACAGAGCTTATAGAGACTACTAAAAGCGTGTGCGCGCGTTGAGGTGGTAAACGCGCATCCACGCGCGTCATTTGGACGTCCGCGTGCGGCCGCGTACAGATGACGCCTGCGCGCACTGAATTGCAAAACTTGACTAGTCAACCTGGACTATACAAAGGTGACTTACAAATCAATTCCTCTCTGATTAGTTTTGAACTACTGGGAGTCCCGGATAATTGGAGTAACTCTGGGGTTTGGAGTCGGGCAGCCGCGATAGCTCAACATATAAAGATGTCGGAATGGACTGGTTTTGTAGTTTATTGGGGCACCAAAGAAAGAGAAAAGGCTGGCTGGCAGATAGCTGAGCTAGGTCATTCCCAAAGACTAGTAACTATCCAGCAATATCGTCACGGCTTGCTTGATGACGATAATCTTTACGCTTCGGTTAAACCTTTACTAGATGGCTGTCAGACTCAACGTAGAAGAAATCATAAGACAATAGCTGGAGCGGGGCTGATCTGGAAAGATAATGTTGGGCATTGTCATCTTCAAGTAGAACAAGAACTAGTACCTATGAAAGTAGGATGCTATACTAGAATAATTGTAGAGAGATTTGATGGAAAGCTATAGCCCCAAGCTTGAAAATGATCCGAAATATAGAAGAAAATTTCATCTTAGTATAGCTATGATCCGAGCCGGTATTGCTTGTGATCTAGGATACTGTTATTGGTGCAAGCAGCTAATAGAAAGTTGTGTTTGTAGCCTAAAAGACATTAGACAATATAAGCAGAAGCTTATTCGTGAGAATTTGCCCAGAGAATTAGAGAGAGTTAATTTACATGATGACGCCTAAACTTATCGCCGAACAGGGAACCTTTCTGATCTCGGAAGTTGGCTCCAGCGTTCACGGAATTAATATCTCAGGACTAGATGATTTAGACTTGATGGGTGTTTGCTTTCAGCCAGCTAGCCATCTATTAGGTTTGCAGCATTTTGCTCAGTTTATTTATCGAACAGCAGAAGAAAGAGCCAAGCATAATCCTGGGAATGTACAAGCACAACATGGTCGAACTCCTAAGTCCGAGGCTGGAGATATAGACCTAACTATTTATTCGGTGCAGAAGTTTTTGAAGCTAGCCTTGGCTGGCAATCCTAGTATTTTAGTTCTGTTTTTTTCTAAGAAGTTCCATGCTGAGTTTAATACCTTAAGCCTATCTATTGAATCTATGATAGATCAACAGTGTGCTGATAATTGGGCTACTAGTTTTCTTAGGCTTTCTGAATCAATTGCTTCTCTTCAGGCTGGGCCTAAGTTTCTAGGTTATCTTCGCGCCCAAAAGGATAGAATGCTGGGCTTGCGAGGTCAGATGCGAGTGCATCGTCCAGAATTAATTTCTAAATATTCTTATGACGTTAAATTCGCATGTCATGCTTGCCGTTTGGGACTGCAAGGTATTGAATATATGAAGACAGGCAGGATGACACTGCCCATGCCGGAAGCACAAGCTGAAACTCTAAGGCAGGTTCGTCGCGGGGAATTATTATTTAGTGAAGTTATCGACTGGATTGATCAATTAGATGCCGAGTTACTACAAGCTATGGACGCTTCGCCTTTGCCTAAATATCCTGATCATGGAGCAGTGGATGATTGGTTAACTCAAGCTCAATTGGAGTTCTTTGAGTGGCAGAAAGTCACACTCATCGGCTTACTGCAAAGATTACCTTAGTTAAGGCTGTAGAACTTATAGCTTCGGATCGATTCAAGGATTCAACTAAGAAACCTGTACGTTGGGTTCTTAAGATTAATCCTGAAGCTAGTAAAATCTTACTTCGAGTCGCTGGAGCCAATCCCAATGCTGGCTGGCAAGTACTATTTAGTTGTGACGCATTAAGTCTCTATGGCTCGCAGATACCCCTGGCTTATAAAGGTTATTGTGCTGAGATTCTTGATGCCTTTATAGGATTTGTTATAGCTAGAGATCCTGAATTAATTCGTTGGGTTGATAAGAATAGGAAATCATTATGAGAAAGATTCTAGTAACTGGCGATAGAAATTGGACTAACCGGCGTACTATTGAAATTGCACTGGCTCACTGGACTATGGATAATTTTCTGGAGGGGCAAGGCAGTGTTAATGCAAAGCCCTTACCGGCCGAGCAAGTAACAATTATTCATGGCGCGGCTCGGGGCGCCGATACCATTGCCGATTCCGTGGCTAAAGATTTTCATTTTAATTGCGGTGCTTACCCGGCTCTATGGGAAAAGTTTGGCAAGGGTGCGGGACCAATCAGAAATCGTGAGATGCTAGACCAGAATCCCGACGTATTCGTAGTCTTGGCTTTTCATGATAAGCTAGATGAAAGTACGGGAACTTTACATATGTCTCGTTATGCTGCAACTAAGGGTAAGCCGGTTTGGGTTTATCACTCGGATGGAACTAGCTACCAATTTATTGGCGAGCGTCGCTTTCTATGGCGTCGCTAATAAACTTTCTAGAAAGTATAACTGAAGAACAAACTAATTTAATCTTGCGTGAAATGCAGGCTATGTCGCGACCAGATTATGGTGATGCCTGCTTGAAAGCTAGAGTATCTGCTGCTCAAACTAGAAAAGGAACTTGGTCTATTTATTCTATGGCCCACGTCAATGCTTTATTGCTGGGCCTAGGTAGAATTAAATATGCTCAAAGCTACGATGTAGCTCGACTTATTTCTACAGTTGAATGCTTTGCTTATGGTCTTATGGGCCAAGGCGGCTTAAATTATGAAGAATATAATTTAGCTATTGGGCCAGTAGCTTCGGTATTATCGCCTGAGCTTTTTGCCGAAGAGCAAACTTGGGCAATTGAGCGAGTCGAGCCGGTAAAATATGTTCGCCCTTATCGGCCACCTAGTTATCGAACTCGTAAGGTCAAGCCTAATCCTGAGATTGATGTTAGAGCTTTAGTTGACCAGTTGGTTAAAGAAGCCGGTAAGGTAGCTCCGGCCCCTTCTATTCCTTTCGTAGAAAACGAAGCCGAAAGCCCACTGAACGCTATGCTCCGGGGTATCCAGCATTAAATTCTCCACCCTTTGATTTTTGTGTTATGCTTCAAGTCAAGGTGATTATCATGGAGCCGATTTCTGAGGTGCTCGGAACCCTGGTAGCCGGGCTAATTGAGATGGAAGCGAGCGCAGGTCGTGGCGATCGGGCGCAGCAGCTAGAGACGGCTGCGATCGACGCTTCCCTGCCCGGCCACGAGCAGTCAGGCTCCATGCTCGTCGGCCCTGTGCCAGCATGGCCCTGGAGCGCCTGAGAGCGCCCAGGAGCCTCGGGAGCGGCGCCAGCCCGTTCCCGGCCGCTGGCCGGCTTCGGGCGTCAGGCTGACTGGCTCAGGGCTCGCCAAGATGCGTTGCGAAAGGGCTTGACTGCGCGCACGCAACGTGCTAGGATGCGAGGATCGTCAGGGGCCGGGGAGGGTCGGTAGTGCTTTCCAGCCGCCGGCCCGCCCATAGCCCTTTCATAATTGAATAGAAAATTAGCAAGCCGAATGAGTTTAGATTATCGGGTTACTGATACGTGGGTTCGAATCCCATCGGAGTCTAGAAATAGATTCTGTGGCTGAGTGGTTAAAGGCAAACTCTAAATTCTAAATTTGTTTGCTAATCTATATTGAAGTCTTGAGGAGCCAGTTGGTAGTGTTAACTAAACTTCGGGTGGATTAACATGAGACTGACTCCTCAACTTAGCAAGAGGATGGTAGCAAGCCGGAAATAGTTTGGTTATCGCTATCCTTGAAAGATTGCACGAAGCCAGCTATGCTGGTTAAATTCCCGAACTATAATATTTGCTTGCTATCTCTTCTTGCTAGGTTGGCCAATCCCTGGGGTGTGTTTCCGGGCCACACTTGAATCTAAACCGGCGAGTTTTAAGGTGTTCTCGTAGAAACCTGAGTTTCTAGGATTCTTTTCTCTTCTGTTCGTCCCTCCATGATCGATAGTTAAAAAGAATCCAGGTAGGGCTTCTAGATTGAAAGATTTAGAGGTCCTACCACTAATTTACTAAATAGATAGTATTGGCCGGATGTGAATGGGTTATCTAATGTCATGGGTTCAAATCCCATTGAATGCTTACCGCTTTAGAAATAGAGCGTTATCTTTCATAGCTCAGCCTGGGAGAGCATAGAGCCGACTTCCCATTTATGATATTTGCCAATACTATTTGATGGGCTTGTGGCGCAGTTGGGAGCGCGTCTGAATGGCATTCAGAAGGTCGCGAGTTCGAGTCTCGCCAGGTCCACCATTAATTTCTAAGTGACTAGAGAGAAGTCTAGTAGCTGGTATTGGAAACAATACCTGATCAAATCAGCATAGCCACTAGCTTCCTTCTAGGGTATCGAGCCGGAAGAGGGATCGTTATCTGCTTTTGGACAGAGAGGTCGTGGGTTCGAATCCTACAGTCCCCACCCTAAATTAATTTGATATGGTCAGCACTGGCGAATAGCCTAGCAAGACGGTTAGATTGATTGCGGGGACTTAGCTCAGTCTGGTCAGAGCGCTATAACACGGTCTTTCAATATTTGCTCGATACTCTGAAAACTTTAGATGGAGGAGTAATTATGGATAATGATGGTTGGCCAGATCAAGTAACTTGGCCTCAACCCGAAACCCCGGTGGTTGAAGATCCTCGGGTCGAGAATCCTAAAAGCGAAAAATTCCCGCATATCTCTAGGGTGCTAGCTTAGAGATAAAATGCTGCAAGCCGAAGACCTTGGGTTATCAGCTAAAGATCCCAAAGTTATTAATTTGTTTGCAGTATTTAATTGAGAATTAACTTGAGCCGGCTAGGAATGGTTATCTAATACAGCGGAACCAGCCCACCCTGAAACAACGGGTGATATTTATTAGAACTAAACCAATGAAGGATTAAGGGAGGGGCAATGGCTCGCAAGACTCCAGCCTCGTTGAGCTTAATCTGGAGGGGCTGACTAAAAAGATCGTTTCTAAAAATTTGCTCAAGTTCTTTTGACATCCTCCCCATGGCAGCGAGTAGTTATTGAGCCGAAGAAGAATGGTTATCTTGGATAGAGTTCATTCTTTAATATTTGCTTGATGACTACTTATAGTTTGTTGGAGGGATGAATGAGAGATGTAATCGGTCCTCGGCAATAAGTAATTGCCTCCATAGTTCAGTGGTAGAATGATCGCCTTGTAAGCGATTGGTCGCAGGTTCGATTCCATGCTGGAGGCTCCAATTTTAACAGCTAGGCTTCGTTGTCCTGCTGGGGGAGGGAGTTTTAGGCGCCAGGGTTCTCCCTTATATCAAAAACTCTGACGTTTACTTAGCTAAAAGGGCTAGTATCAAGCCGAATAGGAATGGTTATCGCATTCCTTTCAAGAGTGACCAAACTCCATTTCTGATATTTGCTTGATACTAGCTTAATTTAATAGGGATTTAATATGAATGATAATGAACAGTTAATTGATAATGATGGTGATCTAGAAGTAATTCCAGAGCAGGGTTTCCCTGATTTTAACTAATGGTAATTAATAATGCCTGACGAAGAACTTTATTTCGGAGGAGATGACGAGAAGTAATGTCTAATGATAACAAGACACCAGAAGAGAAAGCGGCAGATGCTGCCGCTGACGCTATGAGCAATCTCGGTACCGATCAGCCTTCGCAGCCAGGTGACTAGTAGTGTCTAAGGCGGACGACCCGGTAAATGCACCGCACGATGACACAGAGGGCGGCAAGGTAATTCCGGCAGAGATTAATTCTAATGGTAAATAATTATGCCAGGAGTTAGCGGCGGTAGTTATGGTGGCGGTGGTCTTTAATAATGTCTGATGATACGCAGAAAGTTCTAGAAGATTGGGCGAAGGAAGTTCCGGCCAGTCCAATCGAAAGACCGGAGAATGAAATTCTGGACGCTGAGATCGAGGCCGCTTCAGGCTGGTAGTAAATTCTAAGGCACAGGATTGACCCTAGTCTAACCGCGTAATTAAAGGTCAATGACCCTTTAGCAACCGCGTCATTAATCTGTTTAGCACGCGAGGTCCAGTCTTTAAAGGAAATAAAGATCAAAGCGAAAGCAGGACGTGGGGAACCTGTGAGAGATAGTAGCTTTTGTGGGATTGTGCTACACCGAATAAACAATCCCACGTTCTAAAATCTTAATAACTGAATGGAGGATGCTTCAAATAGAATAGCCTCTCGTAAGAGTGACTAGGGCCTGTGAGCTATATTGGCCGGGCCTGCTATTTTAGATGGGCCACTCAGTAATCTAAGGTTTGCTGGTCAACCCCTGGACGAGGGTGATTATCTTGACTACCAGTAAGAGATAATATCCTCCATTCACTTATTAAGTAGGGGCTGAGAATTGGTGATCTCAACCTGTCTGTAAAATAGGCGCCTCTGGCTCTGCGAGTTCGAATCTCGCCCTTTGCACCAACCTTATAAGGAGAATAATAGTGACTGAATCAACAGAAGAACCCACTGAGTCTACCGAGTCTGAATCTTCGAAGGAAGAGAAGAGAAGGCAGCAAGCAGAGAGAGATAAGGGGTTTATGGAAGATCGTGTCAAGCGAGCCAGCGAACTTTAATAAGCCAAGGATAGAATTTATCTCTTGGCAATGGTGTGATCATTGTCAAGTCTATGCGCTGGTTTGTCCTAAGTGCCAGAATAACTGTTGCAATGCTGGGCATGGGGAAGTTGATGGCAAGCCGTGTGATCTTTGCCAGCATATATATCCATTGCAAATGTTCGGATGGGAGACAAATAAATCTCTCTTTGATTTAGTTGTCAATCCAGAATTAGTACAGCCCAGAATTGATGGCAAACCGTTTAGATGTTCTTGTAGTGGAAATATCTTTCGCAAGCATGGCAGTGTCTATGTTTGTAATGCTTGCAATGCAATATACGAAGGCGTGCCGATGGCAACCGTACATGATGGTCTGAGTTTCAAATTAGAGAACGGACAGTGATTGGAAACTGGTTATTAAGATGGGAGCACGGATAGTCTTCTATTGCAAGGACGGAACTAGTATCGAAAAGGCTGGCTCGTGTCCTGATCTGCATCACATGATTAGATTGAAGTATAAAATAGAGCTTAGAGAAAAGAAGAAGATCGTAGGGTGGAAGTTACGCTGGACAAAAGACAGAGACTTTCTTGGTTATGAGACTCAAGGAAGATATCACTAATTACCAGGCTCGTAATGTTATATATAAGAATACTCGACGCGACCCACAAGAAAGATCACAGAGAATGGGTCATAGCCAACGCAATAAGAAGCGGTGGTGCAAGGGCCACGTAGGTATTCAGCATCAATACGGATTCTGGATACCTGGCTATGGTCCGCAACATTTAAGCTGGTACGAGCAAGCCTATGCTCGACGCGGTGAGGTGTGGGCTCATCGTATTTGCGAGAATTGTGGACGTATAGATCATTATTGTGGAAAAGACATATTATCGTATAGTGTATGAATTTCGGGCCGATGATGACGCAATAGCAATTAATAGATTTAGAAGTGCGCTAGCTCGGCCGCCCTTGGGAATTGATCAGATTCGACTTGATAAGATCGACCAAGAGCATGGTAGTGTATGGGTTAATATTCGAGAAGAAATTATAAATATGGACGCATAACTCAGCGGTAGAGTGCCACGCCTACACCGTGGAAGTCGGTGGTTCGAATCCATCTGTGTCCACTTAATTAATACGCAGCGGGAAGGTCGGCATCTAACGGGTCCCATAAACCCAGCAAAATCGGTTCAACTCCGGTCGCTGCAACTCCTAATTCAATAGCGGGTCGTGGTTTGTAAAAGAACCGTAACGATAGCCAAGAGACGTGAGAAATCATGTCCGCCCGCTACTGAATTACCTTTTGAGGAAATGAATGCCGAAACAGCCAGCCAAGGGCGAAGCGGCTATCCAAAAGGCCGCAGCCAAAAAGAAGCAGAAGCAAGTTGAATTATTTATTTTCTATGTAAATGGTAAGATTCATAAGCAGATTCGACGAGCTAGATAAGTTAAAGAGAGCAATATAGTTATTATGGCACATGCCTTTTATCATGCCAAGAGTAGCGCTAAGAATTTTGGTGGTATTTGGGAAGATTATATTGAACTCCATAATTTTATGGATCACACCAAGGCGCACATTGCCGATAGCCGACATAGACTACTTCTTCATAACTCTTGGGGAATTTTTCTAGTAGAGAGGATCTTTGGTGGGATCTGGACTTGCAAATCTAATGGCAGGCATATTCCAACACGAGCTATCCTTGAAAAGCATGTACTTGAAGACTTACATTGCATTCCCACTTTGGAACAATGTTTCGTTAATGTACCAATTGAAGCTTGGCAATTCAAGAAGGCGCTACCTCTATCTCGGGAGTTTAATGAATAATGCAAGTTAATTTAACACGAATTCAATTAGTCCAACTGGTTGAAGAATATCAGAAGCTGCGAGACTGGGTGACAGTTAAAGATTTTTGTAATCAAGTTTATGGCGAGGGCAAAGTAGCTCAACTTGAGATTGAGACTCATGGTCAATACAATGATGAGGGTGGCACAAACTATAGCGTAGAATCTATCTATGCTACCAATGTGTCTGAAGATGAAATTGATTTTGATCTGTCATTGCCATTTTGGCAGACTATTCTAAAAGATCAAGAAGTTTCCGATAGTATAGAAAACGACGAAGACACAGCTTTATATACACTCAAGGATTGGTACCCTATCGGTGATGACAAAGCGGTAGCCGAAGCTAATGGTTGGGTGCAGTGGGACGAGTTGCCTTGCGATGAAGATAGTAGTGAATCTTATGATCTTGCTTCATCTCCCCGAGTTAATTTCGTAGTGACTAGTAATTAGCAAAGTACAAATAGGAAGAAATATATAATGCGATTTTCAGCAGAGCCTTCTAGTATCCCGGGTAGCCCAGCAGATTCTTCTTCCGGTAGCGGCAATGGTGCCGGCAACGAGCCCAGTAGCGTTCATAATAACGAAGATGAGCGGTAAGGGGTAACAATACTATCGAGGGGTAGCTTAATGGGAAAGCCTCGCCCGGATAAGGCGAGAGATGTGTACTCAAAATTTAAGGTGGAAGTTGCAAATGAAACCGGATGATGGCGAGTTTGGTTCGAATCCCACTCCCTCGACCCAATTTTATAGGGAAGTCTGGAGCGAGCATGGTAACATGATAAGGTACTGCGAGTCTCAAGAAGAATTGGATAAATTGGTAAAGGATCTTCTTGAGATTGGGTGGACTAAAGATCAGTTCTTTATTTTAGATAATGAAGAATCTACATAGACAGTTTGGCTGGCGCTGGGCAGAAGAATTAAAATGCGAGGAGGGTGTTTATGTTCGGCGTTGGGTTCTGGAAACGCCGATTGGCTCAATTCGACTCCATCATTGGCTTCGCTCGGATGATGCCAGATCGCACCACGATCATTCTTGGTCGTTCGTTAGTTTCATTTTTAGGGGTGGATATTCAGATATCACACCTGAATCTGAAACTAGACATCGGGCGCCATCAGTGGTCTATCGATCGGCAGAACATAAGCATTGGGTCCGAGTCGAGCCCGGAGGATGTTGGTCGTTCTTAATTACTGGCCCCAAGACTAGACGTTGGGGTTTTTGGCTCAAAGACAAGTTTATAGTTAGTTATCGTTACTTCTATGCTTTTGGTAAGCATATTTGTGAATGACAGAAGAACAATTAATAAATCTTCAATGTGGTGATACGATACATATTCGCCGCCCTGGCAAGTCTTGTGATATTTGGACGATAGACTATAGGATAGATAAATATAAGGTTCACGCAGTACAATTTGCCTACCCAATAGACAACTATAAAGTGGATATAGCACACATTTCCGATCTGAAACATAGTAATCATTACTATGCTACAGTAATTCGATTGAATAATCCTAATATAGAATTAGTTCATTTACCAATAGAATGCTTATCTGATCGAGGAGTTAGTAGTTGACAACTCAAGCCCCTCGAATAACTGGCCTATTGGATAGCGAACTAAGTGATTGGCGAGGCCAGGTCTATGGGTTAATTAATCCCTTAGTTGTTATTATTTACACTGTTGTTCAGATAGGTACTAGTTGGTATTATACTAAAGCAGTCAATGCTGATGATAATTCCAATACTCAATTTGTTGGTCCATTTACTGATCAAATTGTTGCTAGTACTATGATGAGTAGTGCTAAAACCCGCGATGGATTCTAGGAGGCTTTAGAATGGGTGAAGATTATCCAGGGCAGGCTCAGGACCAGGCTGATGAAGAAAGAACACGAGAAGAGGAGAGGATACAATCTACGCCAGAGAGTTGATTGTTTTGGGTAGAGAATAAGTAATGAGTGAGTGAAGATACCAATAGAGACCCCGAGAAAGAAATTGTAGATGATGAAGAAAAGAATTGGGGCGTAGTGGTCTACCCTCCCACCTCTTAATTCAAAGGAGATAATTGCTTTGCCATTTATTGATGAGCGTCCAGGCAGTCCAGGAACTACTGACGCCGATGACCAGGGTGATCAGGGCGATAAAACTACTGATGACAGAAGGGAGTAGGCTAGAAATGTCAGATAACGAGCCGCAGCATCCTCGCCCTACTGATGATACCGATTCAGTTTTAGAGGAGCCAGTTCGGCCAGGTTCACGATAGATTAAAATAGGTCGAGGAGTAGCTTAGCTTGGTAAAGCGCTTGGTTTGGGACCAAGAAACCGGAGGTTCGAATCCTCTCTCCTCGACCATATTTCTAAATTGGAGTAACATATATGAACAGTCTTAATTGCTGGGGACCAGCCGAACTCGATACCAGTCCCGGTGGCGATGTTCAAGATGACGATGACAATGAAGGTAATCGTAGCGGCTAGGTAGAAATAATCTATTAAGGTGCCTGTAGCTCAGTGAATAGAGCGAATGCCTTCTAAGCATTAGGTCACAGGTTTGAGTCCTGTCGGGCACACCAATTTTTCTACTCACGACCTCGTGAGTAGAAAAATTATATGGAGCATCATTAATATCGGGACCATCCGGGAGAGCGATAACCGGAACACCTCTCTCCCAAGAAGCCACGGAAGCCTCCACTAACCTTCCAAGTTCTGGCGCCATGACCTCGGATGGTCCTGACCCTTATTTTTAGGATGGAGAAAAAATGTCCGAAGAAGAAGATGCTGCCCAGCCAGAAAGTTCTGAAGATGAATATGATTATGATGAACTCAAGAAGATGTTCCAATGATTTTTGACAAAGACGATGATGGCCCAGGCCCCAATGGAAGTGATCCTCCCATATCCGACCTTGGCCCCGGTGGACATAACTAATTGTCTTCTTTTGCTAATCCTCAAAAGGGTGATTCAGTTGAAGTGCGTGGAGTTATAATAAGTCTTCTTGGTGGTATAGCTATAGTTGAATTACATAGATCATATCCGCCTGGGGTTAGAATTCCTATACAAGTAGCAGGTCTTCGATTTATTATACCTCTAGAATCAATTGTAGAGGTGAAAGAGGAATAAACCAACCCAACGCTCCGGGGTAGCTCAATTGGTGGAGCAATTGACTGTTAATCAATAGGTTGCGAGTTCGAGCCTCGCCCCCGGAGCCATTAATTCTAAAATGAATCTTAATATGACATCAGGATCTATACGAGATCGCTGTATAGAATGCGGTGATACAGTAGATGATGCAAGCTGTGGTTGGGGTGAAAGCTATCTTTGTCTTTGCCGTCTTCATGGACTAGCTGCCTGGGGCTTGCATATTTCCCGTTGTGAAAGCTATTTACAAAAGGGTATGCGCTGCGCTCGACCATCTGGTCATGAGCTTCCACATGTACGATATCCCTTAGCTTGGAGTTAATGTGCCGACCGACGAAGAGATCCAGAGACACATTCAAGAAGAAGCTAGAGATGCAACTCGCAACGAGGGCGGTGGTCCAAGAATTGATCGAGAGGCTAATGAGAGAAAGCCTGAGACAGGTCGTTCAGTAGGAGAATAATTATGGCCACCGACGAAGAGAAACAACGTGCAACTGAAACTGCTGATCGTCTCGCTCGTGAACAATTAGAAAGGGCTTCAGAGGGACAGGCTAAAATTATAGAGGATTCCTCTAGGCAGCGAGAATCTCAGTAAGCTTCTCGTAGTTAATTTGCCTTAATGTAAGGCCGGAGAATATAATGAAAAATATTACCAAGCATGTAAGCCAGAAGGCTACTCCGCAGCGCTATCCAATTCCTGGTCGGGAAGCGGATATGACTACCAACTATGCTGGCGCCTATGCCTTCAAGGCAGATATTTGGACAAGACTTCAGCGTTTCCTAATCATAGGAACTGAGGGCGGGACTTATTATGCAAGTGAAAAGACGGTAACGCTAGATAACTACCAAGCACTCAAGGAATGTGTCGCCGAGGACGGGCTTCGCGTTATCCGTACCCTGGTTGATATTTCTGTATCTGGTCGAGCGCCCAAGAATGACCAAGCTATCTTTGCTCTAGCTTACTGTCTTAAGTATATGGGTCAGGGCGAGAATGACCAGGAAGCTCTGGCTATTCGTCGGGCTGCCGTCCAGGCGGTAAATAAGGTTTGCCGTATTGGTACGCATATCTTTCAGCTTGCCGAGGCCGTCCAGGCTTTTGGTGGCTGGGGTGTATTGACTCGACGTGCTGTTGCTGATTGGTACAATACTAGATCAGTTGATCAAGTTGCCTTTCAGGCGGTAAAATACCAGAATCGAGAGCGGTGGTCGCATACCGATCTACTGCGACGTAGTCATGTTAGGCATAATATGCCGCCGGAGCTAGAAGATAGAGAGCTACGTGAAGCTCTTTATGGTTGGATTTGTCCGGAGCGGCCCGTCAGCGAGAAGGCTCGCTCTCGGCCTTCCTTTCCTAGGCAATGGCCTTGGGCGATTGCCAATGCCGAAGAAATTGTTTTACAGAATATTCCTTTGATTGAAGGATTTACCAAGCTTCGTCGAGAGACTGATTCCCGGGCAGCAGCTAATCTCATTCGAGAATATGGACTACCTCGCGAGGCCGTGCCGACCCATTTTCTTAATGATGTAAGAATTTGGGAGGCGTTGTTTGAGAAGATGCCTATGACTGCAATGATTCGCAATCTAGGCAAGATGTCTCAAATTGGTCTGCTTGATGGTATGTCTGTAGAGACCAGCGAAGTTGTTAGTCGGTTAACTAATTTTGATATTCTTCGCAGGGCTCGGGTTCATCCTATTAATATCTTGGTAGCCATGAAGACCTATGGCCAGGGCCACGGGGTCAAGGGTTCACTAACTTGGACTCCAGTACAACGTATTGTTGATGCTCTGGATGATGCTTTCTATGGTGCCTTTGAGAATATTGAGCCCATCAATAAGCGAGTGTTAATTGCTATTGACAAGTCTGGCTCAATGACTTATGCGACCTCAGCTACAGTCCTTACCGCATTAGAAGCAGCCGCAGTTATGGCTATGGTAACCGTGAGGAAGGCCCAGGAATATTTTGTTATTGGCTACGATGATACTCATAGAGTTTTGGATATCAGTCCCAAGCAGCGCCTTGATGACGTATTGAGGCGACTACCTCATGATGGAGGCGGGACGGATGCTTCGGTTCCAGCTCGTTGGGCGCAGTCAAGCAAAATTGCGTTTGATGCTATTTGCCTCTACTCTGACGGAGAGTCGTGGGCGGGACATACCCACGCTAGCCAGGCCCTTGATGCTTATCGTAAGGTCAGCGGCATTAATACTCTTTTCTGCACTTGCGATACCGTAGCAAATCGAACGCAGTTGAGTGATAATTTGGATGCTCGATCCATGCACTGCGCAGGTTTCGATGAGCAGGCGCCATTACTAATCCAGAATTTTATCAAGGAGAATTAAATTGAGAATTACTAGAGACGACGGTGATGGTGTTGGCCCTGGACGAGACCTTTAATGGAAGCCAAGGGGGCTGCGGATAAGCCGGCCAGGTTCGTTCCGTTTAGCCAGGAAGACCTTGACCATCGCTTCAACTATCATCCACCCCAAACCGAGGCTCGCGCTAACGCACATTCTAGTGTACGATCGGCTTGTCGGATTCTGGCCGAACATTTAGCCCGGACCCTTCCTTCCGGTCGAGAGCTAGCAACTGCACTTACCAACCTAGAACAGGTAATGTTCTGGGCCAATGCAGCGCTAGCTCGCCATCCAGATAATCTAGAAAAAAGATAGACGATACACGGGTTCATCCCTGCAAGGGGAGGAGGCTTAGGGTGAAAATCCTAACCAAGGCAGTTGTTGTTGCAATTGCTTTTCTCGTCTCGGGACTCGCACTGGCACCCAATGCTAGTGCGAGTTTTATTTTTAATTGGGCGGGGGCTCCAACCACTCCTCAACGTTGGGTTCCGGCGCCGATAAATGATTGGGATCTTATTGCTACAGATGATTTAGCTACTGATCTGGCTGGAACCATGCAGGCTCAGCATGGTTCCGATTGCTCAGCGCCCCTAGCCACGCATCAAATTCAAGCTTTAGCTGACTCAGTTTTTATTTGTAGCAACCATTTAATGACGGCACTAAATGGCGGCGGCGATGCGCCCAAGGGCTATGCGGCTGCATATTTCTCGCCAGCACAGATGGTAGATATGTCTAGCGGAGTTGCCCAGATTGACTGGCAAGTATCTACTCAGCGACAATCTCTGCGTGACTGGTGGGATCTCTGGCTTACGCCCTTTAATGAAAATTTGGTCGTGCCCTTGGGTAACTTTCCAGCCTTCAATGGACCGCCGAAAGATGCACTTCACTTTAAGATTGATAATGGAGTTTGTTCGCACAATCAGGCCGATGGCAATGGTACTATTGTAGTTGTTACTGAATATCATAATTTCCAGCCAGTGCAGGAAACGTCTAATTCTCGTTGCGTTGAAGATGCTATTGGCGGGGCTATCTCGGCTACGACTCGAACTCCATTTGAGTTAGATATTTCTCAGGGTCACGCTCGGATGTGGATACCTGGAGCGCCAGCTAATCTTCAAACTCTTGCCGATCTCAATGTTAGCTTAAGTTCGGCTCAAGCTGTAGTGCAGTGGGGGCATCATAGCTATAATCCTACCAAGGGCTGTACCTGTAGTCCTAATACATTTCATTGGTCCAATGTAAGTATTGCGCCCTCGATTCCTTTTAGTATGCTTCGACCCAATGGTACCAACCCTGTTCATGCTGGTATCAATACGCACATGGTATTGCCGCAAACTGCGGCCGATGGTGCTATGCTACGCTTTGCCGCGCTAGGCAGCATTCAAGTTTCCTTCGATGGTGGAGCTTTTGTACAAGCCCAACGACAGGCCCAGGACGGTCCGGCCTCCGATGGTAGTATTCATGAGGAGCAAACATCTAATTACTGGATGTCAGTTCCAGTCGGTGCCCAAACTATTGATTTCCAAGGTGGTCCCAATAGTCTAAGCTCAACTTGGTGGGTTCAAGATGTTAGCGTGTGGTCACAGACAGTAAAACCAATTCCTTCACCTAGTCCAAGCATTAGCCCGACCGGCACACCTTTGCCTACGCCTACTTCACAACCCACTCCAATAAATATCAATGCCGTACCTTGTACGGTTGCTCTTTCTACTGGTTCTGCCAGTGGAACTTGCACAGGAAGTTTTCAACCTAACTAGACTTTCTCTTCTCTCCCGTCGTAGGGGGCGGCACTCAGAAATGGGTGCCGCCTCTCTCTATGTAGGAGTAAACAACTATGAGACAAATTAAAAGATCAGAAGCGGAAATCTATTGAGCATGGTAAATCCAAATGGCCAGGAATGACCTATGAACAAGGAATAGAGGATGCTTTGCTCTGGCTTTTCGGTGAGACTGAGGATCACCCAATGAAGGACCAATGAAAAATCTTAGATTACTAATGCCAGCCTTAGCCTTAGTTGCTATGGCCTGTACTCAAACAACCTTTACTCAACCGTTGTCATCGCCGTCGCCTTCCCCCACCGTTCAAGCCCAGCCAATTCTAGCTACTCCTATAAACGATGTTTGCCATAGCCAAGGCTTAATATTTTGCGCTATTAATTCACAAGTAACTCAAGACACTATTGAGAGTACTATCTGTAAGTCAGGCTGGACAAGCACTATTCGACCCCCTAGTAATTATACTGATCCTATTAAATTGGCTCAAATGCGCCAAGAGGATTTACCTGGCACCATTCATGATTACGAAGAAGATCATCGAATGCCGCTAGAACTAGGGGGCGCTTCTAGAGATATTAACAATCTAAGTCCCGAGTTAGGTGCTTCGCCAAATTCTAAAGACTCTGATGAGAATGCTTTTAATAAACTGGTATGCTCTCACAAGATTCTACTTGTAGTTGCGCAAACTAATCTTATTGGTAAGTGGCTTAAGCCTGGACTAGGATACAAAGAGTAATTGTCAATACATATTAAGCGATCTAGTCGGCAAGGAATTGCTGTTAGAATTGTGCCGCCAGATCCGCCTACGAGAATGCAGCAATGCGAGAAGCATGGTTATTGGCCGGATAAGCTTACTCATTGTCCTATTTGTCAAAGGTCTTTGACAAATCACATCATTCCTAATGGATCTTATAAATGACTAAATCAATTGATACCTATTTTAGTATAGATGTGGAGACCGATGGCCCCGCTCCCGGTATTAATAATATGCTTACTATTGGGGTGGCAGCCTTCTCTGGTGAAGATGGCGGTCATTATGAGAGTTTCTATAGAAGATTGGCGCTCTTGCCGGATCTAAAGTCTGATCCTAAAACGATGACTTGGTGGATAAACCAAGACGAGAAGGCTAGGGAAGAGGCTTTTGGTTCCGGTCCACTTCTTCCAAGAATGGCCGGGCCACCTTATCGCGTTCCGGCCTATGACGTTGTATTAGAGCTAGCGGCTTGGATTGATAGAGTAGCTATCAGCGCCCAATCTCGAAGAAGAATCGCCATGGCTTGGCCTGCGACCTTCGACTTTGGTTTTATTAATTACTATTTTCATCGCTTTCTAGGTGAGAATCCTCTAGGTTACGCAGCCCTTGATCTAAGAAGTTATGTAATGGGTTTGATGCGAAAGCACGGCTATAATGAGGTAAGAGAGGAGCAAGTTAATAGTCTTTTCGGCGAAGTGGATAAGTCTGATTTAACTCCGCATATTGCTATTGATGATGCTATTCGCCAGGGTCGTCTTTTCTTTCATATTCGAGACCACGAACTAGCTTCCTCGGATAAGATCAAATGACTGATCTAACTCGTTGGTTTAATCCTAGCCCTAAACTCTCTATTCGTTTAGAGCTTAATTGGGTTGATGCCTGGATTGGTGGCTATTATAGTCAACGCTCAGTAATTAGTAATGATACTGGCTGGGATCTATGGATCTGTATCCTACCTTGTTTTCCAATCCACATCCGTTATACTCACGATTTTAAGGCTAACGAAGAGAAAGCTAGATATCATCCACCGCCGAGCTAGTAGATTTAATCATGAACCAAGAAGCTCGGCTTGGTTCTTTTCTAGGAGTTTTGCGCCTATGTCTTCGACTCTGCGTGTTTCGCTATCTGCCGTAGGTCAGTCCTGTGCTCAGGATTCTGTAGCCCCTGGTGTTTTTCCTGGCGCTGGCCATTATGCTTTTCTCCTAAATTGTAATGGCCAGCCAGTAGTTCGAGCCGGCAAGGAATACGGTCCAGTTCCCTTTAATCATGGCTATGCTGAATTTGTAGATGTACCCCGGGGCGAGTATCTCGTACTGGATATGCTTAATCCTTTTGGGGTAGGTGGCGTTACTTTTCAGTCTAACTTTGTAGCTTTTGGAATCGTAGAAGTTTGCGGTTGTTGCGAAACTGTTTGCACTAAGATTTATCAAACAGGCTGGCATCATTGCTTTACTACTACAGTATTGGCAGCAGAGATTCTGGGGCGAGTAGGGATTCTTGATGCTGGGTTGGTTCAGAGAATTGCTGAACCGCTTATGGAAGCCATCAAGTTGGGTACTCCCGTACGGGAAGAGACAGTTCTCGTAGACAATATCGGTCGTATTTTTGGGCAATTCACTGCCACTGCAACTACTAAGAATTAAGCTTTATTTCAACAGAGCCCTCCTTCGGGAGGGTTCTATTTATTTAAGGAGTAATTATGGCCCATAACGATTGGGAAGTATTTGATCCTCGCGACGGAATTCCTATTCATGTAACTGATTCAGAAGAAACAGCTAAGCAGATCAAAAAGGATTTAGGTAACGGTTGTGATTATGCTCCAAAGAATATGGAAGCCAGCGGTAAAAGCTGGACTGAGTGGAAGCAGTAGCTCATCTCGTAATTGCGACGAGGCTATTTCTCTTTTAGTTGTACTAGGTTGTATGCTAGGAGTTATAGGATTAACTATTTTAGTAAAGCTACTCGTCTGGTTTAATCTATAAATTAAGAGGTTGGGCCGGTACCTTATGTTGGCTAAAGGACTTGACTCATAATCAAGCGAACGGGTGTTCGATTCACCCCCGGCCCACTAATTATAATCACTATAGAAGATTTGTAAAATAGGATAAAAATGCCTAAGAATTATGTAGGAATTTCTCTGGATACCAGCGCCTCGATGAGCCCCCATGCCAGGCTTGCCGTAGCTGATTACAATAGTCTTATTGCCGGTCTTAAAGATGGAGCCCAAGCCGGTGGCCTAGACACTATTGTTAGTGTGGTTCGTTGTGGTGTAGGCTATGGGGCTACAGTCGAGCGGGACGTGGTTAATTCTAGCGTTGCTGCGCTAAAGAACCTAACTGACTATAGGGCTAACGGCGATGGCACTCCACTTTGGGATAGTGTCGGCATGCTGATTGATATGCTAGAGGCCACGCCAGATATTAATGATAACGAAGTGTCGTTTCTGGTAATGGTCATTACTGATGGAATTGAAAATCGATCAAGGCATTGGTCGGCCAGTAATCTACGTCGTAAGATTATGCAACTGCAAGGGACTGATCGCTGGTCTTTTGTGTTTCGAGTTCCCATGGGCTATGCTCGGGATTTGACTGATAAGTTGGGTATTCCCGAAGGCAATGTTTTAGAGTGGGAGCAGACTAGTCGAGGATTTGAAAGAGCTACTCAAAGCACAGCTACCGCCTTGCGCGGCTATCTTTCTGGGGTAGCAACCGGCAAGCGCTCAACCAATAGGTTCTATGCTGATCTCGCTGGAGTGACGCCTAGCGACCTCAAGCGTGAACTAGAGAATATTACCGATGCAGTTGTCATTTGGAATGTTACTAGGGCCTCTTCGATAATTAAGCCCTTTTGTGAAACCAAGAGTGGACAGCCCTATGTGAAGGGTCGAGCTTTTTATGAGCTTACCAAGACGGAGACTCTACAAGATTATAAGCAAATTGCTATTTGCGAGCGGCAAACGGGTAAGGTCTATGCCGGGCACGGAGCTAGGGATATGTTGGGTATTCCTACTTTTGGAAGTATTCGACTGTCACCCGGCATGAATCCTCTCTATGATATTTTCGTACAGTCTACTTCATTGAATCGGGTACTGCCCGGTGGCTCCAGGCTTCTCTATATTATTAAGCCATAAGGGATAGAAGTGAATCCGCTCAAGCCAAGAAACTGGAAAGTTAATCCTACATTTAGTCCTCGGAGGGATAAGCAATTAGAACTTATTAATGAGACAACCGACCAAACGATCTGGTTAGATTATGATGATGTTGATCATAAAATAGTAGATGCTTTTGCCTTACGTTTACTTAAGATGCTTAACCAGGATACCTTTGATATAGACTATTCTGGCTGGGCACCTTGCCAACACAGCGACGAAGAGAGGGTTAAGGCTAATAAATTCATTGATGAAGTCCTAGGGGTAGAACCCGATGGATTCAGTAATTATTTTACTGGCTGGAGCGCAAGCCGGGGTGGTCCACTGGAATATTTGCTTTGGGTACTCGATGGAGAATTAGGTGCTACCCCTGAATTAGTTTGCGATCAGTGGATAGCAGTGATTGCTAAGGGTCAGATTAAGAATATGAAGGTTTGTACTTATATTCAAGCCGATAGTTTTCTATTGGGTGTAGCCGAGACCGTTCGCTGGTGGCGCAAGAAGCGAGCAGAATTAGAGGTTTAGAAATAAATGATTGGTAGAATATATTTTGCGAATATTGGCAAGGAAGTAGAGACCATTGAAATACCTGCCCCTCGACCCCTCGAACCCACTATTCCAGTTCAGGTACCACCCGAGCCTATCCTGGCTCCAAGAATACCAGAGCCCAGTCCAGTCTAAGTTAGCCTATGGCTATCGAGCCTGGGCATTATATCCATACCAGAATAACAATCTCTGCGCTTTAAATGATACTACCTTTGCTTGGCGCCCGGGAGTTAATCAAGCTCAATGTTCAAAGTGTTTTCACTTTGAATTACTAAAAATTGTAGATAACGAAAGAATAAAATCCGGCAAGAAGAATTTCCGGCGAGCCGGTGCCTGGGGTCACAGCTGTGGATTCTGGTGTACGTATCGTTTATCTATGCTTCCCAATTATAGTGGCTACCCAGGGAAAAATCCTACAGGAGTGAATTGGTATAGTAGTATTTGGGGTTCAATTATTGGCTGGGGTCAATGTACTCGTCATGAACTAGGTTGGCGATGCGAGTATGCTATGATCATAGCTTTTATGGACCCCTTTGGTACGGCACTGCCAATTCCTAATTCGGATTTTGATAGGCGTATGCAAAAATATCGTAGCCTTCTTAAATCTCTAAGTCAGAGATTTGATGTTCCAATTGTTTCCCAGGATAATCTAGAAGAATTTACAGTTAAAACTGTATTGAGTATGAGTGAGCAGTAAAGATAATGAAAGGTATCTTTAAGTTAATCTCTCATCCAGATGGCGGCTGTGGTGATTATGATGCCCTAGTAGCTACTGAGTGTTCCGAATGTTTTATTCGCGTAGCTGCCTGGAAGGAAACTGGCAAGAATGTAGATCCTACTAAATACTGTGAAGGATTCTTTGTCTCGGGGTTTTCGTCACATAATAATTATGATCAGATTCCTTGGAAGCGGCGTATTAAAAGCGCCTGGAAAATGCTTCGAGGTCGCTATGTTGAAGACTTTGAGATGTTTTCTAAGGATGTAGTAAATAACTTCATCCAGGCTCTGGAAGAATGTCGAGATACAATTTTTATAAAGGAAGACGAGGATGGAGAACAACAAGCAGCTAGCACTGATTCGGAATCCCCGAGTTCAGATTGAAGATCATAGTATGAGAGAGTGTCTATTCTTCGATGCTTATATTTCTGAAGGTCAAGCATCTCTTCAGATTGTATCTCTACCATTGCTTGATATTCCCGGAGCTAAATTTGATGTCTCGGCCCTGGAGGGAAAGCCTTGCTGGGTAGCAGTTGAAGATAACTTTGTGAAATTTGTAGATTGGTGGAGAAAAGATTAATGAAGAGACTTCTTATTCTAGCTTTAACTCTAGTGGCCTGTGGAGGTCAGGTACAAACAACTCAGGCTTCTGGACCAAGATTTGTTGTCATTGGTAATCAACAGATGAATGGCTATACCCTAGAAGTTATCTGTGATAGCACTCAGAATGTTATTATTTACCATTCAACTAGCGGTAGCGTTGCCGTATTTGGCGATACTAGAGCTGGTAGTGTTTGTTAATGACTCCTGTGATTCTTTTTCAGGGGTTTATGGCTATTTATGGTACAGCTATGGGAGCAGGTCCCTTAGTTCAGGGCTATAGAATTTGGCGTCGGCGTGCGTCTAGTGATGTCTCGCTTTTTAGTCTTAGTCTTATTGGTCTGGGTTGTGCTTTCTGGATGGCCTGGGGTATAGTCTCTTATAATCCTCCTCTTATTATTGCTAATGTTGTAGCTTGTTTTGCATATACATTTGCTATTGCTATGGCTATCTATTTTAGGGGGGCCAGAAGATAATGTCTCTGTTCGGAAGTAACGATGATAGCAATAGCGAGAATTCTAACTGCCCTCATGGCAATGATCCTATGTCTTGCGATACGTGCAGACAAGATCAACTAGCTACGCTTAGGGAAATTCTGGAACCCAAGTAATAGCATGGATATAATTCTTGCAGGTGTTTTACTCGTAGTTCTTATAGCTTCCTTAATTCTTATTTTCTGTGTTCTGGTATACTTGATTATAAGAAATATCTTCTTGATTATAAGAGAATTGCGTAGGTAGAAAAGAAAGCGGAGCTGACAAAATAATTTAGGGGAAGGCGCCTAGGCCCTAAGAGCCCCGTCCTGGCGCTCCAAGCCCTGCCTCCTGCTCTCGGTCGCTCCGCGCCCTCGGGGCTGTCCTGGGGCATCTCAGCCCTTCCTGCGTGCCTGCCCTGCCTGT
>WNGH01000051.1_pt1 | contig 98402 bp, 101 predicted proteins | sample 5400631 | NCBI WGS metagenome assembly WNGH01 (sample SAMN13153373, study PRJNA577476) | soil metagenome | isolation source: 115 cm soil or saprolite under Garry oak tree replicate 1 | place: USA:California | collected 2016-06-15
ATAGCCCTGGCCCTTGTCGAAACGACGCAGCCGGCGCAGGACTTCGGCCTGGACGCGATTGCCGATGCGCTGGAGGGCGATGACATCGTCGCCCATGGTCTCGGCCGGCACCGCGTTGAGGTCATCCTCAGCCAGCTGACCGAGGATGGAGTTGATCTCCTCGAAAGCCTGCTCGGAGGTCCAACTCCCCCTCTCCCCAACCACAGAACGCATGTTCGTAGTGTAGCGAATGAATGTTCGGGAGTCAAGTAAAATTCGTAAGAAATCGTGCGCTTCGCCGGACGTGGATTCGGCCACAGGCCCGCCCTCACTCACTTTTCCCAGTCCTGCTGACCAGCAGCGTTCGCAATGACAAGACCCTCCCCAACGGTTGGGGAGGACACGTTCAGAGCTGCCCGACCACTCCAAGGAAAAGCGGTGCATCGGACGCGTTGTCGATCAATGCGACGGCGAACGGGCGATCAACCCTCATCGGGAGGCGAAGGGCTGTCGCCCCAACGACTCCGGTGGCGGCAGTGGCCGTCGTCCCTTTTTCGTCGACCTCGAGGTGCGTCTTCTGCACCACGCGGGTTATGAAACAGCCGCCGCACAGGTCGGGCATACCGGGCTGGCCCATGCCCATTGCCTTCAGCTCGGGGAGCAGCTCGGCGCTGTAGTCGAGCGTGAACTTTGGCATCACCAAGCCGCCGTCGCAGAACGCTGAGACATCTGGCGCGGCTGATTTGTCGGTGCAGTGAGACCCGCCAAGCAGGTCACCTACAGCGCCGTGCAGCAAGACGAGTGTTTGATCCCAGACTCCGCGAGTGAGGAAGCGTGAGAATTCCGCCGGCGTGAGCACGGCGCTGGGCGCCAGCAGCAGCATGCTGAACCGGCCGCCCTTGTAAGGCAGCAGCGCCGCTCGGTAGTCGCGCGTGGCCACCTGGGTGACACCATCCTCGCGATGCATCATCGGAACCTCGACGGATGACCCCGAGAAGGTATGAAAGCTCGCCGAACCCGCTGATTTGAACTCGGTCGCCCAGAGCGCGTGAAAGTAGGTGGCGTTAACGAGGTAGGCGCGTGCATTGGGATCGAAGCTGTCCACCAGCTGCGGGATCTTGTGATGTGTCGCGTTGCCAACCCAGTCGTTGACGACTCTCGGTGCGCCCGCCGAGGTGAAATCGAGGCTTGCGATCTGGGCCCGGTAGTCGCCACGCAAGCGCGCGGCGTACTGCGCATTGATGGTCAGGTCACGCGCTGCCCATACTGCCTGGGCCAGCTCCAGCTGGACGTCCGGATCACTTTCCACCAGGCGATCGATCGTCTGTTTTGCCTGAGGGCTCGGGTCGACCGACGGATCGAGTCCGAGCACAGCGAGGATCGAGGCGCGCGAGCTGCCGTGGGCGGCGGAGGCCGCCATGCTCAGCGCCAGCGTCGCGCTCAACGGGGAGATGAGTACGTTCTGGGCGCCCGGTGCGGCGAGCAGGCGGTCAGTCAGCGCGAACCCAAAGCCGGTCGATGAATCGGTGAGCTTGATCGACACGCGTTCGACCCCTGGCCCCGGTTGTTCGCACGCGGCCACCAGCAAGGCGGCAAGAAACATCGCTCCGATGACTCGGCGCCGGCCCATAACTCTGATTACGCCAAATGCGGAGGCCAGGTAACGCGGCCTGGTTGAGGTCAGCCCTTTACGTAGCTGAGCTTCTCCGCCACCTTGCCGTCGCGAACCTTGAACAGGTCGATGCCGCGGACGCGCCCGCTTCCCCAGTCGAACCGCCACCGTACGGTCGCGCGATCGCCCCCGACCACCATCTCCTCGGTCTCGAAGCGGGCATTTGGGGAGTCGTTGAAGAATCGATCCCAGAACGCGCGCATCGCGGCCTGGCCGACCACCCGCTCCCCGTCCGGAACCGGCAGGGTGTTCTCGAAGATGCAGTCGTCGGTCATCAACGCCATCACGGCGTCGACGTCGTGCCGGCCGAAGGCCTCGTTGAAGGCGGCGACTGTCTCAGCTGTGTCCATCAGGCCTAGCCGATCATGCGTGCGATGACTTCGGAGAGGTTGGGTCCGCCCTTGCCGAACGGCACGGAATGCACGCGATGCGCGAACACCATCTCGGCGACCTGGCCAACGTGGGTCGTGTTCACTTTTTCGGCGGTGTCGTAGGCCGCCTTGGCCTGGGCTGCGCGCGCGCAGACCAGGTCGGAGCGGTGGCCGTCCACCTCGAGGGCGATGGAGATCTGCGCGATCAGCCGCAGGATCTCGCGCGGCAGCTCGACCTCGGGGAAGGTCGCTATCGCCTCGGCGATGTGCGCGCGCACGTCCTGCTCAGACTCCGCATGCTGCTGGACGAACTTGTGCGGGTCGTCCTCCCACACTGATCGTTTCTCGACGATGGCGACTCGCTGGTCGAGGTCGCGAATGCCTTCCACGTCCACGCACAGCCCGAACCGGTCCAGCAGCTGCGGCCTCAGCTCTCCCTCTTCCGGGTTCATGGTCCCGACGAGGATGAACCGCGAAGGGTGCGAGACGGAGACCCCCTCGCGTTCGACGGTGTTCACGCCCATCGCGGCCGCGTCGAGCAGCACGTCGACGATGTGGTCGTCGAGGAGGTTGACCTCGTCGACGTACAGGATGTTGCGGTTGGCCTCGGCCAGCACACCGGGCTCGAAGCGTCGCGAGCCTTCCTTCAACGCGGCCTCGAGGTCGATGGTCCCGACCACGCGGTCCTCGGATGCGTTGATCGGCAGCTCGACCACGCGCATACGCCGGGTGGTCACCGGCAGCTTGCCGGCAGCCGCGCGGTCGCGGCAGTCCGAGCACCAATCCTCGGGGTCGTCGGGGTGGCAGCCGAAGTGGCAGCCTTCGACGACCTGCTGGTCCGGGAGCAGGCGCGCGAGGGCGCGCACCGCTGTTGACTTGCCGGTGCCTTTCTCGCCGCGGATCAGCACGCCACCGATGGTGGGATTGATGGCATTGAGCACCAGCGCCAGCTTCATGTCTTCCTGGCCGACGATGGCAGTGAAGGGGTAGGAGTAACGGTCTATGGCCATGGGACCTGAATACTACCGGCCCCCTCTGCCAAGCTCTCTCTCCACCGCCGACGCGATCTCGTCGCGCGAAAGGTCGTACAGGCCGTAGTAGCGCGCACCCATGCGTTCGGCCAGGTCGGCGCACGCGTTGATCGCGTACGTCTGGTACATCGGCGCCACGCGAGCGAGGTGCTGAACCGAGGGCAGGTGGCTGTAGTCACGCGCTGAGTCGATGACGAGCGCATCGATCGACTCCGCGTCGATCATCCCGGCCACCTTCTGCGCCTCGACCAGCGGCTCCTCCTTGAACATCGAGATGTTGCCGCGACCGTCGCTGATCAGCACCAGCAGCGGCCGGATGGTCGGATCGCGCAGCAGCTCCGTCTTGACGACCTTGTAGCCGGCCATCAGCCCGTGCGTGAGCGGGGTCGTACCTCCGACAGAAAGCTTCTCCAGGCGCCGCCGTGCCAGCGACACGCTTGAGGTCGGGCGAAGCACGACCTCGGCGGTACGGTTCTTGAAGATCACCACGGCCACGCGGTCGCGGCGCACGTAGGCGTCCTGCAGCAGCGAGAGGATGGCGCCCTTGGTGGCGGCCATGCGCTGCTCCGCGTCCATCGACGCCGACGCGTCGACCACGAAGACGATCAGGTTGCCCACCTTGCGCTCGCGCACCTTCTGCCGAAGGTCGTCGCGTTCGAGCTTCAGGCGTTCGCCGTGCTTGCGGCCCCGCTCGACCTGCATCGGTGCCGCGGCGCGCACGGTGGCGTCGATCGCCAGGTCGTTGACCTTCGACTTCGGCTCGGCGCGGACGTAACGACCTCGCCGATCCGGGGTCTGGCTAGCCGACCGCTTGCCGCCTTGCTTGCGCACGCGGCGCTGGCGTGGAAGATCGATACGCCGGAGGTTGAAGGTCTCGGTCGCGTCAGGTGACGACTCGTGGGCGCTCGAGCCTCCCGTGGTCATGCCCTGGTCGCTGCCGGCGGACTGCTGACCGCCGTCGGCTGCGCTCGCGCTCTCCTCGGCGGTCGCCTCGGCAGGTGCCTCGCTGTCGGAGGGCTGCGGATCGCCCACCTGGCTCTCCGCGGGCTGGGAACCCTCCTGGTCCTCCCCACTCTGTGGCGACGAGCTGTCGTCGGGGTCTCGTCTTACCGGCTGGCGTGCGCGATGCGCGAGCGCCAGTGTGGCGGCGTCGTAGATGTCTTCTCGGGTTGGGGAGACGTGGCGACGATAAGCGGCCAGCGCACGCGCCGCATGGTCGATGACGACGTCGGCGCGATGACCAAGAACGTCCGCCTCGACGCATATCGAAGAGATCAGTCGCGCCTGGCCCGAGGTGATGCGGACGTGCTTCACCGCGCCGATCGCCTCACCGAGCGCGCGTGACAGGTTGTGGTCCGCCGCGGCGAACTCGTTGGCGAACTCGTGGTCGCCTCGCTTGAATGCAGCGTCCCGCTCGGCAATCAACACGCGCTCGTCGGGGTCGCGGATGCCCTCCACGTCCACGCACAACCCGAAGCGGTCGAGCAGCTGCGGGCGCAGCTCACCCTCCTCGGGATTCATGGTTCCAACGAGGATGAACCGCGACGGGTGCGCGAACGACACCCCTTCCCGCTCGACCACGTTCACGCCCATGGCGGCGGCGTCGAGCAGCACGTCGACCAGGTGGTCGTCGAGAAGGTTGACCTCGTCCACGTAGAGGATGTTGCGGTTGGCCTCGGCGAGCACGCCAGGCTCGAAGCGCCGAGCCCCCGCCCGCAGCGCGGCCTCGATGTCGATCGTCCCTACGACCCGGTCCTCGGATGCGTTGATCGGCAGCTCCACCACGCGCATCCGGCGCTTGTGCGACGGAAGCATCCCAGCCTCGCGCAGGCGGTTGCGGCATTCGGCGCACAGCGCCTCGCGGTCCTCGGGGTCGCAGCCGAAGTGGCAGCCTTCGACCACGTCGTGCTCAGGAAGCAGACGCGCCAGCGCGCGAACTGCGGTCGACTTGCCGGTCCCCTTCTCGCCGCGGATCAGGACGCCGCCGATCGTGGGCACGACGGCGTTGAGGATCAGGGCCAGCTTCATCGAGTCCTGGCCCACGATCGCGGTGAATGGAAAGACGTGACGGTCTAGGACGACGGACATGCTGTCAAGGATAGGTGGGGTTCACGACCCCGACCGCGCCTAAGCCGGCAGCAGCGCCTTCACCATCTCCCGCTCCTGCAGGAGCTCGTCGGTGGTCTTCTTGATCCGGTCCTTGGCATCGCTGTCGTGCTGAAGGTCCTGCACGACCTCCCAGTTCCAACTGTCGGAGCGCACTGGAAACCCGAACTGCAGGCCCTCGGGGATGCCGTATTCGCCTTTGCTGACCACCGCGAGCGAGTGCCAGTCGCCCCAGGGCGTCGGGTTGACGATGCTCTTCACGGAGTCGAGCACGGCGTTCGCGGCCGACGCGGCCGACGATGACCCGCGCGCCTCGATGACTGCCGCACCGCGCTTCTGGACGGTCTCGATGAACTTGCCCTTGAGCCAGCCGTGGTCCTTGATCACCTCGAATGTCGGGAGGCCGGCGATCTTGGAGTTGGGGGCGTCCGGGTACTGCGTGGTCGAGTGGTTGCCCCATATCCCCATGTTGGTGACGACGCCGACGGGGACGCCCGCCTTGTGCGCGAGCATCGTCCGGGCGCGATTCTCGTCGAGCCGGGTCATGGCAAACCAGCGCTCGGGGGCGATCTCGGGAGCGTTCGACCGCGCGATCAGGCAGTTGGTGTTGCATGGGTTGCCGACCACCAGGATCCGTACGTCGCTGGCCGCAGAGGCCGCGATCGCCTTGCCCTGCGGGCCGAAGATGCCGGCGTTGACGTTCAAAAGGTCGCTGCGCTCCATCCCCTGTTTGCGGGGGACGGCGCCCACGAGCAAGCACCACGAAGCGCCCTCGAATGCCTTTTCGGCTTTCGAGGTCAAGACGATGTCGTGCAGGAGCGGGAAGGCACAGTCGTCGAGCTCCATGGCGACGCCTTCGAGCGCCTTCATTGCGGGCTCGATCTCCAGCAGTCGCAGTACTATCGGCTGCTGGTCGCCGAGCATGTCGCCCGCGGCGATGCGGAAGAGGAGCGAATAGCCGATCTGACCTGCGCCGCCGGTCACCGCGACCTGGACCGGTGCCTTCGCTCCGTCGGTGTTCGGCATCATGGCCGCTTCATGCTAGCCAATCGCCGAGGCGCAGTTGGTGTGTGCTCAGCCGCATCCGCAGCTGTGCGGCTGGAAATCGAAGTAGGCGGCAAGCGCATCGCGGCTGAAGCCGGCGGCGATGAGGACGAGCGATACAACCACCAACGCGACGATCAGGTGAATCCGGCGTCTGATCATCGATTGCTGAACGCCGGTGGGTGCCGCGGAGTTTCGCCTAGCGGAACCCCTCCCCTTCGGGCTCGAAGAGGTCGTCGTCGGCGAGGCGCCGCGCGAAGCACAGAAAGCCCGTGTGCGCGACCATGCGGTGCGAAGGCCGCATGGAACGGCCCCGTACGGTCCAGCCTCGTTGGAGCACCTCGAAAGCCTCGAGCATCCCGAATCCCCGCACTTCGCGCAGGCAGTCGAAGAAGCGCTGGACCTGGCTGACGTTCGGGCAGTGGGCGAAGATGATGCCGCCGGGCCTCAAGGCGCTTCGCGCCGCGGGCACCGCCTGCCACGGCTCGGGCAGGTCGAGCAAGACGCGATCCAGGTCGCGCTCCTCGACGCCCGCGTAAACATCACCCAGCTTGAGGTCGAGGTTGGGCGGCAACTCCCCAAGCGTCTCGGTGATGGCGCGCCTCGCCGCCTCCAAAAAGTCTTCGCGCTGCTCGTACGAGATGACCTGGCCGTCTTGGCCAACTGCGCGCAGCAGCGCCAGCGTGAGCGCACCGGTGCCGGTGCCGGCTTCCAGCACTCGCGCGCCGGGGTGGATGTCGGCGCCGACCAGGATCGCGCCGAGGTCCTTGGGGTAGATCGGCTGCGCTTGCCTGACGCGCCCGGTCACCTGCTCGGCAAAGGTTGGCCGCACGGCCAGCAGCCTGGCCCCCATCTGGGTCGTGACGACGACGCCTTCCGGCCGGCCGATCAGCTCGTCATGTGCGATCACCCCGGAGTGGAGTGAATGCCGCTCGCCGGCTTTGAGTCTCACGCGGTGGCGGCGGCCGGCCTTGTCGATCAGGACGATGAGCTCCCCCGCCTTCAGCGGGGTCATTCAGGCTTGTGGGCGCGGATCAGGCAGTGCCAGTACGCATGAAACAGCTTGCCGCTCCGGCGCTCCGGGTGCAGCTGGTCGCGTGCCTGCCCCTCAGACAACTCGATGACGCTCGCGAGCTGCGCCGCCAGCTCCGACCGGACGCCCATCGTGTGCATCCACTCTTCGTAATCCCAATCGAGCTCGCGCGCGCGCGCCTTCTCCACCTCGAAGCCGGCGGCTTCTAGCTGCAAGCGCCACTCATCGACCGTAAGCGACAGCACATGCGACGGATCGCGACGCTTCTCGACCTCGTGCAGGACGTCGCGCGCCGGCGTGGGCGGTGCGCAGTCGACGAACGCAGCGTCGCGGCCTGGCCTCAGCACGCGAAAGGCTTCCCGGACGAAGGCATCGAAATGAGGGAAGTGGTGCGGAGCGGCCCGTACGACGTAGATGTCGAAGGTCTCGTCAGGAAAGGGAAGCGCCGAAGCGTCACCGAGCACCCAGTCGGCGTTGTCGATCTTGCGCTCGCCCGCGAGCCGCTTCGCCACGTTGAGCATCTCGCGCGTGAGGTCGAGCCCGACGACCCGACGCACCAGTGGTGCGAGCGCAAAGGCGGTGTTGCCTGTGCCGGTGGCGACGTCGAGGGCGAGGTCGCCCGGGAGCGGGTGGACAAGGTCGACCACCTCCTGCAGCCGATCGGCGCTGGTATGAAACGTCGACCGCGAGTAGTTGGCGGCTACAGGCCCAAAGCTAGCCCGTGGGTCATCAGGCACAGCGTGAGTCTAGACAGGAGGTGGAGGCGACGCAGTTCGGCGGGACCGAACGAAGGCGACCACGCCGACGACCCCGACGATCGCGACCACGACACCTGCATAAAGCAGAGGAGTCGAACGGATCGAGTGCACCAGGCTGGTGCCGAACAACGCCCCCAGCAAGAGGAACAGCCCGGCCCAGACCGCGCTCGAGACCACGACGCTGACTGCGAAGATTCCATAAGGAAGCTCGAGGATGCCGGCCGCCACGGTCAGCGGCACCCGGAACCCGGGAATGTGGCGGCCGAAGATCAGCGCCCACGGACCCCAGCGACGGAACCAGTGCTCTGCGCTGAGCATGCGCTCAGGCGTGAGGTGGAAAAACTTTGCGAGGCGGTGCTCGAGGAGGCGCCTGCCGTACCTGCGCGACAGCAGGTAAAGGTTCGTTGCGCCAAGGGTGACCGCGAGCATGAAGCCGAGCCAGGCCGCGAACAGCAGCGGGAACTTGTACGGGACGCTGTGGCCTACATAGAGAAGGAAGGCGTCGCCGGGGATGAAGAGCGGAATCCCGGATTCCTCGATGTAGATCAACCCAAAGCCGGCAAGGTAGCCGTACTCTCTCAGCAGCGCCCCGATCGACGTGTCTGCGTCCGGGAGCTCGCCCGAGACATCGTGCTCGATCAGAAGGCCCATCGCCACGATCACGGCGACGAGGAGCAGGGCGCCGCCGATCACGCGCAAGGCCACGGGGATCCTCACGTCGGCCCAGCCGCGCCTTTCGGCTTTCACGATCGGAAGTAGTCGAACACGAGCTTGCCTCCGATGACGACGAGCGCCAGGCCTGCCACCGGCTTCAGCCAGCCGATCCTCTCGATCAGGTTCGATCCGACCAGCGTGAACAGGAGAAGGCAGGCCGCCGCCAGCAGCACGCCACCGGCCAGCACTGGCAGACGGTAGGACGAGGGGACTCCGCTCGCCACCGACGAGATCGCCAGCGCATTGTCAAGCTGAAGGGCCACGTCGGTGAGCGCGATCAGAAGCACGGAAACGATGATGGTCCTGGTCATGTGAAACCTCCACTCGTAAACGATTCCGAGTAGAGGTCTTGCCGCGGACACCGGTCCGCTGCAGTCCCGGGCGCCCGGCGCCGTCTTGACGGGACCTGCGGGAGTGGCTACTCCCCCCTACGTTCCGGCGCCAAGTATACGGGCGCCTAGGTTCCACGCCTGGCGGCTATCGTTTGGCGATATGGCGAAAGCGACCGCGACGTGGAGCGGCCACAAGGTGAAATTCGACATCGAGTCGGCGACGGGGCACCCGGCGGCGATCGACGAGGCGCCTGTCTTCGGCGATGACGAGGCCATGCGCCCGACCGAGATGCTGCTCGGCGCGCTGGGCAGCTGCACCGGGATCAACGCCGTGCTCTTGCTGAAGAAGTTCAAGCAGCCGCTCAAGTCGCTTGCGGTGGAGGTCGAAGGCGAGCAGAACAAGGATTGGCCGCGAGCCTTCAAGAAGATCGAGATCACTTTCGTCATGGATTGGGAGGGCAGGTACGACAAGGCCCTCGTCGACCAGGCGATCGATATGGCCTGCAATCGTTATTGCCCGATTCACGCCACGCTGTCGCAAGGCACGCACATCGAGCACCGGCGCAAGGACCGGTAGCGCTACCTCTTTTGCGCCACCGCAGGGATGGGTCGGCGGCGGCAAGCGCGGCATTTCTCAAGGCCCCAGTAGAATTAACCTCGTTCCCAAAAGCCCCTACACCTGAGGCCGCTTCGGAAACTTGCTCGAGAGCTACGTCCCGCTTTTCATCTTCGTACTGATCGTTCTCGGTTTGGTAGGAGCGCTGGTCACCCTTAGCTTCGTGCTCGGTCCGTCGAGACCCTCGAAGCGCAAGATGGCGCCCTACGAGTCCGGGATCATTCCTGACACCCCCGCACAGCGCCGCATCTCCGTGCGCTTCTACCTCACAGCGATGCTCTTCATCATCTTCGATGTCGAGGCAATCTTCTTCTACCCCTGGGCCGTGCTCTTGCGCCAGCTCAAGTGGTTCGGCCTGATCGAGATGCTGGTCTTCATGGGCATCCTCCTGGTGGCCCTCGCGCACATCTGGCGCAAGGGAGGGCTGGATTGGGAGTAGAGGAGCTCGTCGCCTCCCTCGGCAACGGCATCCTGACCACGACCGTCGGCAAGCTGATCGGCTGGGGTCGGGGCAACTCGGTATGGCCGGCGCAGTTCGGGCTCGCCTGCTGTGCCATCGAGATGATCGCGACCGCGACCGCGGGCGTCGACATCGCCCGGTTCGGGTCCGAGGCCTTTCGAGCGTCGCCGCGCCAGTCTGACCTGATGATCGTCTCGGGTCGTGTCTCGCAGAAGATGGCGCCGGTGCTGCGCACCGTGTATGACCAGATGCCCGAGCCGAAGTGGGTCATCTCGATGGGCGCGTGCGCGTCCACCGGCGGCGTCTTCAACAACTACGCGTTGCTCCAGGGCGTCGACAAGATCGTCCCCGTCGACGTCTACATCCCGGGCTGTCCCCCACGGCCCGAGGACCTCCTGAACGCGCTGATGATCCTGCAGGAGCGGATCAAGGCCCAGGGTATCGTTCCGCTGCCGTGATCGACTCCGCTCTCGTGGTCGAACGGGGGGTCACAGCGCGTGACGAGTGGATCACGGTGCCCGCTGAGCGCGTACGCGATGCGCTGTTGGCCCTGAAGACGGACGGATACCGCCTTCTCGTCTTCGTCACCTGCGTAGACCATCTCGTCGATTCGTCTCGCGAGTTCCCCGCGCGCTACGAGCTCGTCTACCAGCTGCGCGATCTGGACAAACCGGCCGACCTACGAGTGCGCACGTTCATCGATGGCGATCCCCCGCGTATCGATTCTGTCCACGACATCTTCCCGCCCGCCAACTGGGACGAGCGGGAGACCTACGACCTGTTCGGCGTCGTCTTCGCCGGCCACCCGGGGCTGACACGGATCCTCATGCCAGATGACTGGGTCGGCCATCCGCTGCGCCGCGACTATCCGGTCGGCGGCGAGGTCGTCGAGTTCTCCCAGGAGCACGAGATCTGGCAGACGCCCCCCGAGGAAGCGTGATCGAGTCCCCCGGCGTCACCGTCACGAGGACCGGCCAGCATGGCGCCTTCGGCGGCGAGCTGCTCACGGTCAACTTCGGCCCGCACCACCCGTCGACGCATGGCGTCCTGCGGCTGATCGTCGACCTCGACGGCGAGCAGATAAAGCGCATCGAACCGGTGATCGGCTACCTCCACACCGGCATCGAAAAGCAGATGGAGGCGCTGCGCTGGCAGCAGGGCGTGGTCGTCACCGACCGCCACGACTACCTCTCCCCGCCGATCAACAACCTGGCGTACGCGCTGGCGGTCGAGAAGCTGATGGGTGTCGAGGTGCCGCCTCGTGCGAACGCGCTGCGCGTGATCATGTCCGAGCTCACGCGCCTCTCATCGCACCTCGTGTGGATGGGCACCAGCGGCCTCGAGCTGGGCGCGATGTCGATGCTCATGTACTGCTTCCGCGAGCGCGACCTGATCATGGATCTCAACGAGGAGATCTCCGGCTTCCGGATGCACACCTCATACATCCGCCCCGGCGGTGTATTTGCGGACGCCACGCCGAGATTTCTCGAGATGCTCGACAAGTTCATCGGCGAGATGCCGGGCCACGTCGACGAGTACGAGGACCTGCTCACCATGAACCCGATCTGGCGCGCGCGCACGATCGGGATCGGACGGCTCCCGGCTGAGGACGCCAAGGTTCTGGGGGCCACGGGACCGATGCTGAGAGGGTCAGGCGTCGCCTGGGACCTTCGGAGAGCGATCCCGTATTCGGGCTACGAGAAGTACGACTTCGAGGTGGCCGTCTCGAACGACTGCGACTGCTACGGGCGCTACCTGGTGCGCATCAAGGAGATGCGCGAAGCCGTGAAGATCCTGAGGCAGGCGCTCGACACGCTCCCCGACGGACCGGTCAACGTCGACGACCGCAAGATGCTGCCACCGCCTCGCGAAGAGCTCGAGACATCGATGGAGGCGGTCATCCATCACTTCAAGCTCTTCACAGAGGGTTACTCGGTCCCGCCAGGCGACGCCTACGTCGCCGTCGAGTCGGGGCGCGGTGAGAACGGCTGCTACATCGTGAGCGACGGAACCCACAAGCCGCGACGGGTCAAGTTCCGCTCGGCGTCATTCGTCAACCTACAGGCTCTCGAACGCATGGCGCTGAACCACATGGTCGCCGACATGATCGCCATCATCGGCACCGCCGACACGGTGCTGGGGGACGTCGACAGATGAGCACGTTGTCCGAGCAAGTTCTGGATGAGATACGCGAGCTGCCCGGCAAGTATCCACAGCACCGCTCGGCGGTGATGCCGGCCCTCGACCTCGCCCAGGAGGAGCTCGGTTACCTCACGCCCGAGGCGATGAGCGAGGTGGCGACCGCGCTGGACCTCGACCCCGGCTATGTCGAGGGCGTGGCGACGTTCTACACGCTGTTCCACCTGCAGCCGATCGGCAAGCACCGCTTCTACATATGTACGAACCTCACCTGCTCGTTGCGGGGGTCGAGCGAGATCGTCGAGCGCGTGAAGGGCGCCATCGGCGTGCACGAGGCCGGCGAGGTTTCGAAGGATGGCCTCTTCTCGTACGAGGAGGTCGAGTGCCTGGGCGCCTGCGAGTTCGCGCCGATGATGCGGCTCGACCACGAGTACCACTACGACCTCACGCCGGACGCGATCACGGCGCGGGTGAACGAGAGGCGAGCACCGCTGTCCAGGGCGGCTAAGGCCTCGCGGAGTCGCACCCCCTCGGTTAATGAAGGTCCCCCACCCCTTCCCTCCCCGCGAGCGGGGAGGGCGAAAGCCTCGACATCCTCACCGCCGCCCAAGAAGCGTGCTCCCAGGACTAAGAAAGTTGAGTGAGTTGAGGGGGTCGTTTGGCCAGGCGCGTCATCATCTGGTGACGCGGTGGTTCGGCACCCGCGACCTGCACCGTCTCGAGGTTTACGAATCAAAGGCCGGCGGCTACACCGCTGTTCGCAAGGCCCTGCTCGAGATGAAGCCGGCCGACATCACCAACGAGGTGAAGACATCGGGCCTGCGCGGACGCGGAGGGGCCGGATTCGCGACCGGCACCAAGTGGGGCTTCATCAATCGCGACGCACCCGGGCCAAAGTACGTCGTGGTCAACGCCGACGAGTCGGAGCCGGGCACGTCCAAGGACCGCTACATCATGGAGAACTCCCCCCACCTGCTCCTCGAGGGCATCATGATCGCGGCCTACGCAGTCGGCGCCAACCAGGCATGGGTCTACATCCGGGGTGAGTACGACGGGCCGCACCGGATGCTGGTGGAAGCGATCGCCGAGGCCCGTGCGAAGGGCTATCTGGGTCCGAAGCCGATGGGCGTGGCCTACCCGCTCGACATCCAGCTCTATCGAGGCCACGGCGCCTACATCTGCGGCGAGGAGACCGCGCTGCTCGAATCGCTCGAGGGCAAGCGTGCGCAGCCGCGCTCGCGCCCGCCGTTTCCCGCGGTCAAGGGGGCGTGGGCCAGGCCGACGCTGCTCAACAACGTGGAGACCCTGTCGACGGTGCCTTGGATCATCAACAACGGCGGCGCCGCCTACGTGAAGTTCGGGACCGAGAAGTCACCCGGGACGCGTCTGATGTCGGTCAGCGGCAACGTGCGCAAGCCGGGCGTCTACGAGGTCGAGCTCGGGCAAACCTTCCGCCACGTGATCATGGAGCTGGCCGGAGGCCCGCCCGACGGCCGGGAGCTCAAGGTGTTCTGGCCCGGCGGGTCGTCGGCGCCGGTGCTGCCCGCGTCGATGTTGGACACGCGCACCGACATGGAAGCCCTGGCCGCGGTCCGCTCGATGGGAGGGTCCGGCGGCGTGATCGCGATGGACGACTCACACTGCGTGGTCAAGGCGGCCGCCCGCCTGCTGCGCTTCTACGCACACGAGTCGTGCGGCAAGTGCACACCGTGTCGAGTCGGTGGCGATTGGGCGGTCCGGACCTACGACCGCATCCTCGCGAACGAGGGCTCGCAGGTCGAGCTTGGCATCCTCGAGCGCGTCGCCGACGGGCTGCAGAACGGCCGCTGCCTGTGCGGCCTCGGCGACTCCGCGGGCTGGGTCATCGATTCGACCTTCCGCCACTTCCGCAACGAGTACGAGGACCACGCTTTGCGGCACACGTGCAATGTGGGAGCCGTTGCCGCCCATGCCTGACGTTAACGTCACCATCGACGGCCACAAGATCGCCGTGCCGGCAGGCACTCTCGTGGTCGAGGCGGCCAAGCTCGTCGGCATCGAGATTCCCGTCTTCTGCTACCACCACAAGCTCGACCCGGTCGGCGCCTGCCGTCTGTGCCTGGTGGAGCTAACCCCTGGCCCGCCCCGCCCCCAGACGGGCTGCACCACCCCGGTCGCGGAAGGCATGGTGGTCAAGACCTTGAGCCCGATGGCGGTGCAGGCGCGCGCCGACATCCTGGAGTTTGAGCTCGTCAACCACCCGCTCGACTGCCCAGTCTGCGACAAGGGCGGCGAGTGCCCGCTGCAGGACTTCACGTTCCGCCACGGCTATCCGACGAGCCGCATCGACGGCCCTCGGCTGCACTTCAAGAAACCCATCCCGCTGTCGGAGACCATCGCGCTCGATCGAGAGCGATGCGTCCTCTGCTTCAGATGCACCCGTTACTACGACGAGATCACCTGGAAACAGGAGCTGACCACCGGGCAGCGCGGAGTGCAGTCCTACATCACGAGCCAGTTCGACCAGCCGCTGCAGTCCATCTTCAGCGGCAACATCATCGACCTGTGCCCGGTGGGCGCGCTCACCTCGCGCGTCTGGCGCTTCGAGTCACGCCCGTGGGACATGACACACACCGAGAGCGTGTGCTCGAAGTGCGCGGTCGGCTGCAACGTCAACCTGTGGCAACGCCGGGGCCAGCTCGTACGCGTGACCTCGCGCGAGAACGACGACATCGACGAGGGCTGGATCTGCGACCGCGGCCGGTTCGACTACACGGACGTCAACGACCCCGCGCGCCTGCGCACGCCGCGCATCAATGGAGCGAAGTCCACGTGGACCGATGCGCTGAGCGCAGTAGCAGATGGCATCAAAGGCAAGGGCGCCAGGCTCGGCATCTCGCTGCCGAAGGACATCACGAACGAGGAGGCCTTCCTGTTCAAGCGCCTTCTCGACGGACCGCTGCGCGGCGCGCTGGTGAAGATGCACAGCCGCACGGCACTGCCGGCACCGGTGGGCGCGACGCTGCGAATCAAGGACCTGGATGCTGCGCGCGTGATCGTCATCGTCGCCTCGGACACCGAGGACGACGTACCGATCGTCAACCTGCGCATCAAGAAGGCGGCCTCGAAGCGAGGAGCGCGGTTGATCGTCATCCACCCGCACGGCGTCGACCTCGACCGCGACCCGCGCACGATCCACATCCGAAACGCGCCCGGCAAAGCCGCGGCGGAGGTGCGGAAGCTGGCGTCGCACGAATTGCTGAAGTCGCCCGGCGGCCCTGTCGCGATCCTTTACGGGGACGGCCACGGCAGCGAGGAGATGGCCGACCTGGCCAAGTCCTGCCGAGACCTGGCGGATGCGGTCGGCGGCAGTGTCATGTCCCTGTACCGCGCCACCAACGAACGCGGCGCGATCGAGGCCGGCGTGGCGGGTTGGGATTCGCTCGATGGCGTCGAGGCGCTGCTCAGCTGGGGCCCTCCGCCGACCGCCGGCATCCCTTCCAGCGTGAAGTTCACGGCCGCGTGGGACCACCTGCCCCGGCCCGAGAACGAAAAAGTGAACGTCATGCTCCCGGCGACCACCTTTGCGCAGCGCCAGGGCAGCTACACGAATCTCGAAGGCACCGTCCAGTTCCTGCGGCCGCCGATCGAGGTGGACCCGCCGCTGAAGGAGTCGTGGGAGGTGCTCACCGAGCTAGGCGTGGCGCTTGGTCTGAACCTCGACTACGCGGGCGTCTTCGCGATCCAGCGCGAGGCTGCGGCCGCCATCCCGGCGCTGGCGGCACTCGCTCGGCCGCCCTCGCCGGAACCCGAGCCCGAGCCGGTGCTCATCGGACCGGCGCACCCATGAGCGGCATCTACAACGACCCGATCGGCCACTGGATCGTCGTCGTCGTCGCGATCGCCGTGCTTCTTTTCGTCGTGCTGACAGCGACCGCGTATACGGTGTGGTTCGAGCGCGTCGCCCTCGGCCACATCCAGCGCCGCCCCGGCCCCAACCGCGTCGGACCGTGGGGCCTGATGCAGCTGGCCGCGGATGGGGTCAAGCTCGCGTTCAAAGAGAGCTTCGTCCCCGCCAAGACCGAGCGCACGCTCTTCGTCATTGCGCCATGCATTGCCGTGGCGGCGGCCTTCCTTGCTTGGGCCGTCATTCCGATCGGCCTCTGGTACAACGTCCAGTACTGGATCGCCGACGTCAACATCGGCGTCCTCCTCGTCTTCGCGTTTAGCTCGCTGAACGTCTACGCCATCGTGATCGGCGGCTGGGCGTCCAACAACAAGTACTCGCTGCTCGGCGGATTGCGATCGGCGGCTCAGCTGATCAGCTATGAGATGGCGCTCGGCCTCGCTCTGGTGCCGACGTTCATGATCGTCGGCTCGCTGCGCCTGCGCGACATCGTCGACTACACGGTCACCTGGGGCCCCTACCACGGGCCGATCCCGCTCATCCTGCTAACTCCGATCGGATTCGTCATCTACCTCATTTCCGCGGTCGCCGAGACCAACCGCGCCCCGTTCGACCTTCCGGAGGCGGAGCAGGAGCTCATCGGCGGCTTCCTCACCGAGTACTCGGGCCTCAAGTTCGTCATGTACTACCTGGCCGAGTACGTGAACATGATCACTGTCTCCGCCCTCGCCGCTCTCCTCTTCTTCGGTGGCTGGTACCTGTGGTTCGTGCCGCCTGTGCTCGCCTTCCTTCTCAAGGTCGTGCTCTTCCTCTTCCTATACATTTGGCTGCGCGGCACATTCCCCAGGCTTCGCTACGACATGCTCATGCGCCTGGGTTGGAAGGTGCTGCTGCCGCTGGCGATCGTGAACGTGATCGTGACCGGCACCATCCTCGTGGCATCGCAGGGGTAGTCGATGGCAGATGACGAAAAGAGCGCGGACCCCAAGCCGGAGCACCCGACGCCGCTGCGAGGGGCGGACGAAGGCGTGCCGGCGCACCCGAAGGGCAAGGTGCCCGGGGTGGGTGCTGACATCGCGGCGCTGGCCACCGGACTCAAGACCACGCTGGGCGAGTTCTTCTCGCCCCAGGTCACGCTGCAGTACCCGGAAGACAAGAGCCCGCGCTCGGAGCGCTACCGCGGCCGCCACTACCTCCGCCGGTATGAAAACGGCCTGGAACGATGCATTGGATGCGAGCTTTGCGCAGCCGCCTGCCCGGTCGGCTGCATCCTGGTCATCGCCGCGGAAAACACCGACGAGAACCGCGTGTCGCCGGGCGAGCGCTACGCGAAGACGTACGAGATCAACATGCTGCGGTGCATCTTCTGCGGGTACTGCGAGGATGCGTGTCCCGTGCAGGCGATCGTGCTGGGTCCGGAGTACGAGCTGTCCGACACCAGCCGCGAGAAGTTCATCTACACCAAGGAGAAGCTGCTGGAGCCGCTTCCCCCAGATGTCGAGGCACGTCTGAAGGCCGGCACCCCCACCCCTGCCCCTCCCCGCGAGCGGGGAGGGACTACCCCAACCTGACCTAGCCTTGGCGATCGTCATCTTTTTCGTCGCCGCCGCCATGGCCGTGGCGGGAGGCATCGGCGTGATCAGCTTCCGCCAGCCCATCCGCAGCGTGCTCAGCCTCGTGGTGGTGATGCTCGCGCTGGCGGTCCTCTTCCTCCTTCTCAGCGCGCAGTTCATCTTTGTGGCCCAGGTCATCGTCTACGCGGGCGCGGTCATGGTCCTGTTCCTGTTCGTGATCGCCCTGCTCGGGCCGGCCAGAGAGATGGGGAAGAGCCGGCTTCGTTTCCAGGCGTCGCTGTCGGCGCTTTTCGTGCTCGCGCTCTTCGGACTGCTGTGGGCGATGCTGCAGGGGGTCACGTACCGCCAGCCTGACAAGACGGTCGATATGAGCCTCTTCGGCACCGTGCAGTCCATCGGGGTCGGGCTCTTCACGAAGTTTCTCTACCCCTTCGAGCTGACATCGCTCCTTCTGCTCGTGGCGGCGATCGGCGCCATCTACCTCAGCCGCAAGGAAGGCGACGATCGGTGAAGACCCTATGAGCGGGTTCGACGCCGGCGGCTCGCAGCTCGATACTTCATGGTTCCTGCTGCTCGCCGCGGTGCTGTTCATCCTCGGCACCATCGGCGTGCTCATCCGCCGCAACCCTCTGGTGATCCTCATCTGCATCGAGCTCATGCTCAATGCAGCGAACCTCACCCTGGTCGCCTTCTCTCGCCAGCTGCAGAACCTCGATGGCCAGCTGTTCGCGCTCATGTCGATGACGGTGGCCGCCGCGGAGGCCGTGGTCGGCCTGGCGATCCTGGTCGACATCTTTCGGCACCGTGACGCCGAGGACATCGACGACCTCAGCGAGCTCAAGGGATGACCAACAGCCAGGTCGCCCTGCTGATCCTCCTCTTCCCGGCCGCCGGCGCGATCCTGCTCGCCGGCCGCGGCTGGCGGCTGCCGCGGATCGTCACCCGCATCGTCGGTCCTGGCGTGGTGTGGGCCTCGTTCCTGGCCACGCTCTACCTGTTCGCGAACAGCGTGTCCGGCGACTTCACCTACTGGACGTGGATCAAGAGCGGCTCCTTCGATGTGCCGTTCAACCTCCTCGTCGACAACCTCTCGATCTTCATGTGCCTGGTCATCACCGGCGTCGGGGGGCTGATCGTGACCTACGCGGTCGGCTACATGGACAAGGAGGACGGTCCTAGCTACGCACGCTTCTTCACCTACATGGACGTCTTCGTGTTCTCGATGCTGCTGCTCGTCCTCGCGGGCAACTTCATCTTCCTGATCATCGGGTGGGCACTGGTCGGCCTGAGCTCTTATTTCCTGATCGGATTCTGGTACCACCGCCGCTCCGCGGTTCTGGCGGCGCGCAAAGCGTTCGTGATGAACGTCGTCGGCGACGTGGGCATGATCCTCGGTGCCTTCGCCCTGTTCGTGACCTACCACTCGGCCACCTACGCCGGCGTTTTCTCTCAACTTCAGCCGAGGATTTGCGGGCACGGAGGGCCATGTCCGCAAGCCACCGATACCAACAGCCTCGAGCTGGCCGCTTTCCTGCTGCTTGTCGGAGCGGTTGCCAAGTCAGCGCAGCTTCCGCTCCACACCTGGCTGCCGGACGCAATGGAGGGCCCAACCCCGGTCAGCGCCCTCATCCATGCAGCGACGATGGTCACCGCCGGCGTCTACCTGGTCGGGCGCATGCACCCCATCTACGACCTCGCCGTTTACGCCCACGGCGCGGTGGCGATCATCGGCGCGGTCACCGCCCTCTTCGCGGCCACGATCGCCATCGTCCAGACCGACATCAAGCGGGTGCTCGCCTACTCCACCATGAGCCAGATCGGCTACATGTTCTTGGCCGTCGGCATCGGCGCCTACACCGCCGGCTTCTTCCACCTTCTCTCCCACGCCTTCTTCAAGGCCCTGCTATTCATGGCCGCCGGGAACGTCATCCACGCCATGAACGACGAACAGGACATGCGCAAGTACGGAGGACTCTTCCGCCAGCTTCCGCGCACTTCCTGGTCGTTCCTCATCGGCTCGCTGTCGCTGGTGGGCGTGATTCCCTTCGTCGGCTTCTTCTCCAAAGAGCAGATCCTCGGAGCCGCCTTCTCCAAACCAGACGCGTCGCTGGCGCTGGCGGTATGGGCGTTCGGCTTCATCACCGCGTTGGTGACCGGCTTCTACACCGGGCGCATGTGGTGGATGTCGTTCGCGGGCAAGCCCTCGCCGGACCGCCCCGTCGAGCACCCGCACGAGGCTCCGCAGGTGATGCTGGTCCCGGTCGTCATCCTCGCGGTGCTCGCTACGATCGGCGGCTTCATCCAGACCCGCGCCCTCGGCTTCGGGCCGCACCTGGTCGACGACTTCCTGAAGTCGGCCGTGGGAGCGCAGGCCTGGGAGGGGGGCGCATCTGAGGTGATCGCGACCTTCGTGACCATGCTCCTGGCGGTGGTCCTCTTCCTGGCCGCCTATCGCATCTACATCCAGCACGCCTGGAAGCCATGGACCGCAGTCGTGCCATGGGCGCAGCGGGTGCTCGAGCGCAAGTACTACTTCGACGAGCTCTACGACGCGGTGTTCGTGCGCACGATGGACGGCCTCGCGCGTGTCGGCCTCCGCTACGTCGAGGAGCCGGTCATCGAAGGCATACTTACGGGCACCGGCGAGCTCGCCGAGGCCGGCGCGCACAACCTCGGCCTCACCCAGACCGGCTACTTCCGCAACTACGTCCTCGTGTTCGTGGCAGGCGCGGTGGTCGTGACTCTGTTGATCCTCGCGCGGGTGAGCTCATGACGCTGACATCCATCTGGCTCCTCCCGCTGGTCGGGGCGGTGCTCATCGCGTTCATGCCGCCGCGGTTCGCGAAGTGGATGGGCGTGCTGGTCGCGCTCGTGACGCTCGGGATCTCGGGCGGCGTGGCGCTCGCTTTCGCGCCCGGCTTCCATGGCTATCAGTTCACCGAGCAGGTGCCCTGGATCCCGCAGCTGCACATTTTCTATCACCTCGGCGTTGACGGGATCAGCGTGTGGCTGGTCGTTCTGAACGCGCTCCTCACAGTCATCGCGGTGCTGGCGACGCCCGTCGAGAAGCCAGGCGCCAATCGCTTCATCGCACTTTTGCTCGCCATGTCGGCGGGTATGGCCGGCGTCTTCCTGGCGGTCGACCTCGTCCTCTTCTATGTGTTCTGGGAGGCGATGCTCATCCCGGCGTACTTCTTGCTCTGGCTCTTCGGCGAGGGCGAGAGGCCGGGACGCGCGGCGATCAAGTTCGTGCTCTACACGCTGGCCGGTTCGCTGCTGATGCTGGTGGGGGTCATCGGCGAGTACGTGTTCACGGGCCAGCAGACGTTCGACCTGGCCAAGCTGGCGACGATCCCGCCGTCGGCGGCGATCCAGTTCGGCCTCTTTTTCGTGTTCGCGCTCGCCTTCGCGATCAAGACGCCGCTGTTCCCGTTCCATGGCTGGCTCCCCGACGCCTACATGGCCGCGCCGACCCCGATGCTGGTCATCTTCGCGGGCGTGATGGGCAAGACAGGCGCCTACGGAATGCTGCGGATCCTCGTGCCGCTGTTCCCCAACCCGGTCGACTGGTGGGACTGGCGGTGGGTGATCCCCGTGCTCGCGGTGGCCGCCATCATCTGGGGCGCTCTCATGGCGATCGCCCAGCGCGACATGAAGCTGCTGGTCGCCTATTCCAGCGTCAGCCACATGGGCTTCATCGTCCTGGGCATCTTCGCGTACAACATCCAGGGCCAGCAGGGCGCCATCCTGCAGATGGTCAACCACGGGATCATCATCCCGGCGCTCTTCCTGTTCGTCGCCTGGATCGCCGACCGCACTGGCACGCGCGACCGCTCCGCGCTGGCCGGGCTTGCGCCACGCATGCCGGTGATGGCCGGGGTCTTCACGATCGTGGTCCTGGCCGCGCTCGGCCTGCCGGGCTTGAACAGCTTCGTGGGCGAGTTCATGACACTGCTCGGAGCCTGGGAGCGAGCCCCTGTGCTGGCGGCGGTCGGCGCCATCGGTTTGGTGCTCGCGCCCGTCTACATGCTCCGCATGTTCCAGGGCGCGATGTACGGCGAACCGGCCGGGCCCCGCCCATCCGGGGACATCTATGCCGGCCAGCTCGCGCTCGTGACGCCGCTGATCATCCTCATGTTCGCGATCGGCCTCTATCCCTACGCGCTGACTCAGCTGATGACGTCGGTCGCCCAGGTCGGTCTCTACCGATGATGCTCGCGGCCACCACCATTCCCACCTACGGCTGGTCGCAGGCCCTGGCCGACCTCGGCCAGATCTCCCCCATCGCGACGCTCACGGGCTTCTTTCTCTTCGCGATCGTCGCCGACCTTGCCATCCCCATCAAGCGGAGGAGCGGCGTCGTGGCCATGGTCGCTGTCGTCGGGCTTTCCTACTCGCTCAGCACGGCCGTTTATCGCTGGCTCTACGCACAGGGCGGCCCGGCCTATTCAGGGATGGCTACCGGCGACAACTTCGCCCTCTTCTTCGACGTCCTCTTCTGCAGCCTCGGCATCCTGACCGTGGCCATCTCGCATTCTTACCTCGTCAAGCGCGGAATGCGCGAGGGCGAGTTCCACATCCTCATCCTCGCCTCGATCATCGGCATGATGGTGCTGGCGTCGGCCACGTCGCTGGTCACCGTCTTCCTCGGCCTCGAGCTGCTGTCGATCGCGCTCTACATCGCCAGCGGATATGCGCGAGACGACAATCGCTCTCAGGAGGCGGCTGCGAAATACCTCCTGGTCGGAGGCTTCGCGAGCGCCTTCGTGCTGTACGGGATGGCGCTCGTGTACGGCGCCTCGGGCACGACCATCATCCCCGACATCGCCAAGCAGCTGGCAAACGCGTCGGCTTCCAACCCTCTGTTGATCCTCGGCGTCGTGCTCATGGGCGTTGGATTCGCATTCAAGGTATCGGCCGCGCCATTCCACATGTGGACGCCGGACGTGTACCAGGGTGCGCCGATCCCGGTCACGGCTTTCATGTCGGTGGGGACCAAGGCCGCCGCGTTCGCCATGATCGTGCGCGTCTTCGCCGGCGGCCTCCCCCACCTCGCGCCCGAATGGCAAGCGCTGCTCGCCTTCGTGGCCGCCACCAGCATGGTGGTCGGCAACCTGATGGCCATCACGCAGACCAGCCTCAAGCGGCTCCTCGCGTATTCCGGAATCGCCCAGGCTGGATATGTGCTCATCGGGGTGATCGCCGGCGGCAAGGCCGGCCTGGCCGCCGTCCTCTACTACCTGTTCGTGTACATGTTCATGAACTTCGGCGCTTTCGCCGTGGTCACGCTGCTCGCCGGACCCGAGGGCGACCGCGACCGCCTCTCCGACCTCGGTGGGCTGTACCGACGCAACCTCCCGATGGCCGTGCTCATGACCATCTTCATGCTCTCGCTCGCCGGTTTCCCGCCGTCGGTGGGCTTCTTCGGCAAGCTGTTCCTTTTCACCGCCGGCGTGAGCGCCGGTTACACGTGGCTGGTGGTGCTGGCGGTGCTCATGAGCGTGGTCTCCGTCTATTACTACGTGCGGGTGCTGATCCCGGTGTGGTCCACCGGCACGCGGGCCGAGCCGCTGCGGGCTTCGTTCAGCAGCACGATGGCGATCGCGTTGAGCGGGGTGTTTTCGGTGATCCTGGGCGTGTACCCGACCTCGCTGCTGATCGCCGCCCAGCTCGGCGTCAATCCGTTCGGTCCCTAGCGGAGCCTGGCGACCGCCGCTTTCAACCGCCGTTCGCGCGTCTCCGGCTTCTTCGCCTCCTCGAGCGACCGCGCCATCTCCTTCTGGTTCGTGAAGGAGAGCTTCGCCCATGCCACGGCGGCCTTCCTGTCCTTGGCAAGGATCTGGGCAAGGTCGGCCGGCGGCTCCACCGTTCGAGGCGCAGTATCGAGCTCGATCGCGACTTCGATGGTGTCGCCCAGACCGACACCCGCAGCCTCCTGGATCGACTTCAAAACGCCCAGGCAATACGTGCCGTCGCCCATCGGCATCAGCGAGCCGCGATAAGGAGTGCCGGCGATCACGGCCTGGACCTTCGGCATCCCTTTGAGGCCCAGCTTGGCCGCGACGTCGTTGGGGATCGGCACAAGGGTGCCGCCTCCGCCCCGCGGCGTGGCGGTAAGCACGCCCTTGAATTTGATCATCGACGGGAGATTCTATGCCGCGGCGGTCGAGCCCTCCGGGAATGGACGGGGATACTGGCCCGGCGTGAAGTTCTCGAACGCAGGCGGAGTTTTGAAAAAGCCGCCGACGGTGTTGTAGGTGTCGCCGAGAGCAAGGGCCGCGGAGTTCAACGAACCCGGCGCGAGCGCCGGACCGCCCCAGCTGCCGGTGTCGAGCCTGGCGATCATCGCCTGGATCGCGACGATGGTCTCGGCTGACGAAAAAGCGCAGTGCCCGGCGCGGTGTACGAACAGCTGGCGCAGTAGGTCTTGCTTGCCGGCGGCCCTCACCACGTCGAGGTACGCCGTTTCTTCCTGGGGTACGACCAGCCCATCGCCGATCGTGTGCATGGTCAGCACCGGCGCCTGCAGGTTGCCGTCGAAGCTTACGAACCGGTCGAGATAGGCCACCGCCTTTGGATCGGCCCTGATACGCGTGCCAGAGTTGAGAGCGCGCAGGTCGGCCGCGAGGTCGAGGCCGGCGGCGCGATAGAGCGCGGTGACCTCGGCGCCGTTGGACGATATCGCCAGCTGGTGGGAGTAGTCGACGCCGGTGTTCCACGACGGGTTTCCGCCCGCACGCTTTTCGAGCTCGGCCCGGTACTCGAACTCGAATGGGAAATCCACCTGCGACTCCCAGCGCGCTTGCGCCGCCTCCTGCGCCGCGTAGTCTCCGGCCGCGGGCTGGGCGCCCGCCGGGTCGAACCAGCCGGGGAGGCCACCTAGTGCCGCGATCAGGGCGATTCGTGCCTGGCCCGCGGGACTCGCGGACGCGGCTTCGAAGTTTTGCGCCGCGAGCTGGATGTTCGCTTGCGGGTCGGTGATGCCGACCAGCTGAAGCTGAGTGCCAGGCGCGAGCAGCGTCTTGAACGCGTAGGCGGCATCGAGCCCAGTGTTCCATGTCGCGACCCCGCCGGCCACCACGCCGCAGATGGGAATCGCGCCGGCGAACCGGTCCGGATACAGCTGGACCAGGCCGGCGGTGACGATCCCTCCTAAGGATCCGCCCCACGCGATCACCCTCTTCGGTTTCGAGAAGCGCTGCCCGAAAAGGTCTAGCAGCGCGATCTGGTCCTTAAAAGCATCTTCGAGCGCCCAACCGGTCGAGCTGTACGACGAGCCGGCGATCGCGTAGCCGCCGTCCAGCAGCCAGGATGAGATGTCTTTGGTGGGCGAGTCGGTGGCCGGGTTGATCCGCCCAGGTGCCACGTATCCGTGGCTGTAAAGGAAGAGCGTTCCGTTCCAGCTCGCGGGGACCTCGATGCGGTACTGGGCCGCTCCGACGCTGCCCGTGACCGCGGTCGTGGTTGGGGACGGGCTCGGCGTCGGGGTCTGAGCCGGCGCGGCGCCTGTGGCCGGGGCACACGCGACCAGCGCTGCGACGGCTACCGCTAGCAATGCGCGTCTCACGGCAATGAAACCCCGGGCACCCGAGTGCAATTCAGATGTTCGAGCGCGACTGCCCGCCGTCCACCGCAATGCACGCACCGTTGAGCAGGCTCGCCTGCTGCGAGCACACGAACGCCACCACGCGCGCGACCTCGTCCGCAGTGCCGAACCGTCCCAGCGGCAGCTCGGAGCGGACGAACGCGGCGATGCCCTCGGGGTCGGCTTGCTGGCGCCGGTGCCAGCCCCCTCCCTCCCACAGGATCGAACCCGGCGCGATGCTGTTGACAGTCACCCCTTTCGAAGCCACGTCGCGCGCCAGCGAGGTCGTGAAGCTGATCTCGGCGGCCTTCGCGGCGTTGTATGCGGGCGCTCCTCCGGACTCGCGCCCCCAGACAGATGAGATGACCACCACCCGGCCCCAACCGCGGCTGAGCATTCCCGGCAGCACGAGCTGCGTCATCCGCACGCTGACGCCGACGTTGCCCGCAAACGCGGTGTCGAACTCGGAGGGACCCGTGTCCGCCCATGAGCTGCCGGCGCGCAGGCCGAGGTTGTTGATGAGGATGTCTACCGGCCCGAGCACCGTTTCGGTTTCGCTCACGGCGCGGCGGCAGCCTGCCTCGGTCAGCAGGTCCGCAACCACGCCCAGCCCGTTGAGCGATTCCGCGGTGCGCTTGACGTCGACTTCTGTGCGTGCGGCGACCGCGACGCGCACTCCTTCACCGGCCAGGGCGTGGGCAATGCTGAGACCGATGCCCTTGGTACCGCCGGACACGAGGGCTACCTTGCCGGCGATGCCGAAATCCACCCGAGCATCCTAGACTGGGGACATCGCCATCCCGCCACTGCCCTCGAGCGCGCTCAACCTCGAAGGGCCGCCAGTCACACCAAGACCCTCCGCGACCGTGCTGCTGGCGCGCGGCAAGAGGCCATGGGAGCTGCTGCTCATGCGGCGACCGCGAGGCGCGGACTTCGCGCCCGGCGCATACGTCTTTCCCGGCGGAGTCGTGCACGGCGGAGACTCCGAGTGGGGCGACGACATCGCCGCGGCCGCGGTCCGCGAGCTGTTCGAGGAGGTCGGCATCTTGCTGGCCCGCGGCGGTCGCCGCTTCGCTCAAGCTCGGGACTGCGTCCGAGTACGCGAGCTGGTCGCGGGCGGCAGCACCTTCGGAGAATCGCTGCGCACGTGCGCGCTGGAGCCCGCGCTGGACCGCCTCGTGATGCTTGCGCGCTGGGTGACGCCCGCGACCATGAGCCGCCGCTACGACGCGCGGTTCTACCTGGCGCGCCTGCCGGCCAACCAAACCGTGCACGTGCAGCCGGACGAGGTCATCGACTGGGTGTGGGCCACGCCTGAACGAGCGCTGCGCGACCCCGACATAACGCTTGTCTACGCGACCCAGAAAGTGCTCGAGTCGGTGGCCGGCGACGAGGACGTGAACGGCCTGTTCAGGCGCGTCCGGCGGCTGACCAGCGTGCCTATCGTCGAGCCGCGCATGATGCGAACGGCATCAGGCTGGGAGATCCTGGTCTAGGTTTCGGCTACCGCCAGGAGTCGCGCCACCGGTTGTAGTGGACGACCTCGACGCCGCCCTGGCGCAGCACGTCCAGGCCGGCGGGGTCGCGATATGCCTCGCGGTAATAGACGCGCGCGACGTTGGTGTTGATGATCATCTTGGCGCACATCACGCAGGGGGAGGCGCTCACGAACATCACCTTGCCAGGCAGCTGCGCACCGGCCTTGATGAGCGCGTTCTGCTCCGAGTGGATGCAGCCGCAGTTGCCAGGCTGCGTGGAGTCGCAGCGGTTTGGCAGGCCGCGGGCGTTGCCGTTGTAGCCGATGCCCAGGACCTGGGTCAGGTCGCCAGTGGTGATGACGCTGCCCACCTGGAGGCGCGCGCAGGTGGACCGCTTGGCGAGCTCCTCGGCCATGCGCATGTAGACCTCTTCGAGAGGGATGCGATCAGGCACCGGCTCGGGCCGTTCCAGCAGTTCCTCAGCTCCCATTTTGGTCACGTTAACACGCTTGTCTATACCCACTTCCAGGACTACAATGCCCCACATGTCGCTATTCGAACTGTTGTTCGCGCTCCTCCTTGTATGTGTGCTGGCCGGCGTGGCTGCCGTGGCGCTCCTGGCCTGGAACCTCATGCGGCGCGCCGACGTGCAGGCCCTCGCGGTGGCGGAGCTGCGCCAGCGCCTCGACACGGGAGGCCTGACGCAGGAGTCCCGGGCCTCCGAGCTGCGCGAGCGGCTCGCCCAGACGCAGTCCGTCGTGGAACGGCTCGGTTCGGCCCTCGTCGCACGCCAGTCCATCGAGGACGAGGCGCGCTCGAGCCTCAAGCGCCTGGAGAGCGTCATCGCCGGCAGCTCCACCCGCGGCGCTGCGGGCGAGCACATCCTCGAAGAGGTTCTCAAGCACCTTCCGCCCGAGATGCTGCAGCGAAACGTCTGGGTCGGGGGCAAGGTGGTCGAGCTGGCCCTCCAGCTGCCCGGTGGAAAGCTTCTGCCGATCGACTCCAAATGGGTGTCCAGCGGTGCGCTCGAGCAGCTTGCCGAGCCCGGCCTCGACGCCGCCCGCCGGGCGCAGCTTGCCGCTCAGGTCGAGCGCGAGGTGGAGCGGCGGGTCCGTGAGGTCAGCCAGTACATAGATCCGGCGGCGACGTCCACCTTCGCCCTGGCCGTCATCCCGGACGCCGCCTACGACGTGTGCCGGGGCGCCATCGTGTCCGCCCACCGGCGCCACGTGATGGTCGTCGGCTACGCCATGGCCCTTCCATACCTGCTCACCCTGTACCAGCTCCACCTTCAGTTCGCCCGCACGGTGGACATGGAGAGGCTGCAGTCAGCCCTCATCGACGTGGAGCGCCATCTGGACACGCTGGAGGCGATCCTGGACAACAAGCTCCAGAGGGCGCTGACCATGCTCCAGAACACCTACACCGAGGGCAAGCAGGTGTCGGCCCGGATCCGGTCCGCCGCGCAGAGCGTCCAGGTCGCCGAAACGGGGGCAGCAGAGGTTTCCACAGAGCCGCTCAGCCTCGCCCTCCTCGATTCAGCTCAATAGGCCGGTTGTGCCCGGTTTCCCACAGCTAATCCAGAGCCTGTGCCCATTCCGTCACCAGGGTTGTCCACAGGTAATCCACCAACATGTGGTGCCTGGCCGACCATCGACACCAAATATCTTGTGTTTTGGTCTTGACAAGCCCAAAACCGCTTCGTATATTTACGGCCGTTAGATCGAGGCCCTGGGGCATAAGTGGCGGGCATGCTCCGGGGCCTCTTCCATCCCCAGACGAACAAGTCCAACGACCCAGCCAACGTCCCACCAGAAGAGAGCTTTGAATGAACCCACTTCGGGGATGATTTAAGGAGGCGTTCTCTAAGAAATGGCCAAAAACGCAGCTGACCTCGCCAACCCCACTCGCAAGAACGGGAATCACAAGAACGGAGCCGCCAAGCCGGGACTTCGGTTTGGACGCTACTTCACACCTGAGGGCAGCCACGCTTACGACCTGATCGAATGGGAGCGCCGCACCGCTGCCATCACGGGCGAGAAGGGCCAGCTCATCTTCGAGCAGAAGGACGTCGAGGTGCCCCGTTCGTGGTCTCAGCTGGCCATCAACGTCGTCGCTCAGAAGTACTTCCACGGCAGCCCTGACAGCCAGGAGCGCGAGACCAGCGTCCGCCAGATCATCGACCGGGTGGTGGAGACGCTCAAGAAGTGGGGCCTCGAGGGCGCCTACTTCGCCACCGACGAGGACGCCGAGAACTGGGCCCAGGAGCTGCGGTTCCTCCTGGTCACGCAGCACGCGTCGTTCAACAGCCCGGTCTGGTTCAACCTCGGCGTGCCCGGCCGCTCCCAGCAGGGTTCGGCGTGCTTCATCAACTCGGTCCAGGACTCGATGGAGTCGATCCTGGACCTGGTCAAGACCGAGGGCATGCTGTTCAAGTTCGGCAGCGGCACCGGCACCAACCTGTCCGTCCTGCGGTCCTCGAAGGAGCAGCTCTCGGGAGGCGGCACGGCATCGGGCCCAGTCTCCTTCATGAAGGGCTACGACTCCTTCGCGGGGTCGATCAAGTCGGGCGGCACCACCCGGCGGGCGGCAAAAATGGTCATCCTCAACGCCGACCACCCCGACGTCCTCGACTTCATCCGTGCGAAGGCGGAGGAGGAGAAGAAGGCCTGGGCGCTCATCGAGGCCGGCTACAACGTCGGCTTCAACGTCCCGGGCGGCGCCTACGACTCCGTCCAGTTCCAGAACGCCAACCACTCCGTCCGCGTCACCGACGACTTTATGAGGGCCGTCACCGACGACAAGCAGTGGACGACCAAAGCGGTCGTCGACGGCCGTGTCATCGACACCTATAAGGCGCGCGACGTTTGGAAGGAGATCGCCGAGGCGGCGTGGATCTGCGGGGATCCTGGACTGCAGTTCGACTCCACGATCCAGGACTGGAACGTCGTCCCGAACACCGGCCGGATCAACGCCACCAATCCGTGCTCGGAGTTCGTCTTCCTGGACGACACCGCATGCAACCTGCTCTCGCTAAACCTGATGAAGTTCCAGACCGAGGAAGGACGGGTCGACGTCGATCGGCTCCAGCGGGCAATCGACGTCTGCTTCACCGGGCAGGAGATCATCGTCTCCAACGCCTCCTACCCCACGCCTGCGATCGCCAAGAACTCCGAGGCGCTGCGCCCGCTGGGGCTTGGCTACGCCAACCTCGGCGCCCTTCTCATGTCGATGGGCCTGGCTTACGACTCCGATGAGGGCCGCCGCTTTGCGGGCGCCATCACCGCGATCATGACGGGCCGCGCGTTTGTGCAGTCGGCTCGGATGGCGCAGGTGAAAGGCCCCTTCAGTGAGTACGCGAAGAACCGCGAGCCGATGCTCCGAGTCATGGAGAAGCACCGCCAGGCCGCGCACCAGCTGCCAACATCGCCGGAGTCGGCCGAGGTGGTCGACGCCGCCCGCGAGACGTGGGACGACGCGGTCAAGCTCGGCCGTCAGCACGGCTACCGCAACGCCCAGGCGACGGTCCTCGCCCCCACCGGGACGATCGGGCTGATGATGGATTGCGACACCACCGGCATCGAGCCCGACCTCGCGCTCGTCAAGTACAAAAAGCTGGTCGGCGGTGGGCTGCTGAAGATCGTCAACGGGACCGTGCCCGCCGCGCTGCGCAAGCTCGGGTACGACAGCAAAGAGGTCAAGGACATCGTCGAGTACATCGACGAGAACGACACCATCGAGGGCGCGCCCCTGCTGCAGGAGGAGCACCTCAAGGTGTTCGACTGCGCGTTCAAGCCGGTCAAAGGCATGCGGTCGATCGCGCCGATGGGCCACGTTCGGATGATGGCCGCGGTGCAGCCGTTCATCTCCGGCTCGATGTCCAAGACCGTCAACCTCCCCACCGAGGCCACGATCGAGGACATTCAGCAGACCTACATGGAGTCCTGGAAGCTCGGGCTCAAGTGCATCGCCATCTACCGGGATGGTTGCAAGCGCTCACAGCCGCTCTCGACCTCGCTCAAGGACAAGAAGGAGAAGACCGCGGAGACTGCCGGAGCTGACTACCGGGCCGTGAGGCGCCGGTTGTCCGACGAGCGCAAGTCGATCACGCACAAGTTCGACATCCAGGGCCACGAGGGCTACCTGACGGTCGGCATGTTCGAGGACGGCCAGCCGGGCGAGCTGTTCGTGACCATGGCCAAGGAAGGCTCGACGATCTCGGGCCTCATGGACGCATTCGCGACCCAGACCTCATATGCCCTCCAGTTCGGCGTGCCGTTGAAGTTCATGGTCGACAAGTTCAGCCACATGCGATTCGAGCCCTCCGGGTTCACGAAGAACAAAGAGATCCCGATCGCGAAGTCGATCGTCGACTACATCTTCCGGTGGATGGCCAGCCATTTCCTGCCCGTCGAGGAGCAGGACGAGGCAGGTGTGGTTCGACGCGACGCGCCTGCGCCCGCACCAGCGCCAACCTCTGCCACCACCACGCCGCCGAGCGAGTTGAAGGTGATCGCCACGCCCGCGAACGGGATCCAGAAGATCGCCTTCATCAACACGGACGCCCCTGCGTGCCCGGACTGCGGCGCGATCACCGTGCGCTCGGGCTCCTGCTACAAATGCCTCAACTGCGGAGCGACGACCGGCTGCAGCTGACCGTCAGGCAGCGGCAGACTCGAAATTGACCTCGACCAAGGGGCTGTAGCGGACCATCCGCTCCAGGTCGTCGCGCCCCCAGGCGCGCGCGATGTGAGGCAGGATGGTCCGCCGCTCGGCTTCATCCTCGATCACTCGAGCGCTGGCAGGTAGGTCAGCGCGTGTCTTGCCTTTCAGATGAAAGGTGAAGTGCGGGTCTTTCTCGAGGTTGAGCAGCCATCTGCGCTTCCGGGCGTAGGGCGTGCCGCTGATGTAGATCCGGCCGTCGATGTTGTGGAAGACGATCTCGATTCGGCGCGGCTCGCCGCTCCGGCGGCCTGTGGTCGTGATGTCGATGGTGTGCCCGCGCTCCAGAGCGGCGTCAATTGCGTCCTTGGTCGTAGCCATTCCTAGGAAGTCCCTATCCCCCGAGGATGGTTTGTATTCCGCTCAGGCGGTCGCGCAGGTCGCTCAGGATGGGATGTAGCTGGTGGGCGCCTTGCACCCGGGTGGTGTCGATCGCCCATTCGCGCTTGGCGAAGACAAATGGATGGCCCTGCTCGCCCCCGAACGCGCCATGGCCGCCGGCCTGGTTCTCAAAATTCACCTGGATCTTTCCATTGAAGGCGCCGAAGAAGACGAGGTCCCCCGCCTGCTCGAAGGAGTTGAGGCGCGACAGCTGCTCATAGAGGATGTCGGCATCGTCGTAGCCGGCGAGCACGTCCTTGACAGCCACGCCACGATGAACACCTCCGGCGGTGCAGAACACGTCCTCGCGCTGCCCGCGTGCCATGACGAGCGCGATGCGCTGATGCGATGCAAGCTTGGGCACCAGGTCTGGGAAACGCGTGTCGATCTCTTCATAGAGAAGCCTGTGCGGTTCGTCCGCCAGGTAGAGGTGCCCGAGGCCCCCTGAGTAGGTCAGGTGGATACGCCCCCTTGCGTGCTCGAGATGAGAGCCGAAGGTCTTTCCCTTCATCTCGACCACGTGGAATCCAGGCATCCAGCCGGCGACCAGCCGTCCCAGGCGCACCCCATCCTCGCGATAGAACGGATCGGTCTCGATCTGCCCGTGATCCGACAGAACGACCAGCTCATAGCGACCGCTGCGAATGCGGGCTACTTTCTCGATGGTTCGGTCGACGTGCTTGAGGATGTGGAGCGACTGTGCGTCGTCGGGCCCGAATGCGTGCCCCGTCTCGTCGAACGCATAAAACCCGGCGTAGATGGGCGAGAAGCCCTCCCCCATCGCTTTCTCGACCGCGAAGCGCGTGAGATGGTGAACGAAGATTTCCTGGAGGGCGTCGGTGAGGACGTAGGGTCGCGCTGGGTGCCGCCCGCTGAGGCGGGCGCGAACATACAGCACCACCGTTCGCCAGATGGACATCACCGTGTGCACCACCCAGTCCCCCAGGTGCACGGGATTGGCTAGATAAGGCAACAGGACGCGCCACGCCGAGCGCGACCCTTTTTGCTCCCCGTAGCTGCGCTCCTGGTACGAGATGCCGAAGTCTTCCGCCGCGCCGGCCGGATAGCAGGCGGCGATGCAGGCGCCGCCCTCGGTGAGCGGGCGGCAGCCCTGGAAGTATTTGTCCGCCACTTTCTTGAAGGTGGACCGGGGCCCGAACTGGACGAGGAGCTGGCGCTCTCGATCCCACCATCGGAAGCTAGGTACCTCCGAGTTGTCGCCGTAGAGGATGCCCGCCTGCGCGAATGGCGTCGTCGACGGGACCCCGCAGCGATATCGATGGATCACGTATCCCTCGGCTTCCATCAGATGCCTGGTGAACGGCATCAGCCCTTGCCTGAGCGCCTCTTCGAGAGAGTCGGCCCCCAGGCCATCGATGTGAAGCACGACCATCGCTGAATCCATCGGACCTACTTGGACCCAGGGTTGATTTCGGCGAACACCGGCAGATGGTCCGAGGCACTCACCTTCAGGGTCCACGCCCGACATGAGACGGGAGCGCTGGACCGCGCGTAGATCGCGTCGAGCTTCTGGCCGGTCCAATGTGTGCGCCGAATCCCGGCGGTGACATTGACCAGGCCGGCGGACCTGGCCGCAGCCGCGAGCCGCCGCCACGCCTGAACGCGTACGGGCCCGAAGGTGTTGAGATCGCCCGCGACGATCTCCAGCGGTACGGGTGCGCGCTCGGCCATATGCGTGACGACGGTCTTGAACTGCTCGAGCTTGTGTGTGAAACCCACCACGTCCAGGTGCAAGACGTAAACGCGCAGCGCATCGGACTCGACACACAGCGCCATTCGATCCTGTGGCGGCGCCGCCCGCAGGATCGTTCGCTCGGCGCGCCGCACCTGGACCTCGCCCCGGCCCGGTAGGGGGACTACTTCGGGGGTGCGTCCCGGCTCGAACAGGCCGCGCCTCCAGATCAAAGCGTTGGCCTGGCTTCTCCCACCCCGGACCTGCGCGGTGGCCTGGAAAGACTGATACCCGGGGCCGAGCGCCGCGGCGACAGCCTCGGCATCGTTGCGGGCGTCGTGCACCGACGCCTCCTGCAGCGCCATCAGGTCAAGCGTGGCGAAGTCCGGTTGGCTCCGTATCGCGTCGAGAACTCGGTCGAGCCGGCGCCCGAGCTGGATGTTCCAGGTGCATATGCGCATGCCGCCAGGTCACCTCCGCGCTTCTCGGAAGGCGGCGAGCGATCTTCGCTGGCGGCCCTCCGCATCGAAGTTGCCGGCCGCGAGCCAGGCTTCGAATGACGCGCGGATGGCCGGCCATTCACCATCAAGGATCGAGAACCACGCCGTATCACGATTGCGGCCTTTGACGACGAGGTGCTGGCGGAACACACCCTCGAACGTGAAGCCGAAACGGTCCGCCGCACGACGCGAGCGCTCGTTCCGCGCGTCGCATTTCCACTCGAGCCTGCGATAGCCAAGGTCGTCGAACGCGTAGCGGGCCATCAGGTAGATGGCCTCGGTCGCCTGGCGCGAGCGCTGGAGCGAAGGTGCAAACCAGATATGTCCGATCTCGATCACACCGTGCTCAGGAGCCATGCGCATGAAGCTGGCCATGCCTTTCGGCGCGCCGGTTTCCCCGTCCACGATCGCGACGAAAAGCGGATCTTGCGATGAGGCGCACTGCTCGAGCCACGGCGCGAAGTCTTCAAGGCCCGCAAAGGGTCCATACGGCAGATAGCGGAACAGGATCTCGCCACCATCCGTTTCTCGCGCAGCGGCCAACAGCGGGCCAGAGTCGGTGCGAGGATCGATCGGCTCGAGTCGAACCGTCTCGCCGACCAGAAGGATTCTCTGGGGCAGCCTGGCTGCGATCCAGTCGAGGCTCAACTGGCGCCCGAGGTCGAATAAGCGGCCGTCATCGGTTGTTCTCGTCCATGGGCTCGGGAACTTCTAAGGCTAAAGGGAGCAAGACGTGAAAGTCGGGATCATCGGTGCCGGGAACGTGGGCAAGGCATTGGCCACATCGAGCATCCCCGCAGGTCACACCGTGACCATGAGCTCGGCGAACCCTGAGAACGCCTCCAGATTCGCGGCAGCTGGCCGTGGCAGAACGGTTGGAAGCTGGTCGGGCCGCAGGCGTAAGGTCTTGGAGTACAAACCATGAGCACCAAGGCCCCGAGCCAGACCGATTACCAAACCGGAGTTGGTCCTCGCGAGCGCGCGCCGCGCTCGGTTGCTCCAGGGACCAGGATCGGCCACGTCCACCTGAAGACGGCGGACATCGACCGCATCCACGCCTTCTACGTCGGCATCCTGGGCTTCGATGTGGTTTTTCGGATGCCCGACGCCCTGTTCCTCTCCGCCGGCGGGTATCACCACCACCTGGGCTTCAACACCTGGGAGTCGAAGGGCGGCTCGCCCCCGCCCCCGGGCACGACCGGCCTCTATCACGTCGCGATCCTCTACCCGACCCGAGCTGACCTCGGTGACGCCTTGCGGCGCCTGGCCGAAGCCGGCTGGCCGCTGGACGGTGTCAACGACCACGGCACACACGAAGCTCTGTACCTCCGCGACCCGGACGGCAACGGACTCGAGCTGGCATGGGACCGGCCGGAGGACCAGTGGCCCCGGGACAAGGACGGGCATCTCATCTTCGTCGGCCATCGGCTGGATCTCGAGGGCTTGCTCAAGGAAGGGCTGGAGGCCGCCCCGAAGTCTGAGTAGCCAGGCCGAGGACGGCTACTTCGCGCCGGACACGCCTCCATCGACGACGAGGCCGGACGCCATCACGAACCTCGACTCATCTGAAGCCAGGTAAAGCGCAGCCGGCGCGATGTCTTCCGGCCGGCCCAGCTCACTCGTCAGCTGGCGCTTGCGGATCGACGCGTATCCCTCTTCGGGATCCTTGTACGACTCCTTGAGGTACCGCTCGACGAACGGCGTGAGGATGGTTCCGGGCAGAAGCGCGTTGACCCGGATGCCGTGCTGGGCGAGGTCGACCTGCATCGATTTGGTCATGGACAGGACCGCGCCCTTCGACGCGGCGTACGACACACGGCGCGCGAGGCCGATCTCGGCGATGCAGGACGACATGTTGATGATCGAGCCCGAGCCCTGCTTGATCATGTAGGGCGCGACGGCCCGGCTCATCAGAAAGACGCCGCGCACGTTCACCCTCATCACGCGGTCGAACAGTTCCGGCTCCGTCTCGATCACGTCCCCGACGCCGCTGATGCCCGCGTTGTTGAAGAGCACGTCGATGCGCTTGAACCGCTTGGCCACCTTCGCCGCAAGCGCCTTGGTTTCCGCCTCATCGGTGACGTCGGCGTGCTCGGCGACGGCATCTCCCCCACTCTTGCGGATGCCGGCGACGGTCGACCTCGCGCCTTTGTCATCGACGTCGGCGACAACGACGCGGGCACCCTCGGACGCAAAAAGTCGAGCGGTGGCCTGGCCGATCCCCGAGCCGGCGCCGGTGATGATGCAGACCTTGTCTTGAAGCCGTCCTTGGCTCACGCGTGATCCACCGGGCCACGGTTTACGTGCCGCCTCACGGGATTCTCGAGCAGACCGATGCCGTCGATCCGGATGGTGACCTCGTCACCTTCCCGCAGGCTGAAGTCAGTCGGGGGAACGATACCGGTGCCTGTGAGAAGAATGCATCCTGTCTCGAAACGCTGGTCGCGCCCCAGGTAGTCAACGAGCTCAGGGATCGAACGCCGCAACGCCGATGTGGACGTGGCAGATCTGAACTCCACGGCGCCGTTCCGGCGTATCTCCAGCTCGACCTTGCGATCCGCCGGCGAAAAGTCCCACGCCAGAGCCACCGCGGGCCCAAGCGCGCAGCATCCGTCGAACACCTTCGCCTGCGGCAAGTAGAGCGGATTCTCGCCTTCGATGCTCCGAGAGCTGATGTCGTTGCCGATCGTGTAGCCGACGACCTCCATGCGACTGTTGCAAATTACGGCCAGCTCCGGCTCGGGGACGTCCCAGGTGGAATCAGAGCGGATGAACACCGCTTCGCCGGGTCCTCTCACCCTCCCGGCGGTGGCTTTAAAGAAGAGCTCAGGGCGCTGGGCCGTATAGACGCGGTCATACGGATCCGAGCTCACCGCTTCGTCCGTCCGTGCTTCGAGACTTCGCTGGTAGGTCACGCCCGCGGCCCAGACCTCCTGACTCTGAATTGGGGCTTCGATGATGACATCCGCTGACGGCGATATCGGCTGTCGGTCCCGCTCCAGGAATTCACGCAGCTCCTCGAGCGAAAGCCCCAGGAGCACGTCCAACGAGGTGCCATCCTCCAGGCGGGTCACCTTGCCTTCACGCTTGAAGACCATCCCCTCATCTACGCGAATCAGGTGCTGCCCGCTCGGGGCCACCGCCGAAAGGACGCCTGCGTTCAAGCAGTCCTCCACGCAGGGCCGGACGGAAATTCGAACTCGCGCAGCGATTCGGGGCGCATCGTGATGCTGAAACCTGGAGCCTGCGGCGCAACATAGCGCCCGTCGCGGATTCGGACAGGGTCGAGGAAATGCTCGTGCAGGTGCTCGACATATTCGAGGACTCGATTGTCGAGCGACCCGCTTACCGCGATGTAGTCGAACAGAGAAATGTGCTGCACGTATTCGCAGAGCCCGACGCCACCTGCGTGAGGACAGACCGGCACCCCGAATTTCGCCGCCATCAAGAGCACTGCGAGGACCTCATTCACGCCTCCGAGGCGGCAAGCGTCCAGCTGGCAGAAGCCGATGGCGTCGGCCTGGAACAGCTGCTTGAAGATGACGCGGTTCTGACAGTGCTCGCCGGTCGCCACCTTGACCGGCGCGATGGCCCGCGCGATGGTGGCGTGCCCGAGCACGTCATCGGGGCTCGTCGGCTCTTCGATCCAGTAAGGATCGAACGCGACGAGCTGCTTGAGGTACGTGATGGCCTGGTCCACGTCCCAGACCTGGTTGGCGTCCATCATCAGGCGACGGTTGGCCCCAATCTCCTCCCGCACGATGCCCGCGCGGCGCACATCGTCCTCGATCTTTTGGCCGACTTTCAACTTCATATGAGTCCAGCCGCCTGCGACCGCCTCGCGACACAGCGCCCTCAGCTTTTCGTCGGAATAGCCGAGCCAACCGGCAGACGTCGTGTAAGCGGGAAAACCGGAGCGCAGCATCTCCGCCTCTCTCTCCGCACGAGTCGGCGCACAGCGTTGGAGGATGGCAACGGCCTCGGCCGGCGTCAGCACATCGCTGATATACCGGAAGTCGATGCAGGCGACCAACTGCTCTGGGCTCATATCGACCAGCAGCTTCCAGAGCGGCTTGCCTTCGACTTTCGCATAGAGATCCCAGACGGCATTCACGATCGCACCCGAGGCCAGATGGATGGCCCCCTTCTCGGGCCCGAGCCAGCGCAGCTGGTGCTCGCCCGTTATCGCGCGCCAGAAGCCACGCATGTCGGCCGTGATCGATTCGAGCGTGCGCCCTATCACGATCGGAGCGAGCGCGTTGACCGCCGCCACGCACACCTCGGTGCCGCGGCCGAGCGTGAACGTGAGTCCATGCCCCTCCAGATGGTCGCCGGCGTCGGTCGTGAGGACGACGTAAGCCGCCGAATAGTCGGGCGCCGTGTGCATGGCGTCGGAACCGGCAAGGGTTCGGGACGTGGGAAAACGCACATCCCTCGCAGTGACGCCGACGATGCGCGCCATCAGCCTTTCACTGCTCCCACCAAGAGGCCGCGGGCGATGAATCGCTCGAGCGCGATGGCCATCGCGATGACCGGCCCGATCATGATCAGGATGAGCACCGACATGTACCACCACTGCGGTCCGCGCGTGGCGTTCTGGGCAGCGACCGTCAGCGGCAGTGTCTGAGCATTCGCGCTGGTCAGGAACAGGGCGATCAGGTACTCATTCCATGCGAACACGAGGACGAACAGGAATGTGGCGACAAGACCGGGTACTGCGAGTGGGACCACGATCGAGCGAAAGATTCGGAACCTCGACGCGCCGTCGATGGCCGCGCTCTCCTCGAGCTCGAGCGGGACGCTGTGGAAGTAGTCGCGCATCAGCCAGACGACGATGGGTAGGTGCGATGCGACGTAGGCGATGATGAGCGCCGCCCACGTATCGAGCAGGTTGAGCTGCTGAAAGAAGATATAGATCGGAATGACCACCGCCACGGGCGGCAGCATGCGCTGGGAGATCATCCAGAACGCGATGTCGTCGTTGCCGAGAGCTTTCTTGAATCGCCGCCCCACCGTCTGCAGGAGCAGCAGGAACAGAGCAAAGCCGCCCACCGCCCCGAGCTGCCACGGCCCGCCCGCGGCGACAACGGCAACGCCCGCGGCGAGGCCGGCCACGAATGACGCGATCGCCCCGATGCGTACCTGGTAGCGCATGCGCACGAGGCCGTACGCGGCCATCGAGCCCAGGAGCAATGTGATCGCGGTGCTGGTCAGCCCAACCACCACGGTGTTCAGGTACGGGCGGAAGGTGTCCTCGCCCAGGTCGACAAAGATGTACCGCCAGGATTCCAACGTGGGCTGAAAGTCGCGAAAGGGGAAGTAGAAGGGGCCGCCGTTCACATCGAGGGGAGTCTTGAACGAGGTGACTGCAAGCCAGTACAGAGGGAACAGCACGACCAGCGCCCAGCCGCAGAGAATCAGGTATGAGCCGACCATGCCTACAGGCGACGGGCGATAGATCGAAAAGGACCGGCTCCGCCCGCGTTTGACTGCCATGCCCTATGCCATCGCCGTCACCCGGCGGCGGAAGAGATTGACGTACGTGATTCCGACGAAGGACACGACGAAAAGCAGCATGTAAGCGACAGCGGCCGAGCCCCCGATGTCGAGCGCTCGCCAGATTGTGTACGCATGCAAGGTCAGCGATTCCGTGGCCGTTCCCGGCCCTCCGTTCGTCAGCACGTTGGGCAGGTCGACGATCTTGAAGGCCTCGATCAGCCGGATGAGCACGACGGTGGAGGTCGCCGGCAGTATCTGCGGAAACGTCACCCCCCAGAACAGCTGCCAGCGGTTGGCGCCATCGACGACGGCCGCCTCATTGAGCTCGACGGGCAGGCTCTCGATCGAAGCCAGGAGAACGATGAATATGAAGGGCGTCCACTGCCAGACGTCGCCAATCATCACCGCCAGCCGGGCGCCCCACGGGTTGGTCACCCAGGAAACGTCCGTCAACCCGAAATGCGCCCAGATGGGATATAAAGGCCCCTTGCTGGTGTCTGTGAGCATCCGGAACAGGTACGCCACGCCCACCGGCGTGATCATCATCGGAAGGAGAAACACGATCCTGAAGAAGCGGCGGCCTGGGATGTGCTGCACCACGAGCAGCGCGAGGCCGAGTGCGAGCAGGTACTGGACCGACACGTCGACGCTGACGTAGATGAGCGTGACCACGAGCGTTCCAGGCCGCCCGCTCGTCAGGACCGTATCGACGACAAGCCATACGAGGCTGCCCGCGATGACCGCTGTAACCAAACGGCCCACGAATCCGAGCACCGTGCGGCCGGGGCTCTGCAGGTAGCGCACGAGAAGGAATGCGACTCCTCCGTAGACGACGGCCAGGACGACCGCTGTCAGCGGAGTGAGCGGCACCGTGACCCCAACGAAATGCGAGCTGTCGATGCCGACGAGCAGCTTGGCGTAGTTGCCAAGGCCGACGAAGGTAAGGTGCACGCCGCCTTCCGAGAAGGTGAGTCGTGTGAGCGAGACGTAGAGGGACGCCAGCAGCGGGAAGATGGAGAACGCCAGGATGACCAGCACCGCGGGCAGGATGAAGACCGCTGCCGCCGAGCGGTCGAGGCGGGCAATCAGCGGGCTCCTCGCGGACGCCGCGAAGTGGGCAGCGCGCGTGGACGCTTGGCCGCTCATCGATAAAGGGACCTAATCATGGGCTCCAGGCAGTCGCGGGATTGGCGGCGAGGTGATGCGCACCTCGCCGCCAGGGCTGTCTACTTGGTGACGCTGAGGCTCGACCTGTAGGCGTCGAGCTGCGCCTGTCGACCGATCTCGTCAGTCTTGCTGTTCCATTGGTTGGTGATCTGAGTCATGCACTGGCTGGCCGACAGCTCGCCGGCGAGGAACTGCGCGAGTGCGGTGTCCAGCGCGGTCTGCTGGTAGAACGAGGTCTGCGGGATGCGCATGTCGAGAACCATGTTCGGGCTCTTCAAACTGGCTTCGATGGCGCCCAGGTAATCCTTCGCCGCCGTCTCGCTCATGCCGGAAGTCTCCCACGGCCCCAGGTTGGTGAAGTGCGAGGTGCGATAGGGGTTGAATCCGGTCTTGCCGATGGTCACGTCGACGCTCGACTGCGCCGGCTGCGACATGTACGACAGGAAGGCATAGGCGGCGTCCTTGACCTTCGACGAGGCTGCCTTGTTGATAGCGCCTGACCAGCCGCCGAACGCGGCAAACGGAGAGTGGTTCACGCCGTTGATCGCGTAAGGGCAGATCGTCGAGTTGCAGTCCACGAGTCGACCCGTGGAGCGATCCAGGACCTGCTTCGAGCCGGGCAGGATCACCGCTCCGACCTTGTCCTGGACCTTGGATTGCGTCTTGTCAACCGCCAGCGGCCCGATGTCGCCCCAGTCCAGTGAGAGTGCACAGCGACCCGTCACGAAGAGGCCGCGGGAATCGCCGACGTCGTTGTTGAGCTGGTCCGGGGGGCCCAGCTTGGAGAGCTGCTTGTAGATGTCCAGTGCCGCCGCAGCGCCAGCGTTGTTCATGAGCGGCTGCATGTTGTCGGTGTTAAAGAAGGCGCCCTGCTTGGTTCCCTGGCTCTGCAGGTATGCGGCGGCTATGGAGATGTACATCCAGTACGACTGAGCGCTGCGCTTCATAGCCAAGCAGGACCCGTAGTCGGCCTTGCCATCTCCGTTGAGGTCCTTGCCCTGGAAATGCTTGGCGATGCTGATGTAGTCCTGCCACGTTTCGGGTGCCGTCAGCCCGTCACGCTGCAGAAGGTCCTTCCGGTAATAAACCATCTGGAAGTCGCCATCGAGCGGGACCGTATAGACGTGGCCCTTGAAAGTGGCGCTGAAGTCGCGGAAGAACGGCGCGATGTCGTTCCACTGCAGCGCCGAGTCGTTCTGCACACGAGTGGTGAGGTCCTCGAGGTAGCCGGGTGGCACGTAGTCGCCCATCCATTGCGGGTCGAAGACCGTCGCGTCGTACGAATTGGTCTTCGTCGCGAAGTCGGTCAGAAGCTTCTGATACAGGTCAGAGAACGGAACCGTTATGACCTCGACCTTGGCACCCGTCAGTTTCTCGAAATCGGGCGCCCGCCGCTGAAGCGGCTCAGCGATCTGGGGTCCAGTGAAGGTGACAACCCGGATCGTGGTGCCGCTGAACTGGCCGCCGGATGACGAATTGTTCGAATTGCAGGCCGCCAGCAGGCCCACTCCCATCACCAGAACCACGGCTCTCGCCAGGTATCGGCTCATGTCGCTCTGTCTCCCTCTAATCCGAATCCCGTAGCCGCGTGTAGCGCAGGCCAGGGCTGTCGCCACCGGATTAAGCGGATGTTTACCCCGTCTTCGGGGGTTTGTCAAGCTCAAAATGGCCCAAATCAGCATTTTGAGCCCGGAATCATCGGATGTTTCTGGCAAGACTGAACCTTTCCAGAGCCCGGTGGAATACGCCGGCCAGGATCGCCAAAGGCACAAGCGAAACCACCAGGGCGGCGGCGGCGGTCGGCCAATCCAGCTCGCGCTCGAACGTGAAGAAATCCATCATCGCGACCGGGATCGTCTTGATCTCTCCGGACGTGAGCACGAGGGGGACGAGCAGCAGGTTCCAGTCGAGAACGAACATGACGATGGCTGTCGCCGCCACGCTCGGAGCGGCCAGCGGCAGCACGACCTGGCCGAGAACCCGGAACAGGCCGGCGCCATCCAGCAGTGCAGCCTCCTCCCACTCGGGCGACAGCTGCCGGAGAGCGCCGTACAGGACGTAAACGGCGAGAGGCGCCGTCACCGCCGCCTCTGTCAGCACGATGCCGGCGAAGGTGTCCGCAAGATGGGCTCGGCGCATGAGATCGCTAAGCGGAATCACATAGGCCATCGCCGGCAGGCTTGCCAGCACGAGGAAACCCTGCACCATCAGGCCTTCGCCCGCAAAGCGCGACCGGGCAAGGCCGTACGCCGCGAGAAAGGAGCACGCGATGGTCAGCGCCGCGGCGCACGCGGAAGCGGCCGTGCTCGTCGCCAACTCCTGCCAGAAGGTGGGCTCCGCGATGCCGATCTCGCGGAAATGATCGAGCGTGATCGAACCCGCCCAGGACGGGGGGCGGGTGCTGTTGTCCGGCAGCAGCCCGAACGAGGCCAGCAGGGTCCACGCGAGCGGGGTAAGAAAACCGGTGATAGCAACCACCAACAGGAGGACTCGGACGGCGGCGTACCGGCGGCGATGCGCGTGAAGGCTGCGCATCATGTCGCGGATCGCCTCGCGAGCTTCACATAAACCAGGCCGACGGCGAGCACCGCGGCGGCTATGAGCCAGGCGGATGCTGCGCCGATGGGCCAGTTGTTGGCGACGAAGGCCTGGTTGTAGCTGTAGAGTGCCGGCGTCACGGTGGCCGTACCTGGACCGCCCCCCGTCAGGATCAGCACGCTGTCGAAGCTGCCGAGCGAAAGGCCGACCAGCAGCATCGTGACGGCGAGCAGAAGGGGTCGCAGTGACGGCAGGGCCACGTGAAACACCTGCCGAATCCACGATGCTCCGTCGAGGATCGAATGCTCCCACAGCTCGTTGGGAACGGAAGCCAGACCGGGTAGGAGCAGGAAAGTGACGAACGGCGCCTCCCGCCAGACCTCGATAGCGATGATCGTCGGCAGCGCAAGCCTGACGTCGCCGATTGGAGACGCAACGTTCGACAGCCCGATCCAGCCCGATCCGAAGTCGACGATGCTGGTCGAACCCACCAGCAGGAAGTGCCACATGACGCCGTTGGCGATCGGGCTGACCAGCCATGGCAAGAGCAGAAGTACGCGCCACAGCCCGCGGCCACGGATCGGACGGCGTAGGAGGTAGGCGAGTCCGAACCCGAGCGCCAGCTCGAGCGGGACGGCCACCAGCGTGAAGATGATGATGTTGGTGGTCGCCGCTCCGAACTGCACGTCCCGGAAGACGCTCATGTACTTGCTGATGCCGGAGAAGTGAACCGTCGTTGCGAACGGCGAATAGGTGGTAAACGTCGCGAACAAGCCCAGGAGGGCAGGGAGGCCCAGCCAACCGCTCAACAGGACTGCCAGCGGCGCAAACAGGACGAGCCGATCGCGGCGGGTCAGTCTCACCAGGCAGGCGTCATCATGCAGTGCCAAGGGGTGATGGGAAGGACGCGACAGCAGGTTATGCTAAAGCTCCGATGTTTTCGGGCTCCCGGCGCCCTTGTATGCGGATAACGTGCCTCATCGGCCCGATAACGTCCGATCTCTTCGCATGCAGCATGGCATACCCCAGAATCCACATTCAATGACGGTCCCGCGCCCCCTGCGCACGCGCCGGCGTACTCTGAGCGTCACCGACGAGGCCATCGGCAAGATCCAGGAGCTGATCATCTCCCGCAGTTGGGGTCCCGGCGACCGCCTGCCAAAGGAGTCGGAGCTGGCTGCGCAGCTGGGCCTGTCACGTAACTCCCTGCGCGAAGCGGTGCGAGCGCTGTCGCAGCTGCGGGTGCTCGAAGTGCGTCAGGGAGATGGGACGTACGTCACCAGCCTCGAGCCCGAGCTGCTCCTGGAGAGCACGAGCTTCGTCAGCCATCTACTCGTTGGCGAGTCGGCGCTGGAGCTATTTGAGGTGCGACGTCTTCTGGAAGGCGCGGCGGCGGCTCTGGCCGCGGCCCGGATTGACGCGCCCGGCAAGCAAGAGCTGCGTGGCAAGCTCCAGCAGATGGTGGAGTCCAAGACCGTGGAAGAGCTGGTCGAAGCCGATGTCGACTTTCACGCCGTCATCGCGCGAGCTACGGGCAACACTTTTCTGACGTCCCTGCTGGCGAGCCTGTCGTCGAGAACGCTGCGGGCACGGATATGGCGAGGCCGCGAGGTCGACAACGTGCTCGACGTCACCCGAGACGAGCACCGGCGCATCTTAGAGGCGGTCGTCAACGGCGACCCGGAGCTGGCACGGGCGGCGGCCATGGCGCACATCGCCAGCGGTGAGCGGTGGCTGCGGGCGCAGCTGGCAGTCCCGGCGGCAGAAGCGACGCCGGCCGAGGTCGGCGGTTGAGAAAATCGACACCTCGTTCGGGGGGTTCGGGGGCCCTCCCTTCCCGGTGCGGCCCCTCCCCCGCCGACTCACCGCGGACAAGAATACGAATCACAAAAGCGCGATCCAACCCTGCGTGTTAAGACCATGAAGATCGGCCTGCACACCCAGCTCAAACCAGGCGCCGAGGAGCGCTACGAGGAGTACCACCATGCCGTGTGGCCCGAGGTGCTCGAAGGCATTCGCCGTGTGGGCATCACGAGGTACGTGATCTTTCGCGACGGCCTCGATCTCTTCCACTACATCGAGTGCGAAGACTACGACCGGGCCATCGCCGAGCTCGCGCGCAGTCCCTTGAACCAGCGTTGGGAGGCGGAGATGGCGCCAATGACGACGGTGGCCCACGACTTCAGCGGCAAGGGCAGCGACCGGATGTCACTCATCTTCGATTTCTAGCGCATGACCGCGTCGTGAATCCACGTGAGCGCGTAAAACTCGGCCGCACCTCTCTCACCATTACCCGCTTTGGGCTCGGCACAGCGCCGCTGGCCGGGCTCTTTGAGGAGGTCTCTGAGGCTCAGGGCGTAGGTGTGATCGAGCGCGCATGGGACGACGGCATCCGGTTCTTCGACACCGCGCCGCTCTACGGCCATGGCCTGGCCGAGACGCGTCTGGGCAAGGTGTTGCGACAGAAACCGCGCGACGCGTTTACGCTCGCAAGCAAGGTCGGCCGGCTGCTGCGCGTGGACGCGCCGCCAGAGCCTGGTCAATCTTTTCAGGGCACCCCGCCGGTCAATCCCGTTTTCGACTTCACGTACGACGGGGTGATGCGCTCGTTTCACGAGAGCCTGGAGCGGCTGGGTCTCGACCGCATCGACATCCTCCACATCCACGACCCTGATGATCACTACGACTCTGCTATCGGCGACGCCTACAGAGCGCTCGATCGCCTCCGGGCCGACGGAGTCATCGGAGCTGTGGGCGCGGGGATGAACCAGGCCGAGATGCTCACGCGCTTCGCGCGCGAGGGCCAGTTCGACTGCTTCCTCCTCGCGGGCCGCTACACGCTGCTCGACCAGGTCGCTCTGAAGGAGCTTCTGCCTGAATGCGTCGAGCGCGGCATCTCGATCATCGCCGGCGGCGTGTACAACAGCGGGATCCTGGCCGACCCGAAGCCAGGCGCTCACTACAACTACCAGGCCGCGCCGGCGGAGCTGCTCGAACGCGCCCAGCGGATCCAAGATGTCTGCAGCCGGCACGGCGTCCCGCTCAAAGCGGCGGCGGTGCAGTTTCCACTCGGACATCCCGCTGTCGATTGCGTTGTGGTCGGCTGCCGCTCCGCGGCCCAGCTCGACGAAAGCATGAAGATGTTCGAGGTCGAGATTCCTCCAGCGCTATGGGAGGAGCTGAAGGCCGAGAGGCTGCTGCCCGCCGAGGTCCCGACACCCTAAGCCGATGGTCGTCGACGCCCATCACCACTTCTGGGATCCAGCCCATCGTGCCTATCCCTGGATGGGCGAGGCGCTGGCGCCCATCCGCCGTGCGTTCGGACCTCAGGAGCTCCGGCCCCTGCTGGAGGCGAACGGTGTCGGCCGCACGGTGCTCGTCCAGACGGTCTCCAGCGTCGACGAAACCCGTGAGTTCCTGGCCGCCGCGGCGGTCACCGACTTCATCGCGGGGGTTGTCGGCTGGGTCGACCTCACCGACCCGTCTGTCGAGGACGCCATCGCCCAGCTGCGCGCCGGTGCGGGCGGAAACCTGCTTGTCGCCATCCGTCACCAGGTCCATGACGAACCGGACCCAGGTTGGCTGCTGCGCGACGACGTGCAGCGCGGGATCCGCGCCGTCGGCAAGGCCGGTCTGGTATACGACGTGCTCGTCAGGACGCGCGAGCTGCCCGCCGCCCTCCAGCTCGCGCGCCGCCTTCCCGACATGCGCTTCGTAATCGATCACCTGGCCAAACCGAGAATCGCCGCCGGGCGCCGCGACCCCGAATGGGAGCGCGCCCTCGCTCCCTTCGCGCCGTATGCGAACGTCCACTGCAAGCTCTCAGGGATGGTGACCGAGGCCGACTGGGCGCGCTGGACGCCTCAAGACCTGGCGCCTTACGTCGAGCGCGCACTCGAATGGTTCGGTGCCGAGCGGTGCATTTTCGGATCGGACTGGCCCGTCTGCCTGATGGCAGCCGGGTACGACAAGGTGCTCAATGCCCTGAACGTCGCCATCGCGGGCCTGGATCGAGCTTCGAAAGACCGCGTGCTCGGCGGCAATGCGTATCGCGTGTACCGCCTGAGTCGCTGACCGCTACGCGACCTCGTCCACTTCCGGGGTCGCGGCGAATTCGTCAGGCCTGGGAGTCACCAGAGCGGCCCAGCGCTCGTCGATCCGCCGCACCTTGTAGATCGCAAAGGCGCCGGCCCAGGCGATGACGAAGGCGACGACGATCACATATCCCGCCTTGCCGATGAAGTCGAAGCCGGCGATGGCGTCGAAAACAGGCCCGCGCAGGTGGAGCAGCTGGATCAGCACCTGCGCGAGCTCGACCACACCTACGAACAAAGCCACGAAAACAGAGAGCGATGTCACGGTGAGGTTGTAGAAGACCTTGCGGACCGGGCTCGCGAATGCCCACGAGTAAGCCTTCGACATGAAGGCGCCATCGGTCGTGTCCATCAAGGACATCCCCGCGGCAAATATCAGCGGCAGCGAGATGACCGCCGTGAACGGGAGACCCTGCGCTGCCGCGCCGGCGGAGATTGCCAGCAGCGCGACCTCCGACGCGGTGTCGAATCCGAGTCCGAAGAGAAAACCGATCGGATACATGTGCCAGCTGTGGTCGACGAGCCGGAACATGCGGCCGAACACTCGCGTCATGAACCCACCCGCGACCAGCTCCGTCTCCAGTCCGTCCTGGTCGTACTCGCCGCGGTGCATCTTCCGATAGACGCGAACGATGTCGAGGAGGATCAGGAGGTTCATGATCCCGATCAGGATCAGGAAGGTCCCGGACACCAGCGTGCCGACCGCGCCGCCCACGCTCTTGAGCTCACCGTTGCCGCCGACCACGCCCTGCACGATGAATTTCACGGCAAGGCCCAGGGCCACCGCGATCACCAGCACGACCGTGGAGTGACCGAGCGAGAAGAAGAAGCCCACCCCGACCGGCTTGCGGCCCTGCTGGAGGAGCTTTCGCGTGGTGTTGTCGATGGCCGAGATGTGGTCGGCGTCGAAGGCATGACGAAGCCCGAAGGTGTAGGCCAGGCCGCCGAGGGCCAGGAAGCCAGGATGCTGCAGGCCGTAGGCGAGGAGCAGTCCCCAGCCGGCCAGGTGCAAGAAGCCGACCGCCCCGAAGAAAGCGCCCAGCCGCGCACGCTCGCCCGAATCGAAGGAGCGCCCGATCAAAGCCCAGGGTAAGGCCACCGTCGAAGCCTAACTGCTATCGCGACTTAGTCGCAGCTTGGTATTCAGATGAGCTCCATGCAACTGCGAACTCCTCTCACTTTCGACTTTCAGCCCAAAGCCGCGGTACGCTTCGAGCAGTGGACTTCGAGCGGCTCCCGCCCCAGGTGCAGGTCGTGCTCCGCAGCCTGGCTCGCGCCGTCAGGAGCCGCGAGCCGGCCGTGCAGGCCCGCGTGCACTTGCTCAGGGCGAGGCACCCCCACCACACCAATGACCAACTGGCTCTGGAGCTCATACGTTCCACGCGCCGGCGAGTTGCCGGCACCGGAGCGCTGAGCGGAGCGGCCGCGATCGCTCCCGGGCTCGGCACCGTGCTGGCCGTCGGCACGGTCACCAGCCAGGCGCTCTATGCGCTCGAGCAGGAGGTCGAGCTGGTCCTTTCCATCGCGATGATCTACGGCCACGAGCTGGCTTCCTCCGACGACCGCGTGCTCGAAGCATTGGTCGTGGTCGGCATCACCAGCGGGGCGTTGAAGCTGCGCGAGGACGTGCTCGTCACCGGTGGTGAGAGGCTTGCAGTAGCTGCGTTTCGCCGTGTGCCGGCCACATTGCTCGCACACGGTGGCAGCCGCATCCTGACCCGGATCCTCGCCCGCGTGGCGACCACCGGCGCGGCCAGAACCGCCGCGCGCCTCGTCCCCATCGGAGTCGGTGTCGCCGCCGGCGCCGGCTTCGACTGGCTGACCGTCACCGCCCTCGGCCGCGCGGCGGTGAAGTACTACGGTCCTGGCGGCCCCGCCGCACGCCCGCTGCTACTTGCCGGCGAAGATCCCTCGCACATCGAACTGCGCCGCTGACGCGATCTGATCAAAGCCGCACTTCTTGGGCGGCTTGTCAAGGCGCCAGCGCAGGAATCGCGTGGCGTGACGAAACCGCTCGCCTGCTTCCAGCTTGTCGTACGCAACCTCGCAGACCAGCTCGGGCCGCACGGTGACCCACTCCAGGTCCTTTCCCCGGGACCAGCGGCTGAGCCCGCCGGGCATGCGCCCCGAGCTGTAGGAATCCCACTCGCTCTCGGGCACGTCAACCTGCAGCGGTTTCAGCTTGGCGATGAGCTCCTTGCGCTCGGCCGCGCTGAAGGAAGACGTATGGCCCACGTAGTGGAGCGTGCCTTTGCGGTCATACAGGCCAAGCAGCAGCGAGCCTAGCGACTTGCCATCGGCAGACTTGCGCCAGCCGATCACCACGCAGTCGGCCGTGCGCTGGTGCTTGACCTTCACCCAGTTACGCTTGCCGGGGACGTAGGCGCCGGTCCATGACTTCGCCATCACGCCATCGAGTCCCGCGCCCTCGAACTGTTCGAACCACTTCTCCGCCGTCGTGTAGTCGCGCGTATAGGGCGTCAGAAAGATCGGCTGCTTGGCGCCCTTGAGAAGCGCCTCGAGCCGCTTCCGCCTCTTGCCGAGCGCTTCGGAGCGGAGGTCGGAGTCACCTTCGGCGAGAATGTCGAACGCGACATACCAGGCCGGCGTCGCCTCGCTCAGCATCCGCACTCGAGACTCGGCGGGGTGGATGCGCTGCTGGAGGGCGCCGAAATCCAGGCCGTTCTCACCGACGACGATCAGCTCACCGTCCAGGACGACCCTGTCGAGGCGCAGCTTTCGGAACGCCGGCAGCACCTCGGGGAAGTAGCGGGTCATCGGACGCGCCCCCCGGCTGACGAGCTCGACCTTGTCGCCGTCGCGGAACACCAGCGTCCGGAATCCATCCCACTTCGGTTCGTATGTCCAGCTGTCGCCTTTGGGGATGCCCTCGCCCGGCGCGGAGAGCATCGGCTCCATATCCAGTGGTATCGGAAGCTTCGTAGAAGGCATTTGTCCCCAGTCTGTCTATATCTTGTGGATACCTGGACCCTGTGCTACCATATCGCTGGTCGGTAAGTCCGGCCGATTTATCTCGACTCCACGCCCCCACCCCAGCCTTGGGAAGCTCGCGCAAGCGGGCTTCCCGCTTTTCTGGCTAGCCACCAAATCGCTGAATGAGCTCGGCGACCGTCATCTTTCCGTAGTCCTTGCCCAGGACGTTCTCGGCGGTGTGCCACACCATCTGCGCCTGCGCCGGACCGCGCTCTGCCAGTTGGTCCAGCGTGATCGTGCCGAACAGCTGGATCTGAGGAATCTGCTTGAGCTGCTGGGCCATCCACTTCGCCCACTGCGCGGCGTTGCCCTCACTCGGTCCTGTGCCTGCTGCCGGCGCCCCTGGCTTGGTTTGCGCGACCTCGGCCCACGATTGGGCTGCGCCCGCCACCCTTTCGGCCGGAGTGTCCGCTTTCGCAGGGGTAGCCGTTTTCTGAGCGCCGGCCGCCTTCACAGCCCCAGCGACTGCCGTGGCCTTCGCAGCCTCCTCGGCGGCCTTCTGACCTTCTGCGGCGGCCTTCGCCTGAGCCTCGTGCGCAGCTGCCTCTGCCTTCGCCGCCGCCTCTGCCCTTGCCGCTTTGAGCGTGGACAGTCCCTCGCCCGCGATCTCGCTGATCCGGTTCGCCGCGCTCCCCACGTCGCTGCCGGCGTCACCGTCACCGGTGCGCAGCCGCTCGCCAAAGCCCCGCCCAAGGGCGCCCCCGATGAGGTTCGGCACGTCCAGGCCCGTCAGACCCTTGATCGCGGTCGTCGACTCCACCATCGCGCGCGTGGCGTTGCGGACGATGTCCGATGCGCCGTCTGCGCTCATCACAGTCAGCGAGTCGATGTGACTCATCGGCTCGGCGGCTGCTCGGACTATGTCGGGCAGCGCCGCCAGCACCGTCTGGATGATGGCCGCTTCGTTGAACTGCTTGTAGGCGTCGGCTCGCATGGCGAGGGCCTTGGCCTCCGCCTCGCCTTTGGTGAGCACGATCTGCGCCTCGGCCCCACCTTCCAACCTAGTGGTCTCTGCATCGGCCTCGGCCGACGCGATGCGGGCGCGCTTCGCGCCCTCGGCGCGAGCAATCACCGCCTGCGCCTCGGCGGCGGCAGGCTTGACCGTCGACGAGAGCAGCTCCTTCTCCTTACGGTCGGCCTCCAGCTGTGCCAGCTCCGTCTGCCGGCGCACGACCTCCTGCTGCGCCTCCGCCTGCGCCAGCGGTCCCGCCTGGTCGGCTCTTGCCTGCGCAGCGGCCACCTGCGTCTTGGTCTCGGCCTGGCGCAGCGATACGTCCCGTCCGGCGTTGATCTTCACCTGCTGGGCTTCCGCCTCTCGCACGGCGGCGGTCTGGTCGGCGGACGCCCGCGCCATGCGAGCGTCGCGCTCGACGGTGGCCAGGTTCTGCTGCCCCAGGAGGCCGATGTAGTTCGACTCGTCCGAGAAGCTCTGAATGGTGAACGCGTCGATCTGCAGGCCGCTCGTGGCCAGGTCGCCCTTGGCCGCGTCCTGCACCTGCTGCAGCAGCTTCTGGCGATCGCGGATGAGCTCTTCGATGGTCAGCGTGCCCACGATCGATCGCAGCGAGCCTTCGAGCACGTTCTTGACGATCGAGTCGACCTGCTCCGGTTTGGCGTCGAGGAATCGCTCGGCGGCGTTCCGCAATGACTCGACGTCGCGGCCGATCTTGAAAGTGGCCACGCCCTGCACCTGCACCTTGATGCCCTGGCTGGTCACCGCATCGCCGAGCTGGACGTTGATCTGGCGCGCGGTCAGCTTCAGCTTGCCGACTCGGTCGAGCAGCGGGCGCACGAAAGTGCCGCCACCGACCACGACCTTGACACCTTTGTCGCCCGAGATCGCCATCGCCTGCCCGCGCTCGTTGCGCACCTTGGCCCCGCGAGAGCCGGCGATGATGAGGGCTTCGTTGGCGCCCGCGACCTTGTAGCGGCTGGCGACGAACGCGATCAGCAGGACGAGGATGATCACCCCCGTCACCGCCAGGAACGGTATGGACGTCACGAAACTAGGCATCGGACCTTGCTCCTTCTTTGGTCGTCGCGGGGGTGGCTTCTACAACGAGGTTGGTGCCGGCGATGGCAACCACTCTCACCTCTCGCCCGGCGGCGATCTCGGTGTTGGCGGTAGCCGTCATGTTGTGAGACGCGCCGGCAAAGCTGATCAGGACGGTGCCGAAATGGTTGGCGGGTATCCCTACGGACACGCGACCGGTTGATCCGACCATGTCCTGGAGGCTGAATGTCTCGGACGACTCAGCCGAGCGGAGGGCCTTGAACGAACCGAACACGACGCCGGCGCCCAGGAGGCCGGCGATCACGCCCGTCAGCGTCGCCACGCCCGGCCCTGCGTTGAGGCCGTGAAGGCCGAACAGGCCGCCCACGCCGAACATGGCGATGAAGCCGAGCAGCATCGGCGTCGGCGATACGCCGGCGACGTCGAACCCGAGGTGGACGGCGCCGAGCAGGCCGCCGAAGATGTCGTCGACGATCAGGGTGAGCAGGAGGAGGCCGCCCCCCAGGAGGAGGCAGGCGCCGAATACGAGGTCGGCAGCGTTCACACCCTTGCCACCAGCGATTGCAGTTTAGGACGGCGGCCTCCCCGGGCGGCATAACCCGCGCCGTGGCGACCCCCAGGCTCCCCGGGGGCAATGGGCTGTGACTACCGAACCGCTGCCCGTCCAGTTAGCCTTTTGCGAAAGTGGGTCACGCCTTTCACATCAGCGATGGATCTGATGAGCACCTCGCGGTAGAGGTTCTGGCGCGCGAGCATCCTGACAAGTCGGACTACTGGGACGGCAACTGGCTGACCGCGAAGGTGGACGTCGCCAGCGGGCCCTTCCGTGGCAGCTACCAGGCCGCGTTACGGGCAGAGGAGTTCGTTCACTTTCGCGATCAGCTCGAGAGACTGGTCGAGGACCACGAAGCGCCACCCGCGGAATTCGAATCCATGGAGCCATGGCTTCGGTTCAGCGTCCACCGCTCGGATCGCCACGGGCACATGCGCGTCACCGGCCGCGCCCAGACCGAGCCGTTCTTCGACAGCCACAACATCTTCTATTTCGTGCTCGAGCTGGAGCAGAGCTTTCTGCCGGTGACGCTGGAGGAGCTCGGCAAGGTCATCGGGGAGTTTCCGATCGTCGGCTCACGGTAGACGTCGAGATTCGACACGTCACGACCCGCGAGTGCCGGCAACCAGCAGGTTTCGAGAGCGGTTCAAACCCCCAGTGAATGCACCGGCGGCAAATAATGACAACCTCAAAATTAACGCCTATCCGGCGCATAATCCGACACACGGCCGGAGCGCACGAGCGGTAAAGCATGACCGTTGAGGAGGGCGATAGTGCCGAGGCGATTTCTGCTCATCTTGGGGTTGGCGCTGACTGTTCCGTTAATCATGCCAGCGTCTGCTGCGAGCGCCTCGACAACTCCGCAGCGCGATACCGAGGCGTCCCTAATCGGTCTTGCTTTTCCCTCGGCCGACCCTTGCATCGTGTATGACGTACGCGTAGATGTCCTGAGGTTTGTCCTTCCCAATGACCCGTCTTTGTTGGTCTACAGCGTCGCTACCCAGAACGCCTGCACGGGACAGTTCTTGCAGCTCATCAGCGGTCTCGTGGAACCTGCCGTAATCGACAAGTCGGCCTTCGTCGTTTCTCCGGCCAACACTGGGGCAGACCTAAACGTGACCGTCCCGGGATTCGATGCAGTGGATCAGAGTGAGTCCCCGCTCACGCTCAGCTTGCACTGGTCGCAACCTGACGGGAGTCACCTCACAGATGGTTTGGCCGCGGTCACGGGGACTCTCACCAGGGGCAGCCTCGTCATTGTGTTCGACAACTCCATCACGTGGAACAAGTGGGGCTCGGGGTCCTTTCCCTGGGCCGGCCTGTGGCTTTGCCGGTTCGCAGCGGGTAGCCATCCAGCCTGCCTCGGCCAGGTCTGACGTAGCAATCGGATAGGTCTAACCGAACCCGAACCGCACGTTTCACGGCGCCCATATTGCCTCCCTTGTAATGGGTAGGCCAGCGTCAAAGTCTCTTAACTCGGCATGTTCCAGGCGTTTTCCACAGCGGTTCCAACCCCGCGCCCAACGCCTTCCCAAACGGCCGGAACCAGATCGAAATCGGCCATTTCTCGAGCGCTAAAACGTGATGGTCGGGCGGGCGAGATTTGAACTCGCGGTCTCCTGGTCCCAAACCGGACCTGTCGGCCTACCGTATTCGGCTCGATCTTAGCGCTAGATGCGTAATCCGCAGCAAGTCTCTTAATTCGTTAGACCTCGTACGAGGAGGCCAAATCGGGACGCCCGTTATGCTCCCAGACCGACAACCACAGCCAGCGCGCGATCGACCTCACGAAGCTCTCCAAACGCGAGTAGCCCGTGGGATTCACCAAGCCTGCTTGGATCGACTGCCCCGAGCTGCTCGACCAGGACCCGAGTCAGCTGGCCATCGATTTCCACCTCGGGCCTGAATGAGGCCGCATGGGCACGCGTAGAGGTAGGCGCGATGATCACCGTGGACAAGCTGAGCAGTTCATCTGCCTGAAGGACGACACCGTAGCGGTGCCCGGCCTGTTCGTGACCCCTGGTTCCTCGGGGCGCCCGCAGTCGAAAGACCTCACCTCGCTGCACGAAGAGATTCCATCAAACGGGCCACGCGAGCTTTCTCCGTGCGATCCTCGCGGTCAACGCTCAGGCGCTTCGCCTCAGCGACAAGGTCACCGCGCTGCCCCCGGCGTGCCAGCTCGACGATCGCCTCTCGGACGGCATCGGATTGGTTTCGACCCGACTCGGTGAGTTTGCGGAGCGCTTCTTGAGCCTCCTCATCTAGCCTGATTGAAATCGCCTTCTCCATTTGCACGATTGTATCACAATTGTATGACGTTTCCAGTTCTGGAAACCACGACCGGATTTCGAACCGCAGCTCTTCCCTACCAACGATGCGCTCCTGCCAGGAAGGCAGATTTCGGCCGGTGTTGCTCTCGTTGGGATCGTTTCCTTGCAGAAAACTGGTGCTCAAGAATATTTTCTTCCGCAATGCGAATTTCTACGCAATCTGCCGCTAATTTCGCGCAAGGGCCCGCCTTTCATAGAAGAACCGCGTCAGAGACGCAGCTCTATGCGCACCGTCAGTAAAGACGCCAGTCCTGGGCTTTCGCGGCAAGTCAGCTTAACGGTTCGCAGAGGGCACAATCGACCACGACGCACCGTTCGACTGCTCGGCCAGGGTCTGAAAGAAGCCGTCGGGGCCATCGTAGTGACCGATGGCCAAGCAGCGTGAGGTGTTGGGGCAGGCCACGGCCTCGAGCCCATTGTTGACTCCGGGGCTCGGGCTGCCGTTCGGCGAACGCACGATCGTCCAGGACGTGCCGCTCCAGCGCTCAACCAGCGTTTGGGAATGTATCGTCCCTGGCGGCGTCCAACGGTGCCAACCGACCGAGAAACAGAGTGACCTGCTGGCACAGCTCACGCTGATGAGGCGGTCGTCAATCTGGGCAGGGTCCACCTGCTCAGAAGGCTGGGGAGCAATGAGGATGGCCCAAGTCGATCCGTCCCACGCTTCGATCATCGGCGCGTCGGGGTGTTGACCATTACCGAGGTAGCCGCTTGCGAAGCAATGGGAGGTGCTGATGCATGTCAGACCTTCGAGCTGGGAGGGGCTCTTGGGATCGGGAGATTCGACAACCTTCCATAACGCGCCGTCCCATCGTTCGGTGAGCGTGTGATCTACCTCGCCGGATCCCCCGAAGACGTAGTAATCGCCCACTGCGAAACACAGCGTGCGTGTCGCGCAGCCGACCGCGAAGAGAACGCCCTCATGGACGTCCGGCATGACGGTCCACGATGATCCATCCCAGCGCTCTATCAGGCCTCCACCATTTCCGGCTGGAGGCACGTACTGGCCAACCGCGAAGCAGAATGAGGAGCTCACGCATGCGATGTCACGCAGGAGGCTGTTGGCGGCACCACTGATCTTCGGTGTGTCGACGATGGACCAAATAGAACCATTCCACCGCTCGATTAAGACGTGGCCGTTGGGTGTATAGGGGCCGTCGTAACCGACCGCGAAGCAGAGGGAGGATGTCGGGCAACTGACTTTGGCGAGATGACTGTCTTGCTTGGCGCCATCGGGCGAATTGACGATGAACCAAGACGACCCGTTCCAACGCTCGATCAGGGTCCGGTAGTTGGCATACCCAGAGGCGCCGTTCTCGTAAGTGTTGCCGACCGCAAAGCAGAACGAGATGCTCGGGCAAGCCATCCCGGTTAGGTCATTGTGGATACGGCTCCCTGTCGACGTACCGAGCGTGCCAGCTGGCGTTGAACAGGCAGTCAGGAGGAACGAAACCAGCACCAGAAAGGTCCTTGAGGCGCTGCAACCCGACACGAGCCAACACAAGATAGAGCAACCGGTCAGGCGAGCTTCGACCTGAGTACGGAGCCCACGCCCGGATTCGAACCGGGGACCTTTCCTTACCAAGTGGTCTTCAGTCCCTGGCGAATTCGATCCGATCTTAGAGCCGAACCCGGTTTTCGTCGAGACCATTTAACTCAGCCACATAATCCGTGGGAATGCCAGAAGACCAGGTCGGTGTACTGCGACGATGGGCTCACGGCGATTTCTATCCGCTGAGTCCTGAAGAACTGGGCCCGAATGCCTTGGACAAGCTCGCCGAGGAGATGGGCCATGAGCCGATTGTCTGGTGGCGATCCTTGTATGCCTTACTGCTCGAGCTGGATGAGGAAGCTGTGCACGCTCTCAACATGCCGTTGGCGGCGCTCCTGGATGTGGGAGGCGAGCAGCTGGTTAACGAAGTCGCCAGCATCGCCCACCGCGATCCCAAGGTCGCCAGCGCGTTCTGGGATGCAATGCACTTCCTACAAAGATCGAGCGAGGCGTACCGACTGCTAGGTCGCCGACAAACGATCGAGGCATTCGTCCGACATGTACCAAGGATCCCCAGGTCATGGAAACAGCCCATCGAGGTTTGGGAAGACGGATGGGCGGACGACGTCTTCATCTTTCTCAATGAAGAGGATCCTGACGAGGTCTGGGCTCTGGCCCTTGACCTTCTGAAGGTTTCGGCTGAGCCGGCCTGGAGCACCACGATTGGAGCCTTCATCGTTGAGGAGCTGCTGCGAGATCACGGAGACGCCTTCATCGAGCGAATAGAAGCCGAAGCCGCCACGAACGACCGGCTAAAGAGATCGCTTCCAATCACCCGGTGGGCCGTGCCCGAACATCTCCTGCCTCGCGTCGAAGCCGCCGCCGGCAGATATTGGGATGACCGACCCAACCCCTGATATCCGCACGTCGCTGGCACCACCACCGTCCACCCCGCTTCCAACGCTCGCATCTTGCCCGCCGCAATCATCGGCAACCTCGCCCTGCTGATGTTTAATCGCGCCGCGACCTCAGGCACGCACAAAGACTGCCGGGGTCGGCACGATAATTCAGGCCGAGATGAAGCTCTACTTCGATAGCTTTATCTATCACCTGATTCAGAGGCGCGACGAGGCCGTGAAGGTGCGCGAGTGGTGCAAAACTCACGGTCACAAGATCGGGATTTCGATCAACGCCAACATAGGCGAGGCACTACGCAACCCCGACCAGGCTGATCGGGACGCTCGACTCCAGACCATCCTCCGCGTCGGCTCCCCAATTCATCCGCCTTATGACTACCGGCATTACCGGGAGATCGCAGACGAGGTGTGGCGCTTGCGCCCAGAGTGGTTCCGCCAAGCACCCGACCGTCGCCGGATCGAGGCATATCTGCGCCAACGGAAGCGCGAATGGCTGAAGCTGAAGGACCCGTCCCGTCTACCGGACCTCACGAAAGAATTACTACGCATCAACGCTTTGGTCGGTCGAGAAATGGGACGCCAGAAGCAACATCGACGGCGGCCTAACTTCGGCTTGGATTGGCGACCTCGGCACAGCAGCGCTGAAGTCCAACGCTGCATGGATGAACGAACCCAAGCCGATGAGCATTGGCGCTACGTCAGCGCCGAGGAGACTCGGCCCGCACTGGATGAAGAACGTCGCGCTAACGGGCATTTGTCCTGGCTCGTTGACTTCAAATGGCCGCAAGGGATCGATGAGTGGCAACGGTTTTGGATGTGCGATGCGGACGCAAGCCGCGTACCGCTGTGCCGAGTCGTGGGCCTTACCGAATTCTTCCAGCGCCGGCGGCAGGTTACGCCGGGGAACTCAGTCGACCGTCTTCACGCCCCCCACCTCTGGGGATTCGACTGGCTCGTGACTACGGATCGGCCCTTCTCCCACGTCTTGGAGGACGTGCGTGCTGAAATGCCGGATGTCCCGCTGGCCCGCATAGCCCTGATCGACAGTGAGGCGGTGTCGGCGCTCGCTGCGATAGAGGCTGTTCTCGCCACCACGCCAGGTTCCAGGCCCTAACCCTTCCAACCGATCCTGGTCGCCGTCGCGCGACCTGATCACGCCTCCACCGGGTATCTCAATCGGCCCTAGGCCACGGCCTGCCTGCGAGGTACGCGATGACGGCACTCACGATTCCGCACAGGCCCCAGAGGAGCGCCCAGCCGTACGACTGCCTCCAAACCCCGGCGAGCAGGATTAAGCCAACGGGAGTAAGCAGCATGCCGAAGAGCAGAAACCAGAAGCGATACGAGACTCCTGCCCACGCCCACTTACGCGCCTCGGCCCGAGGCGCGATCGGGTGCATATACGTGATGATGATGATGCTCTGGAACATGACGAGCATGCTGCCAAGAGCAACCACAATCTCTAAGAAGAGCCATGGCTGTGGCCATATGCCCGTGACGTCGTTGAGGCCGAGCAGTGCAAACAGGAATCCGCCGGCACCAAATGCCATGAACAAGACCTTGCGAGAACGTCCTTGCGAAGACATCAATGGCGCCCACCAGGGCTAGGGCACCACAGCAGCGCCAAAAGGCGGCAGCGGTAACAGCTCACGAACGCAGGGCAGTCCACACGATAAATGCGATCAGGCCAACTACCACCGTACCCACAATTGACAACGCGAATATCTGCTGTGGATTTGCGACTACGTGGCGAGTGGAACCCGGATATCGTCGGTTGATCTCACGAAGCGTCAGCACATCATCGAAGCTGCCGCTTAACGGCACCGAGAGAGATCCTGCAATTGCGGCTGCATCATATGCGCCGCCTAGTGTGAACAAGCCCCTGTCTGCAGCATCCAATCCGATTACGGCTTGTCTTGGAGGTCCTTCGAATGGTCTGACTGCGAGTCGGACCAGTCTGCTGACGTCGCCACGAGCAATGACAGTTGTCGAGCCGCGCCAGTCTGTGATCAGCAGGTGGGACGCAGTCAGAGCAATTGAGGAGTTAGCAAGGTAGAGCCAAACCCATCCCACCAAAGCTCCACCGAGAACCGCAACCAGAAGCAGGCCCACTGGGAGCGCCCATGACGACGTAACAAGACGGGTCAGCACAACAAGGAGGAGCGCGATCTGCGCTCCGATTAACAGCACCCTGCGAGCTCGTTCGCGGTCCAGACCGAGCACCGTGGTTACCCCAGGGCGGAAGCTAGTCACGATGGAGCCGAACTCGTTTACTTTCCGAAACAACCTACTCCCCTCGACCGCCCTAGGCGGGCCTGAGGCTGGGTAAACACTAAGCCGGCCACGGCGAGATCACGATGCCGTAGAGCCCGAGCCAAAGGCTGTATGCAAGACCAGCCAGACTCAAAGAGAACGTGATTATGTTGAAGGTCAGAACCGTGATTGTGAAGTTGTCGTCGAGATCTCGACGCGCCGCCCTGATTGCGAGAACTGTTGCGACGACGGAGATGACGACGCCAATGATCGGAAAGCAGATCATGACGAAAGCTACGATCCCAAGGCTCAAGGCTGTAGCTGCCGCGCCCCACGATCCGCGCGTGGCCGTGTGGCTTGTCCATGCGCCGTTCCACCAACGAAGCTGACTTGGTACGAACGGATCCGGATACCATCCTGGACCCACGGTCACGACCTGTTTAACGGCGATTGCGCCAAATGGTTGTGGCCGTGACGCCGACTGTGTTCAGCCGTCCAGCCTCACGAGCCCTGCTAGGTCTTGGCCGAGGGGTTGAGGAGTATCCAGATGGCACCAACCATGAGCCGTACCAGCACGAGCATTGTGGCCATCCACGCTGCCCAAGTTCTTTTGGAGAGTCGGCCGGTGCTCGAGCACGAGCGGCAGTTCAGACGGCCGATCGATCGCATCAAAACGTGAGCTTCGCGGCTGTCTGGCCGGCAGCACTCACGGATCGTTCCTCAAAGGCAATCACAGCCTCGAGGGACACGCCGAGGCATTGGCACAACGCGCGAAGGGTTCCGAAGGTCGGGCGGCGTCGACCCGCAAACAGGTCGCACAACGTTCCCTCGTCAACGTGAGCCTGCCGAGCCAGGTCCCGACGCGTCCAGCCCCGCAGGACTCGCGCACGATCGATCACGGCCGCGTCGACGGTCCATTCAAAGATCCCCTGCTGATTCAAACTAAGCGCTCGCGCTTGGCCAGAACTCGAGGCTCGCTATGTGGTCGTGGCGCCCTGGAAGGCACGGTGTTACGCGTTCCGCGCCTTCCGTCCAGCCGGCTTCTTGGCTTTTGGCGGTCCTCTGTTAGGGGACCGGGACCGCCAGCATCGAACCACAGCGCCGCCCGCTCGCGCCGGCCGCCGTGCCGGGCGCGCCGCGCCGAAACGGCCGCCTCCGCGCGTCCGCAACAGGTGGAGGCCTTCGCGCTTCGCGACACGCGCATGAATGCGCGCACGCGCTGCGGGCTGCTCGTTGCGTAACGCACGGCGAGCCAACGCGTCGCGGCGGCCCGGCCCGTCGGCGACGCTGCTCGCGCGCCTTCTCCCATCCCAGCGTCGATCCCGGCTGTCAACGTCATACCTGTCGATGACACCATCGAAAGAAGGGACGTCTCAACGACTTCTAGGGACGACTTGGGACGGCTGAAGACGTCCCGGGCGTCCCACTCCGGGGTTCACTTGCGACTCCCTTTGTGTCTCATCTGACCAAGCAGACAAGGAGCAGCGGGACGTTTCAACGGCGTCTTCGGACGTTTTACCGGCCTTTCGAAAACGTCCCCAAACGTCCCAAGATGTCCTTGTGTCCAGAAGGAAGCCTCACAAGAACGACCCCGCCGGGCGCACCTGGATTGACCACTTCCCACCGGCCTTCCGCACTCGGCGCGGCTTTGCCGCTACTCGGCGGCGTCGGCTTTATCGGTTTCACCACTTACCACCTCGCGACGGGTGACGGCCCTGTCTCAATCCTCGGTGGACTTGCGTCCGGAGTCACCGTTTTCGTGCTCTGTTGGTATGTGTTTGGCGCCATGACCGGCTTTGGCCCTTAGCGCTGAGAGTCAGGACCACTCGGTAGCTGGGTTGCTCGCGATCAACTCCAGCCAGTCGCCCCGGGATCCCAAGTCGCGCTCCGTAGCCAGGCGGACGTAGCGCTGCAGCATTCCGTAGTCCGAGTGGCCCATCGCGGCTCGAAGGTGCTCGAAGTTCCAGCCCATCTTCGCTGCCACCGTCGCAAACGTATGCCGGAACGCATGGGCGTGTATCCGAAAGCCAGTCCGCTCGGTGAGCCGGTCCATCATCGACTTGATCCCCGGTCCCTGGTACGGCGCTCCGTGCTCGTTAATGAGCAACTGACCCAGCTCGGTCTCCGGCCGCAGCCGAGCCTCGTACCGCTTGATCCCCGCCGCCAGCTTGGGCGTGATGGGCACCCGGCGCGACTTACGGCCCTTGGCGCCGGCGTTCCAACGGACGCGGAGCTCGACCCGCCCGCGGCTCAAGGAGTCGGTCATGACGTCGGACAATCCGTCCGGTCCTACAACCGCCAGGCCACAGAGCTCCTCGCGGCGTAGGCCGGACCCGACCAAGATCCGAACCACGAGGTCCTCGGTCGGCACGGCTGGATTGCAGGCGGCGAGAATCTTCTTCACCTGGGCGATGTGAAACACGGTGGGCTCACGCGGTGGCGTCAGCTCGAGGATCCGCGGGTCGACGGCGTAGCCCTCGCGCTTAGCCCAGCGGAGGAAGCAGAGGATCGCCCGGTGATACTCAAGGATCGTTTTCGGCGCCAGCGGGCGCCCGTACTTCCCCATCCGAGTCGCGAGCTGCGCTCGGAACGCACGAACGCGGGCGACGTCGCAATCCTCGAAGCGACGCACGCCCTCAGCCTCCAGCCAGCGCAGAAACGGTAGAACCGTTTCGTCGTAGTAGATCAGCGTCTTGGGCGAGAGCAGCTGGCCCTGTCGATCCAGGCGGAAGTGCTCATAGCCCACGACGAGCGGCGGCTGCCGGCGCACCGGCACCGCATATCCAACACCCTCGACGACCCGAACCGGATGTTTCACGGCGCCCATCTTGGCCTCCCTTGTAACGGGTAGACCATTTCCAAGTCTCTTAACTCGGCATGTTCCAGGCGCCTTCCACCGCCGCTCCAACGCCGCGCCCAAAGTCTTCCAAAACGGTCAAGACGAGTTCAAAACGGACCGTTTCGGAGGCTACGGAACAACGTTGGTCGGGCGGGCGAGATTCGAACTCGCGGTCTCCTGGTCCCAAACCAGGCGCTTTGCCGAGCTAAGCTACCGCCCGCGCCGAACGCAAAACCCACATCGCTGTCGCAGGACCTTGAAAGGCTAGTACACGCGGCCTGGGACCGTGAAGAACAGCACCCAGCCCATGAAGCCGGCGGCCAACGCGATCGCGAGCACGCTCGACAAGAGGATCGATGTCGGCGACCCCCAGCCCCAACCGGTGCTCGGCACCTTTGCTCGATCCGACCTGATGGTGCGAATGCTGCGGAGGAGGCCGAAGTAGAAAGTCCGGAATGATTCCGGCGCGATCAGGCCCCAGATGCCGCCAGTGATCATCAGCAGGGCAATGAACGCGGCGTACCAGAAGCCGAAGGTGGGAGTGCCGTCGGGGTACCACCACATCATGGCGAGGAACATCGCCGACACCTCAGGCGGGCAGGCGGTCGAGCGCGCCTGAGGCGATCATCGCCCTCACCGCCCGAGCGCGGTGGCTGTACATGGCCTTCTCCTCCGGATCCATCTCGCCGAACGTCTTCCCAGCTTCGGGGACGAGAAACACGGGGTCGTAGCCGAACCCCGCGTGACCTCGCCACTCCGGGACGATCTCGCCCCGGCAGTCGCCCTCGAAGAACTCTGTCGCCTGGCCGGGCACGGCCAGGGCGATCGTGCACGCGAAGCGCGCGAGCCACGGTCGCGGATGGCCCTGCAGCCGATCCAGCAGCACTTCCGTCCGTTCCTTCTGGGTGGGGCCGATGCGGGCCGAATGAATGCCCGGGTAGCCCTTCAGCACCTCGACCTCGACCCCCGAGTCGTCTCCTATGGCCGGCAACCCCATCGCCACGCTTGCGGCCTCCGCCTTCAGCTGCGCGTTCTCCGCGTACGTCGATCCCACCTCAGCGACGCCAGGGTCGACCGCCATGAGAGTCAGCCCGGTGTCGGCGAGCAATCCACTGTATTCGCCGAGCTTCCCTGCATTGCCAGTGGCAACGACGAGCCGGCGCTCAGCCAAGCGCGGCTATGGCTCTTTTCTGAGAGACGATCAGCTCCTTGATGCCTTTGCCCGCGAGCGCCAGCATGGCGTCGAGCTCCGACCGCTGATACGGAGCGCCTTCCGCCGTCGCCTGGAGCTCGACCAGGCGCCCATCCTCGACCATGACGCAGTTGAGATCGGTCGAGGCCTGGAAGTCCTCCGTGTAGTCGAGGTCCAGCATCGGCGTGCCCTCGACGATGCCGCAGCTCACGGCCGCGAGGTACTGCCGGACGGGCAGCTCGCTCACCATGCGCGCGTCCTTCATGCGCTTGACCGCCATGTACAGCGCGCAGAAGGCGCCGGTGATGGATGCGGTCCGCGTGCCTCCGTCAGCTTGCAGCACGTCGCAGTCGAGCGTGATCGTGCGCTCGCCGATCTTGCCCATGTCGACGGCCGCGCGCAGTGATCGACCGATCAATCGCTGGATCTCGTGCGTCCTGCCACCGATGCGGCCCTGGATGGCCTCGCGCATGCCGCGGTCGTGGGTGGAGCGGGGCAGCATGGAATACTCGGCCGTGATCCAGCCCTGGCCGCTGCCGCGACGATGGGCCGGCACGCGGTCCTCGACGCTCGCGGTGATCCATACCCGCGTCCTCCCCATCTCGATCAGGCATGAACCCTCGGCGTGGACGTTGACGCCCAGCTCGATCTTCAACGGGCGCAGCTGGTCGGGCTGGCGCCCGTCCGGTCGCGATTTCACGGGCGTGATCGCGCTCATCGACCGCTTAGTTTGAGGATCAGCGCGCTCAATTCAAAAAAGATATAGAGCGGCACGAACATGAGCAGCGGCGTCAGGGGATCAACGCCCGGGGTCAGGAAGTTGGCGACCAGGGCGAGGCCCACGAACCACCAGATGCGGTTCTTGTAAAGCCATCGCGAGCTGATGATGCCCAGGAGTCCGAGCACGACGAGCACGACCGGCAGCTCGAACACGACCCCGAAGCCGATGACCATGAGAAGGATGAATCCGACGAGCTGCGCCACGTCCGCCAGGTACGTGACGTTGGTCGGAGCAAAGGAGTTGAGAACGCGGATGTAGAGAGGCAGCGCATACAGTGCCGCGGCCACGCCCAGACCGAAGAAGAAGATGGTGGCCATGATCAGCGGCAGCGTCAGCCTCCGCTCGTTCCGGTGAAGACCCGGGCTCACAAACCACCAGATCTGCTGGATCACTACCGGCGCCGCAATGATGAAACCGATGTAAATGGCGACCTGGAGGCGGGTAAGCACGAAGCTGCCCGGACCCAAGTAAACCGCATGCCCGAGCCCGGCTCTGCTGACAAGCCATTCGACCACCTGACCCGATATGACAAACCCGGCAATCGTCGTGATCGTCCATGCGACGAGGACCACGATGAGCATCCGCCGAAGCGCCTCGAGGTGCTCGATGACGGACATGCGCTGGTCCTCGACCGGAACATCGGGTCGGGGCGCGCGCCTGAGGACTCGGTCTAGGATCGCCACGGGACGAGCCTCAGCGGTTGGACGGAGAGGCTGACTCCGAGCTCTGCGAGGAGGAGCTCTCGGTTGGCGCCGGCGCGGCGGGAGGCGTCGCGACGGGCTGCTGTGGCGGTGCGGGCTGGGTCGAGTGAGTCACCTCGCTCGTCAACTCCGAGGTCGCCTTGCGGAACTCGCGCATGGCCTTGCCGATCGCGCCCCCGAGCTCGGGCAAGCGGCCTGGCCCGAAAACGATGAGCACGACGACCACGATCGCGATGATCCAGAACGGGTGTATGGGCATCAACCGGATTATAGTCCGCCGCCTGTAAAGGGACGATCAGGCTTGTCTCAGGTCACCGCAATCGTGATCGAGTTGATCTTGTCCGTCGAGGTGATCGCCTGGAGCTTGTCTATACCGGCTATCACTGTGCCAAACCGGTTGTAGGTGGCCGTCGGCCCGCTCCCGGGCCAGGCGCCCTTCTCGATGAAGAACTGGCTGCCGTTGATAGGTCCGCCCGGGATCCGCGCCATGCCCACGGCGCCGGCACTCCATTTCAGGAACGACGCCGGCTCTTCGGGCAGGGTGTAGCCGGGGCCGCCGGTCCCGTTACCGTTCGGGTCGCCGGTTTGAACCACCCAGTCCTCGCTGTCCCAGAACGAGCTGCCGTTGTAGTACCCGTTCAGCGCCAGCACGATGAAGTTGTTGACCGTCACCGGCGCGGTGTCTGGCAGCAGCTCGATCACGATCTTGCCCTGCGTCGTGTTGAGGGTGGCCGTGTACTTGTGATTGGGCACGATGCAGATGGGCTGCGCCGCGATGAACGCGTGCACTCCTAAGGCGGTCGACGTCTTGCAGTTGGCGAGGGCCCGAACGCGTGGTTGGGTGACCGCCTGCTGCAGCGCCAGGCCCGACCCGAGGACGGCCGCCACCACGACAGCCATGATCAGGTAAGGCACCCACGGCCGCTTCTTCCAGGCTTCCGGGACCTCGACCGCTTCGGCGTCGGGCCTAGGGATGGCGTCGGCGGCGCGGCGTTCAATGCGTCGCTTCGACTTGCTCACCGTCTCGCCGCTGCCTCGACGATCGCTTGCACGAGGCCGTGCGTCGTGTACTCACGGGCAACGATGTCGACCCGCAGGCCCAGCTTGCGCGCCGTGTCCGCCGTCACTGGACCCATGCAGGCAACCTCGGCCTCCCCCAGCACCGCGGGCAGCTTGTCGTCTGGGAACGCACGCACGAAGTTGGCGACGGTGGATGAACTCGTGAAGCTGATCACATCCACGCCCTCGGCTGCGAACAGGCGCATGAGGGACGGCCCGGCCGCGGCTGGGCAGACCGCCTGGTACACCGGCAGGATCTCGACTTCAGCCCCGCGCATTGCGAGCAGCGATGGTAAAGCGTCACGCGCGACCTCTGCCCGAGGCACGAGCACCCGCATGCCCTCCATCTCCCACCCTTCCAGCGCCTTGGCCAGTCCCTCGGCCGTGTATTCCGAAGTGACGAGCTCGGGGCGGAGGCCGTGGTTCTCGAGCATCTCGGCCGTTTCCTGGCCGATGGCGCACAGCTTGGAGGCATGCAGGGCGCGCGCGTCGGCGCCCGTCTCCAGCAGCATCTTGAAGAAGATGTCGACCGCGTTGGCCGAGGCGAAGATGACGAGCGCGGTGCGGCCCAGGCTCGTGATCGCCTTGCGAACGCGATCGTCGGTGGGCATGGGGCGGACCTCGATCGTCGGGATCTCGACGACTGCGGCGCCCATGTCGACGAGCTCGCGCCGAAACGGGTCGACCTGGTGCTGCGCGCGCGTGATCAGGATTCGGCGGCCGTGCAGCGGGCGCTTCGCCATGGTGTCGAACTGCTCGGCCATCTCCACGCCTGGCCCGAGCACGAGCAGGGCATCTCCGCGCAAGCCGTACGTGGCGGCCTTGCGCGCAAGCTCGCCCAGGGGCGCGCCCACGCGGTGCTGGCCTGGCTGGCCGGGGTTGAGAATCAGAGCCGCGGGGGTCTCGGGCGTCCTGCCGTCTGACAGAAGCGCGGTGATGCCAGACTCCCACCAGCCCGAGGCGAGCCGCAGCACAACCGTCTCTGCGCCCTTCACCAGCCCGAAGCCGATCGACGCCGACCGGCCCTCGATGGTGAGCGGGATGCCGCTCATCACCGGCGCAGCAAGCTCGAGCACCAGACCGGGCACGGCTTCGAAGTCGACACCCGCGCGATACAGGCGCTCAGCAATCTCGCTGCCGTTTGAAAATGCGTAAGGATTCCCCGGGAACAGAACCGTGACGCTGCGCCCCGTCCGAGCCAGGCGCACCACCTCGTCGGCGGAGTCGAGGGGACCGACATCGGCGCCGGGACGCGCGTGATGCAGCAGCCCCACACCACAGCCTTCGCTGTGGCGGACGATGTCGGCTTCTTTGATTGCTTCGACCGCTTGCACCGTCGCCAGGCCTGGGTGTCCGGGCCCGACACCCACGAGCCTGACCCTCCGGAGGGGACCCACGGAGAAGAGGTTAGAGCTTTCGGGTTACCACGTAGGTGGCCAGCAGCGACAGCGTTTTTGCAGCCTCGCCGCCATCGATCGCCTCGAGCTCGCGCCGCGCATCGGCGGCCAGTGAACGCGCGCGTTCGAGCGCGAGTTGAGGTCCTTTCGATTCGCGCACGAGCCCCACTACTTCCGCGGCATGCTCCGGGTCCAGCTCCTGTCCGGCGCGAAGGAGAGGTGACAGGCGGCCTGCCACGGATGGATCCTCGATCGCGAGCATGAGCGGGAGAGTCGCGAATCCTTCCGCGATGTCATGACCGATCGGCTTGCCGACCTCGTCCTCGCTTCCGGTGTAGTCGAGCACGTCGTCCGCGATCTGAAAGGCAAGACCGAGCAGGCGACCGTAAGCGCGAAGGTGCGCACGCGTGCTCGCGTCGAGGCCGCCCAGCAGGGCGCCGATGTCGCAGCAGGCGGCGAGCAGCATCGCCGTCTTCGCTTCGATGCGGGGCATGTACTCGTCGAGCGTCGTGACGTACCGATGCCGCATCGACTGCTGCCGCACCTCGCCGGCGCAGATCTTCATCACCGCGTCGGCGAGGATGGTGACCACCTCGGGCGAGTTTGTGTTTGCGGCCTGATCGTAGGCCTTCGCGAAATAAAAATCGCCGACCACGATCGCCGGTTCGTCGCCGAGGCGCGCAGCGACGGTTGGACGCCCGCGCCTCACGGTCGCGCGGTCGATGACATCGTCGTGGACGAGCGTGGCGGCATGGGTGAGCTCGACCGCCATTGCGGCGGGAGTGAGCCGCGCCAGGTCGTAGATGTCGATCCTCGCCGCGAGCAGGACGAGAGCAGGACGGATCCGCTTGCCACCCGCGGCGAAGAGATCGGACATCGGAGCCGAGACCACGTCGGGATCCGCTGCGATCAGCGCGCGAAGGTTCGACTCGATGCCGGCGAGGTCGGCGGCGACGGGTCCAAAGAGATTGGACGCGTCCTCTATGTCGTCTGCTTCTCCCACAGCTGAACCTCCTGCGCGCCGACGCGGTCACCGAAGATGTTGGCGGCGACCTGGTCGAAGTGCTGGGGCACCGACGTCACCAATATCTCGTGGCGCGGCGCGGACCCGTTGGCGCGGAGGCGCGAGTGGTCGAGGTGTCGCTCCACCTTGGCGGCGGTGGTCGTGGCCGAGTCGACGAGCTCGAAGCGCGCCGGATATACACGGTTGATGGCGGGTTTCAGCAGCGGGTAGTGAGTGCATCCGAGCACGAGCGTGTCTGCGCCCAGGCGGACGATGTCCTCCAGGTCGCGCCGCAGCACCTCCTCAGCCCGTGGCGAGTCAGCTTCGCCTGCCTCGACGATGTCGACCAGCTCTGGGCACGCCTTCTGGTACACGCCGACCATCGGGTCGATCTCCTTGATTGCATGCAGGTACTCCTGGCTGCGCATCGTGCCCTCGGTCGAGATCACGCCGACCCGGTTGTTCTTCGTGGTCTCCACTGCCGCCTGCGCGCCGGGGCTGATCACGCCGACGATCGGAACTTCGAAGACCTCGCGCGCGTGGTTGAGCGCGGCGGCGGTTGCGGTGTTGCACGCGATCACGACGAGCTTGACGTCACGGCTTTCGAGGTAGCGGATGATGTCGATCGCGAAGCCGCGAACCTCGTCCTGGAAGCGCGGGCCGTATGGAAAATGCAGCAGGTCGGCGACGTAGATGGTGGGCTCCAGCGGCAGGCGCTCGCGGATCGCCCTGAGCACAGTGAGCCCGCCCACGCCGGAATCGAAGATCCCGATGGGCCGCGGGTCGCCTTCCGCCCTTCTCCGATCCACCTAGTCTGAAACGGGCCGGACCGACAGACGGTAACCCAGGCCCGGGACGGCCTCGAGGGTGACCCCGGTGTTGGTGTAATCCGAGAGCTTGCGGCGTAGGCGCTGCACGTGAGGGTCGACCGAGTGGTCGTCGAGGTCGTGCGGGTAGCCCCACACCTTGTCCCGCAGCTGCGCTCGCGTCAGGACCCGTTCCGGGTTGGCGGCCAGCACGGCGAGCAGGTTGAACTCGGTCATGGTCAGGGGGATCTCGTCCTCACCAAGCTTGAGCCGGCGGGCCGCGTTGTCGATCTGCAGAGCACCGACGGTGAGCAGTCCCTCGCGCCCGCCACCGGATTCAGCGAGCGCCGCACGCCGAAGGTGGGCGTTGATGCGGGCCGCGAGGATTCGCGAATCGAACGGCTTGGTGATGTAGTCGTCGGCGCCAACCTCGAGCCCGACGACCTCGTCCATCTTGGCCGAACGTGCGGTCAGCATCACCACGGGGCCGGTGAGGCCTTGCCTCCGCAGCTCGAGGATCACCTCTGTGCCGCTGATGTCCGGCAGGACCCAGTCGACCAGGACGAGGTCGGGCTGGCCGCTCGACGCCAGGTCGATCGCCTGCGCGCCGTTGGCGGCTTCGAGCACCTCATGGCCCTGGAGCCGGACCACCTCTGCGACGAGCGTGCGTATCGGAGCATCGTCCTCGACAACCAGCACGCGCCGCTTACGACGCGGCGCCGGCCCGGTCAGTTGTGCGTGGGAGGTGCGAATCCGACGCGTCTCGCCTCTTGTGACGAACGCTTCGGTCTCCTCATCAGGAGCACGCGCTTCTCCCCCCCGTCGACCACGTCAGCCAGCTCCCAGCCATCCGCTCCCGCTTCTTTGAGAGCCTTCACCAGACTGGAGCCATCGACGACCTGCGCCACAGTCAAGACGCGGGTCGCGTATTCCCACTCGCGACTGGGCATACCCACCGACGGGATGGGGCTGGTCGAGACTTGCCCGTCGCCCGGCGTTCCGGGCTGGTCGGGTTCGTCAGGCTCGTCCGGGTCCTCTTCGAGGTGGAGCGGCACTCAACAGATTTTAGTGGGCCAGTAGGGGTCCCCGCGAGCTCAAGGCGAAGCCTCTCAGTTCGTGGCGTCATGTACCCCCGGCGGGGGTCGAACCCGCGCTGGACCGGGTTTAAGCCGGCTGCCTCTGCCATTGGGCTACGGGGGCAGCCTTATTTTGCCCCCGCGCCTATTTCTCGTATTCGAAGAAACCCTTGCCCGTTTTGCGACCCAGGTTGCCCGCCTCGACCAGCTTGCGCAGCACCTCGGGCGCGGCCCCGCCCTCACCCTGGCGATGTCGGTCCTTCATCGCCCCATAGAAGATGTCGAGGCCGCTGAAGTCGAGCAGGTGGAACGGGCCCATCGGCCAGTTGAGCCCTTTCTGCACGGCGATGTCGATGTCCTCTGCGCTTGCATAGCCGCCTTCCAGGAGGTGCATTGCCTCCTCCGAGGCCGCGAACAGGATGCGGTTGACGATGAAGCCCCAGATCTCCTTGTTGAGCACGACCGGCGTGCGATCGATGGTGCGAACGAACCCGGTCGCCGCCGTGATGGTGTTGTCCGCTGTCTTCGGTCCCTTCACAACCTCACAGAGCTGCATGACCGTGACGGGGTGGAAGAAATGCATGTTGCAGCAGCGCGCGGGATTGCCTGTGAGGTCTGCGAGACGGCTGATGGCGATGGTGCTCGAGTTGCTGGCCAGGATCGCGTCCTTTCTAGCCGCCGTGCCCAACGCGCTGAAGACGCCCTTCTTGGTGTCGAAGTCCTCGATGACCGCCTCGATGACGAGGTCGGCTTTGGCGGCCGCGCTTTCGACATCGCCGCTGTCGGTGATCCGATCCAGGGCCGCATCCGCGCGGTCTTTTGTCAGCCTGCCCTTCTCCACCGCGCGGTCGACGAGCTTGCGATTCTGGGCGCGGGCGCGCTCCAGTTGGCCTGCGACCGCATCGACGAGCGTGACCTGGTAGCGGCCGGCCAATGCGGTCTGTAGGGCGATCTGCGAACCCATCGTCCCGGCGCCGACCACCGTGACGTTCTTGATATCAGCCATTCGCGATCATTTCCATGTGCACGTCAGCATGGCGCAGTTCGAGGCCGCGGCGCAGGCCGCCGTCGACTCCATCCCCGACGAGTTCAAGCCGTACCTCGAGAACACGATCTTCGTCATCGAGGAGAGCTCGTCCGAAGGCCTGATGGGGCTGTACGAGGGAGCGACGGCGCTAGGCGCCGGCGAAGGGATGCCGGAGCGGGTCACTCTCTACAAGCGCTCGCATGAGCTCGCGACCGATTCGATGAAGGCCCTGGTGGAGGAGGTGCGGCGAACGATCCTTCACGAGGTCGGCCACCACTTCGGCATGGACGAGGACGACCTGCCCTACTAGCGGAGGGTCCAGAAGGAGCGGTCCCACAGGATCAGCGGCTCGCCAGTGCCCTTGACCGCATTCTCGACCTCACCCACGCAGATGTCGTGATCGCCGGCCTCGTACACGTGCACGAGTCGGCACTCGAGCCACGCGGCACAGCCGTCGATGAGCGGGATGCCGTTGGCGCCGAGGTGGTGCGGAATGTCGTTCCAGGCGGCCGCGACCGCCGGCGCCCGGCCCGCAAAACGCTCGGCAATGAACTCCTGCGAACGCGTGAGGACGCTCACGTTGAAGGCCTTGCCCTCGACGACGCCGTCCCGGGTGACCGTCACCCGCTCGAGGCCGACAAGGACCAAGGGCGGCTCGGCGGAGATGGAGACGAGGCTGGTCGCGGTGAGGCCTCGGAACCCGGTCCCCAGGCGGGCGCTGATCACCACCAGGCTGGCGGCGACGCGGGCCATGACGTCGCGGAAGTCTTCCTGTCCCAACTCGACCGTTAGCCTAGCGGCCATTCGGAGCCGGACAGCTGCGACGGTAGAATCGGGTTCTCGAAGGGCGCGGCGACGTAGCCAAGTGGCAAGGCAGAGGTCTGCAAAACCTCGATCCCCAGTTCGATTCTGGGCGTCGCCTCCAGACTTTCGAAAACGAATTGCGTCTGAGCGCGCCCGACCGATCCCGGCGATGGACTGTGGGAGGCGCCAGGCCAAGCCGATTCGGTGAGAAAGCCTGACGCCCGGCTGATCGGGCCGAGCGCCAGTTTGAGCCTGAAGGGATGTGGCGGGCACCGAGAGTACTCAGCCCCCTAAGCGGAGGTTAGGAGGGTTACCCCTCCAGCGTCTCAGTTCCCATGGACCCCTACCTGCCCGTAGGTCAGTCTAGCCATCGGTACCTCGGCTGTCAGACCAAAGAAAGGAGCGCCGGCCTTCGTGCAAGGTCAGCGCTCGACGACCGGGGGATGACGCGTGGCGGGCGAGCCCCCTTCCCTCGTCGGGGTTGAGCCTATTACCCCGTTGCTCTGCCCTGTCCGGTAATCCCGCGGCGAGCATAGATCGCCTCCGTTGTAAAGCGCACAAATTAGCTCGCTTAACAGCCGATTGAAACAAATCCCACAAGGGAGAATTGTGAGGACGGCATCCGCGGAGCCCTGGGCGCCATCCCAAGGCTCCGCGAATCGAAATTGGTTGGTCTCTAGGGTCCGAATCCGCAGGCACCCGACACGATCCCGTGGATGTCCTGGCGCGCGACCGGACATGCTGCCATGCCGAGCAGGTCGTCCACCCCGCCGTTGGTGTAGTTGCCATTGCTACCGGGAACGCCCGGAACGGTGCCTGGCGGGATCCATCCCCACCAGATGTCGATGGTGGCTCCAACCGGTTCAGGAGCCCCTTCGGTCAGTGCGAGCAAGTACCAGTTGCCCTTGAACATGGGCATCACGTTCCAGAACACCGTCTTGCTGGTCTGGGGATCGACCCCGATCGGAAAGGCTAGAAACGGCGTCTGACTCGTCGCGAACGCCTGCTCGGCCGGCGAGACGTTCCGACTGATGTTGTGACAGTCGAGCGCGAGCACCTGCGTCGAGAAGCCCAGCGCGGCGACCATCGATACGAGGACGGCAAGCAATCTACGAACCATCTATCCCTCCATTCATGCGACCTGGCGGAGCACGGCCAGACCTTTGCCAAACCTTGGCTGGTGGCCGCCCGCAAAACAAAGCGGCCGGCGACTTCGCCGCGCTGGGCGTCCCCAGGCGCGTCTGTCTACGACCGCCGATGCACCGTAGTTCCCCCGGGAGGGGTTGTCACTGGGAATTTTTGCCCACGTGCCAAATGCCGGATCGAGCTTTGTCCGGTGCGAGGTTTCGTCTGGAGCGAAAGTCCTACAGACAAACGCTTAGGCGGGACGTACGTTTCTGCTCGGGACGGGCGTCGGGGCCGAGATCCGTTTGGCCATTTCATGGCCTTGGGAATTGGGTGGGGGCGTCCGCCCCACGTCGCCTGGTAGGTCAAATGTCCCGGTTGCAATTGGGCCCATGTCCCGGCCTGCAGCGAGGCGCCGCACCTTAGGCTGGATCGTGCACAAGTGGCCAGGGTTGGTCGGGTACTCAGCACGCTGCGGTTAGCCAGACGAAGTTGGTGTTGCGAGCGCTGCCGCGCAGCAGCACAGAAGGCTGACAACCCCACCGCAGGGCTGACATCCGAGCCCAAGGACGCAAGGCTCACGCAGCCGTAGGCCCCGGCGGCGGTCGGCAAGCCGTCCGGCCGGTCAACGCCCTACACTCGATTCCAGCGCATGGCCCTTTCGCCAATCAAGATGCCCCAGCTCGGCGAGTCGGTCACCGAGGGCACCGTCGACCGGTGGCTGAAGAACGAGGGCGACTTCGTCAAGCGCGACGAGCCGCTCGTCGAGGTCATCACGGACAAAGTCAACGCCGAGATCCCGTCGCCGTTCGAAGGCAAGCTGGTCAAGATCACCGCGGCGCAGGGAGACACGGTCCAGGTCGGGGCGGTGATCGCACAGATCGACACCGGTGCTGCGTCCGGCAAGGCTGAGCCTGCGGCCAAGCAGCCCCAGGCGGCGGCGGTCAGCGAAGCGGCGTCCGAGGCCCCGGGGCCCGTGGTCGAGGCCCCCGCGCCGGCGCACGGCGGCGGCGACGGCAGCGCCCGGCTCTCGCCTGCGGTCCGCAAGCTCATCGCGGAGCACAACCTCGACCCGACCACGCTGCGCGGCAGCGGCCTTGGCGGCAGGGTGACTCGAGACGACGTGCTGGCGGCGGTTGGGGGCCGCACCGCCTCCGCTCCGGCCGCAACCCGTCCCGCGCTCCCGGCCCCCACTCCCCAGCGCGCTCCGCAGGCGCCGAGGGACGGCTCGCGCGAAGAGCTGGTGAAGCTCAGCGTAATGCGGCGCTCGATCGGCGAGCACATGGTGCGCAGCCTGGCCACCTCGCCCCATGCGTGGACTCTGCAGGAGGTCGACATCACGAACCTGGTTCGCTACCGGGAGTCGGAGAAGGAGGGCTTCAAGGCCCGCCACGGCGTGGCGCTGACCTACATCCCCTTCGTCGTGCAGGTCGTGTGTGACGCCCTCAAGGAGTTCCCGTGGCTCAACTCCACCTGGACGGATGACGGAATCGTCCTCAAGCGCTACATCAACATGGGCATCGCCGTCTCGATTCCGGACGGCCTCATCGTGCCCGTGCTCAAGGACGCGGACCAGCGCGGTTTCACCGATCTCGTGCGATCGCTCAACGACCTCATCGAGCGCGCGCGCAACAAGCAGCTCAAGCCCGATGACGTCCAGGGTGGCACTTTCACGCTCAACAACACCGGCGCGACCGGTTCGGTCGCGAGCCAGCCGATCATCAACCAGCCGCAGGCCGCGATCCTGACGACCGAGGCGATCGTCCGCCGTCCCGTGGTCGTCGGTGATGGAATCGCGGTGCGCAACATGATGAACATGTGCATCAGCTTCGACCACCGCATCATCGACGGCATGATGGCTGGGCAGTTCCTGGCCTTCATCAAGAAGCGGCTCGAGGAGTGGACGGCGGGGAGCATCCGCCTGTGAGCGACCCGGCGCCGCTGACTCCGCAAGCCATTCCGCCGTGGATTCGGATCCGCGTCACGGAAGGCGAGAACTTCAAGGATCTGAAGCAGATCGTGCGCGACAGCCGCCTTCACACCGTTTGCGAGGAGGCGCGCTGCCCCAACATCTTCGACTGCTGGAATCGCCGGACCGCCACGTTCATGATCCTCGGCGACGTCTGCACACGCGCCTGCCGGTTCTGCGCTGTCACCTCGGGCCGTCCATCGGAGCTCGACCTCGGTGAGCCCCTTCGCGTCGCCGAGTCGGTGGCCGAGCTCGGACTGCGGCACGCCGTGATCACGTCGGTCGACCGAGACGACCTGCGCGACGGCGGCGCGGGCATATTCGCGCGCACGATTCGGGCGATCCGCCGGCGCAGCCCGGAAACCACCATCGAGGTGCTGACGCCGGACTTCCAGGGCGACCTACACTCGGTCCGGACAGTCGTCGAGGCCGGGCCCGACATCTTCAATCACAACACCGAAACCGTGCCTCGGCTATACGCGCGCATCAGGCCGAAGGCGGTTTACGCCAACAGCCTCGCGCTGCTCCGTCACGTGAAGGCGCTCGCGCCGCACATGACCACCAAGTCGGGCCTGATGGTCGGCCTCGGGGAAACCGAGGACGAGCTGCTCGAGGTGTTTCGCAACATGCGCGCTCACAACATCGACGTCCTCACCGTCGGTCAGTACCTCCGGCCGAGCAAGAAGCACGCCGAGGTGGTTCGTTACTACCGGCCGGAGGAGTTCGTCGAGCTGAAGAAGAAAGCAGTGGCCATGGGCTTCGGCCATGTCGAAGCCGGTCCGCTGGTCCGTTCCTCATACCACGCCGATGAGCAAGTCCCCGCGCGTAAGAGCCTGCTGGCTGGGTAGCACTCCCTACCGCGCGGCCTGGGACCTCCAGGCCGAGCTGGTCGGCGCGGTGCGCGAAGGCCGCGCGCCCGACACCCTGCTTCTCCTGGAACACCCGCATGTGTTCACGCTGGGCAAGGCTGCGACCGCCGACCACCTGCTGTGGGATGACGAGGAGCGCGCGCGGCGCGGAGTCGACGTCGTCTGGTCCGATCGCGGTGGCGAGGCGACGTATCACGGACCCGGCCAGCTGGTCGGATACCCGATCCTCGATCTGACCCACTTTGCCATCACCATCCCCGAGTATCTGCAGAGGATCGAGCGGTCCTTGATCGACTACCTGGCCGAACTTGGTGTCACCTCCGAGCCTGGCGAGCGTGGTCTCACCGGCGTCTGGTCGAACGGCGAGAAGCTCGCGGCCATCGGGATCAAGCTCAATCGACCGGTGGTCAGCCACGGCTTCGCGCTCAACCTCACCACCGACCTCGCTCATTTCGATGGCATCATCCCCTGCGGCCATGCCGACAAACGTCCGACCTCAGTGGCCGCGTTGACCGGGCGGCAGGTGGCTGTCGAGGTGGCAGCCGTGGCGTACGCAAAGCATTTCGATAGGGTGTTTGGAACCGAGCTCGAGTGGACTGCGGCAGAGTCGCTGGTTCCTCAACAACCGGCGGGGGCAGGCACCGGCACGCACATATAATCGGCGCGGGGCCTTTGGGGTTGGCCCAAATTCCAGAATGCTGTTGCAGGCAGCCCATCTAGCGAGCTTCCTCCCCGGATGGCTGCAGGAACCGTCCTGGTTGAGGCCGCTCACGCACGTGATCCGGGTGTTCATCTTCGAGCACCAATCAGGCGGCCTCTTCGTCGTCATCTTTCTCGAGGAGCTGGGCGTACCGCTGCCGGCCCCCGGCGACGCGGCGATCGCATACGCGGGCTACCTCACCACGACCGGCGCCATCCCTTATCCGCTGGCCTACCTGGCGGTAGTGTCAGGCGCGGTGCTGGGAAGCGCTTGCAATCTCACCATCACCCGCAAGTACGGCCGGCCATTCATCCGACGATTCGGGCGCTATGTCGGCCTGACCGAGGACAATCTCAATCGCGCGGAGGGCGCTTTCAAACGATGGGGCCCGTGGACGATCATCATCGGCCGCCACATCCCGGGGATGCGGATTGTGATCTCCGCTCTGTCGGGAATACTCAACGTCCCTTATCGGGTATTCATACCGTGCGTACTCGTGTCCGCCACGATCTGGGCCGCGATCTTCCTCGAGCTCGGGCGGCGGCTGGGACCGCGGGTTCGCGACTTGCTGGGTGTCTTTCCGGCGTACCTACTTCCGTATCTCGGCCTGGGTTTGGCCGTTCTAGTAATCGGGTATCTCGCATATGAACATGGATTCCTACCGAAAGCAGGCAGCACAGGGGCAGTCGAGCCGCGGTGAGCTCGTGCGGCTGGACAGCGTCTCAATGGACGAGGACGACGAGATCCTCCCCGACTTCGAAGCCGAGGTCGACGGCCGGCGCGTCTGGGTGACGGCCGTCCTGGAGCGCACGGCGGTCATAGAACCGGCCCCGGGCGAGCCAAAGGTCCTCGTCAACCGCCGCCGTCTCCTGGTCGATCCCAGCCAGCTCCGTGTCCGCCACCTGGCGAGCAAGGAAGCGGCGCGACGGGGTCGCGAGGCGGCGCGCCAGCTGCGCCTGCAGGAGCACAACCCCGCCGCCTGAGGCATCTGGCTCTGGCCTCGCTTTCCGGGAGCCGGGGTGACGTTCTGGTAAACTTCGCTGTTGCCGAACAGCGTGTTCGGCACTTTTCATTTTCCGCGGCTGCGCAATCGGCCGCTTAGCCCGAGGAAGCCCGCCAATGAACAAAATCGTCGATCTCGTCTCGCTCGCCAGCATCGTCCCTCCCCCAAACCACGAGGTCAGCGGCGGCTTTACGGCAATGGTCGACGGCAAGCAGGTGCGGGTGCGCGCCGTGCTCGAGAGGACGGTCGTGATCGAGCACCAGGAGGGTGGCGAGCGCAGCGTCGTCCGCAAAGACAACTGCATGGTCAAGCCGTCCGCGGTCGCGTTCGTGCCGGGCAACCCCAACAACGGCGTCGGCCCCAGGCAGTGGCGCCGGCTGCCGGGCAAGCCGCCCGCCCCACCGAGGGCTATCCCCTAAGCCGCCTCAGTCGATGTAACGCTGGGCGACCAACGTCAGGAACAGAGGAAAGTCCTCCGCAAGCGCGACCTCCTCGAACACCTGCCGCGCTTCGCTGAACCGGCCTTTCTTCCACAGCTCCTCGCCGTGCTTGGCGCGCAAGCTCGTCATCTCGCCGTCCGCGATCTCGCGCACCAGATCCGCGTTCACGCTCGGCCCCTCCGCCAGCTTCGCCTCATGTCGGCACCACTGCCAGACCTGCGACCGCGAGATCTCAGCCGTGGCGACGTCCTCCATCAGGTTGTTGATCGCCGCCGCGCCCACTCCCCGCATCCACGACTCTATGTACTGGATGCCCACGCTGACATCGAGTCTCAGGCCGCCCTCGGTGATCGTCCCTCCGGGCACGTGCACATCGATGAGCTCTTTTGCGCTGACGTGAACATCCGGCCTCTGCCGCTCCAGCTGATTCGGGCGATCGGCCAGCACACGATCGAAGGCCTCGGTGGCAACCTGAACCAGGTCTGGGTGGGCGACCCAGGTGCCGTCGAAGCCATCCCCCGCCTCGCGGTCCTTGTCCTCTTTGACCTTCGCCATGGCCACTCGATTGACCTCGGGATCACGCCGTGACGGGATGAATGCCGCCATCCCCCCCATCGCGTGGGCACCGCGCTTGTGGCACGTCTTGACCAGGAGCAGCGTGTACGCCCGCATGAACGGCACCGTCATCGTCACCTGCGCGCGGTCGGGAAGGACGAAGTCGGGACGGTTACGAAACTTCTTGATGATGCTGAAGATGTAGTCCCAACGGCCGGCGTTAAGCCCGCTCGAGTGGTCCCGGAGCTCGTACAGGATCTCCTCCATCTCGAACGCGGCCAGGATCGTCTCGATCAGAACGGTCGCGCGGATGGTGCCTCGTGGAATGTCGAGGGAATCCTGTGCGAAGTTGAAGACGTCATTCCACAGCCGGGCCTCGAGGTGGCTTTCGAGCTTCGGGAGATAGAAATAGGGACCGCTGCCTTTGCCTAGAAGTCGCTTGGCGTTGTGGAAGAGGTACAGGCCGAAATCGAAGAGGCTGCCGGAAACCGGCCTTCCTCCCACCAGCACGTGGCGCTCGTCCAGGTGCCAGCCACGCGGACGGACGACAAGCGTGGCCACCTCGTCGTTGAGCCGGTACTCCTTCCCCTCCGGGCTCGAGAAGGTGAGAGTTCTCTCGATCGCCTCGATCAGGTTGACCTGGCCTTCGACCAGGTTCGACCAGGTCGGCGAGTTTGCGTCCTCGAAGTCGGCCATGAACACGCGTGCTCCGGAGTTGAGCGCGTTGATCAGCATCTTGCGATCCGTCGGACCCGTGATCTCGACGCGCCGGTCCTGCAGGTCTTTCGGAGTCGCCGCGACCTTCCATTCGGATTCCCTAACCGATTTCGTCGAAGCCAGGAAATCCGGCATCTCACCGGAGTCGATGCGCGCCTGCCGCTCGTCACGCGCCCGCAGCAGCTGCTCACGGCGCGCGCCGAACTCCCGCTGCAGGCTGGCGACGAAGTCGAGCGCTTCCGGCGTGAGCACCTCGCTCGCGCGACCCTTCACCGGGCCCTTGACCTCTACCCGCTCAGTGGTGGCCACCCTAAGCCAATGTACACGACGCCCGCTAAGTCCCGGAAAGGCGCTCCACGACCGGCGCAAACGCCTCCGCCACCTGGCCCGGAAGGATCACATATGAGAACCCATACCGCTCCCGGCGACGCTGGAGGGCGTCGACGACCTCATCCACTGTGCCGATCAGGAAGTGCGGCACGTCGAGCACGTCCGCGGCTTCCATGCCCATACCACCTGCCATAGCGCCGGCCACGGAGCCCGCATCATCGGTGATGCTGGCAAAGAAGATGTAAGCGCTCAACTCGAGCTGATCGAAGCGGTCCCCAGCCGCGGCTCGGATCCACGAAAGCTTTTCGTCGGTGGCATCGGCAGTGCCTGTGCGGGCAGTTGCCCGGCTGGCGCGCCCTTCGCGCAGGTCGAAGTTCACGTTCACGATTTCCGCCTCGCGAGCGGCGATCTGCAGCATGCGGCGCCCGCCGCCACCGATGACGATCGGTGGATGGGGCTTCTGGACGGGCGCCGGGTGACCCTCGAGCGACGTGATGCGGTAGTGCTTGCCGCTGAAGGAAAACGAGCCGCCCGCCAGCAATCCTTTGATGATCGCCAGGCCCTCCTCCATCCGCTCGATGCGAACGCCCGGCGCGTCGTACGGGATCCCCGACTGGTCGTAGTCGGAGGCCAGCCAGCCCGCGCCCAGGCCAAAGTCGAGACGGCCCTCGGAGAGCAGGTCCAGGGTGGCGACCTCCTTGGCGAGCACGACGGGATGGCGATAGTCGTTGTCGAACACCAGCGCGCCAACTCGAATCGTGGTCGTGGCGTCGGCCGCAGCCATCAGCGCGGCGATCGGACCGAGCTGTTCGCCGAAGTGGTCGGGTACGTAAAACGCGCTGTAGCCGAGCGACTCGATCAACCGGGCCCTCTCAGCCCATGCCCTGGCACTGGGCGCCACGTGCTCCTGCACGGCAAACCGGAACGGCTTAACTCCCGCGCCCATGGCGCGCGTTAGTATGCCGCGGTCTTATTGCCGTGGAGGCGGGTCTTATCGGCTAGCATGCGCGGCGATGGCCGCCGCCGTGGTCCGGTTCGCCCGCGACCGCACCTTCTGGCCGTTTTTGCCCGCGGCCATCAGCTGGGCATTCCTCTTCGGTTACCAATGGGCCTTTTACGTCGCTTACCGGGGCGGCCAGCACACGGTGTTCTCCTACTTCTCCGGAGTCCTGGGCGACGGCCTGTTCATCCCCGCCCTCAACGTGGCAGGCGTCGCCCTACTGAGGAGCTTGAAATCCCAGATAGCGTGGAGGCGGCTTCCCCTGTACACGCTGTTGGGCTTCGCGACGGCGGCGGCCGCATTCCTGGCCCAGGCCGGGCTCGACCTGGTCAACTGGTCGATGCCAAGAGCTTTTCGGTGGAGCGGGGTTGGCCAGTTCCACTTCTTCGTCATGTGGGCTGAGATGGCCTTCCTCTACCTCGTCCTCGCCACCGCCATCAACAACTGGTCGCGGCTCCGTGGGGACGCGGCAGGATGGCGCGCATTCATGTGCGCGTGGCTCGGCGTCGCTTTGTTCGCCGCGACGCTGGCGGCCGATTACGCTCGATAATCCTCCCGCCCCGAGGCGACTGACTTGAGCGGCCTGCTTTCAGCCGAGCATATCGGCACGGTGGCCGCGATCGTGGTCATCGTGACTGCGATCCTGGTGGCGGCAAGACTCCGTCGAGGGTCATGGACCGTCACCGCCGCCCGCATCCTCGCCATCGTCCTCGCAGGAGATGAGATCGCCTGGTGGATCTATCTGGTCGCCACCCACGCGAACAAAGCCGATCTTCTCTATGCGCTGCCGTTTCAGCTGTGCGACGCGGCCATCATCATCTCCGCCATCGCGTTGTGGACGCGGCAGCAGCTGCTCATCGAGGTGATGTACTTCTGGGGTCTGGCGGGGACGTTCCAGGCGCTCATCACGCCAGACATTCCCTCGCATTTTCCGAGCTTCACTTACATCCAGTACTACGTCGCCCACGGCGGCGTGGTGGCGGCGGCCCTCTTCCTGGTCGTCGGCCTGGGCCATTGGCCGCGCCCCCGCGCGGTGTTGTGGGTCTTCGGCGTCACGATCGCCTACGCGGCGTTCGTCGGCCTTCTCGACGCGCTCACCGGCGCGGACTACCTATATCTGCGCGCCAAGCCTGGCAGCCACACCCTGCTCGACGTGATGGGTGCCCTGGTACATCGGCGTGGCGGGCCTTGTGGCTGTCGTGTTGTTCCTCATCCTGGACGCGCCGTTCTACGTGCTGCGGCGCTCACGAAAGGTGGCGGCGGTTGTCGCCGAAGGCTAGACCCTGGGGTCCAATCGCTATGGAAACCCAGCTGCAGGTCCCACCGGACCGGCAACGACGGCCGCAGTTATTTAGTGCCTCAATGCTTACTGCCGGACGTGGCAGATCTCCAGCGTCCCGTGCGAATCGCCGGCGATCTGATATTTCGAATACGTCGAAAAAGTTCGCAAACTCACAGGCTGCCACCGCTCCCTCAGCTCCCAACCAGTGTCGCGATGACATGAGTGTCTTCGCTGATCCGGCCCTGTGCGGCCTGCCGGCCGCGCCATGAGCGGTGCTAGACTCTGCTGCGGGCTCTGGGTAGGGCAGGTGAGTATGCGAGGCGTTGCGCCGAGCATGTTTCGGCGGATTTGTGTTTGTGCTATTGGCCTGATTCTGCTTGGCTCGTGCACGGACCAGGCGAAAGCGCCATCCTCGGTCCAGCAGCCGGCCGTATCCGCCCCACCTGAGGAAGTTCCACACCTGAGTCTGGTGTCCAGCAGCGTTGGGACTCTGACCCTGACATGGTCAGCCTTGAACGGCGCCACGAGCTACTTTTGGTGGCAGGTGTCGCCTACTCCCTCGAAACCCCTAGAAGTCACCAACACTCAGGTGACACTGCCTGATCTCTTTCCGGGTCGGCTCTACACCTTCGCGGTGGTGGGCGCCAACGCAGCGGGATGGGGTCCCGTCTCACCACTTGCGAGCGTGATGATGCCCGCCGATTGGAACGGAGTGGCAGCCCAGGCGGCCCCATTTGCATACCGCGTCAAATTCGGCTCGTGCTATCAAGCCGGTTGCGCGATGCCGATTGCCGTTGGATACACCCTGAGTCTCCCCGCTACCGGAGGCCAACGCAAATGTGGCGCTTCGGGTCCGCCGCCGGACACAACTGCTCGCTGGACGTTGTTGCCATGCTGGTCCCAGCAGAGCTCACTATTCTTCGTGACCGCGTACCACATTTTCTGCAACACATCGAACAGCGTGCCGGAGTTCCTCAACGCCCGGGGATCGGTGGTGTATTGGAGCAACTCCGGCTGTACCGGTCATTACGCCGGACCGGTGAGCCGCGACATTGCGGGTCAGTTCACCACTCGTGGCACGGGTGGACTGACGCGGGCGGCCGCAGGTCCACTGCAGAACGACCAAGTTCTTGTGTTTGGCACGACGCCGAGCGGCCAGCCCAGTCCCCAGTCAGCAACGATTCTTGCGACCGGTGTTGACTTTCAGGAACCTCTCTCACCCGGTTTCAGCGGGACAACCGTTCACGGAGCCATCGCACTAGGCGGCAGTCTTGGTGAAGCTCTGCCTGGCAGCCCGGTGCTCAACGGGAGAGGTGAGGTGCTGGGCGCATTCGTGCCTCCTGGATCTGGGACGCACTCAATTGGCGGAGTTCCAGTGTCTGGATACATCCTTCTCTGGTGATCCAACAGCACCTCACGCGGTGTTGCATTCGTGCCGACTAACACTCGGTCCGCGTCGGCGATCGCGTCGATTGTTATTCCGGCTTATAACGAGGCGACCGTGATTCGCCGCTGCCTCGCCAAGCTACTGGCAGACGCCCGACCGGGCGAGTTGGACGTTATCGTCGCCTGCAACGGCTGCCAGGACAGCACAGCAGCCGTCGCCATGGGTTTTAGCCCATCAGTCCGGGTCGCCGAGATCGCAACCGCATCCAAGATCGCCGCTCTAAACCTCGGTGACCAGATCGCTCAAGGGTTTCCGCGCCTGTACGTCGATGCCGACGTCGAGGTGTCCACCGATTCGGTTCGACAGCTTGTAGCTGCCCTAAACGAGCCTGGCGTCATGCTGGCCGAGCCTGCGCTGGAGCTGGACCTAACAGCAGCCTCACCCTTGATACGAGCCCAGAGTCGGGCCTGGCTGGTGCTCGCTCGCGAGAAGGGGGCGCTGGCCGGTGGCGGAGTGCTGGCTCTATCGGAGGCGGGTCATCGCCGCATCGGCTTGTTCCCTGACGTTGTCGCCGAAGACCTGTTTGTCAGAAATCTTTTTGGCCCTCACGAGAGGCGGGTCGTGGGGTCCGCCACGAGCACTGTCCGACCGCCTCGCACGCTAGGAAGCTTCCTGCGTGTCAAGAGCCGGGTCGTCGCTGCGAATAGACGCTATTGGCGAAGCAATTTACCCCGGTTCAGCGAGTCGCGCCCGTCACGCCTCCATACACTTCTGTGGCTGGTTCGCAGACCAGCAGGTTGGCCTGACGCCGCCGCATACATTGGTTTGGCAGCGGCAGTCAGGCTAAAAGCAAGTTGGGAAAGGATGCTTCACCACGACGTAGCATGGGAACGGGATGAGACAAGCCGTGGTAGCGCCGATCAGGACGGTTGACAGACGTCCTAATCAGCTGAGGGCCTCGCGTCTCGCATCGCGTGCGAACGCTGCTCGCATCAAGCGACCGTCCGAAGAACGCAGTAATGCAAGGCCAACTCCGGTGGTTATAACAATGGTCATCGCGCCCGCAACGGGTAGATGAAGGCTCGGCCCAACTAGACGCTCGGTCGCCAAGAATATGAGTGCAGCGAGCGATGCTCCAGCCAGGCTGGCAACGATGCCCTGTCTGAAGATGGTGCCCATAGTTCCCTTTCGCAGCTCGCCCTGCACGAGCAGAGGGAAAACGAGCCACAGAGAGACAGCCATCGTAACCAGCGTTGCCAACACAGCCCCAAGGGGACCGATAAGGAGGACCAGAACCACCGTGAGGACCAGATTAGCGACGGCCTCCGCAACAACAAGGCCTGCGAATCGCTTTTGCCTGGCTCGCGCGATCAGCAGAAGACTGACGCCATGCACAGATGTGTTGATGACCCATATCGCACAAAACAGCATCAGGATCGTTGCGGCGAGCTCTGATGGCCGGCCCATCAAAACCTGGACGATATCCCCCCGAAACAGCGCGACTACGCTGAAGACCAGACCGGCCAGGAATCCGAAAACGCGTGTCAGAAATGCGGACACATCCTCCTGCGTGCGTGCGTCGGTGGAACCTGCAAGTGCGGGAAAGGCGACGTCGTACCCTGTGAAGACGAGGCTGATGAGCCCATTTGGAACGACGGCGCCAACACGATATAGAGCAACCACAGCGGTAGTCGTGAGCACTCCCAGTATGAGGGCGTCAGTCGTCGTCACGACGCGGGAGGCCACCGAAATTGCAAGCAATGGGGCTGCGTAGCCCAGCACTGGACGGATGTCGGTCCACCGCGGTCTAATCGGGCGGAATCGAAACCAACGCACATTGCGCCATATCCAAAGGGCGAGGATGAGTGGCGTCAACACACTCGCCCCCAATGCCGCAAAACCGAGCGCGAGTATTCCTAGCCTGGAGATAGTAACTACTGTGATGAACGCGTTCAGACCGGCGCCGGCAATCGTGGCTACGGCAACCAGCTGGAACTTGCGCCGGCCTCGCACAATCCCCAGCAATGCCGAGGTGCCGATTGTGACCGCGTTTGCCGCGCCGATCAGCAAGAGGCTGTCGGCGAGCACTGTCTTACCACTGTCGACTACGCGGATGAAATTCGGAAGCAAGACCACCAGCACTATCGAAGCGAGCATGGCCAGCCCGCCAAGTGCGACGTAAGCGGCGTGAGCGGTAGCGGTGTCGCGACGAGCGCTGTCCCGCACGGGTTGCTCGACACTGGTCTGCTCCCGGGCCACCGCTCGCACGACGGACATGCTGAGGCCGAAGCCGATCAGCGTGAGCAAGCCGGTCGCGCTGCTGGCGAGCGCGAAGGCGCCGTATTCGCCTACAGTGACGTGGCGGAGCGCAAAAGCAATCAGAAAGACGTTAATCACGCCGACCACGCCGAACCCCATCGCGTTCCAGAGGGCGTTTCGAGCCAGTCCGCGAATCGCCGATGACGCCGCCACCCCGGCCTGAGCTTCGTCAGCAGTGGGCGCCCGAACTGCCCTCATCCAGTCACCGGTTGCTGTCTGCCTTCCATGGGGTGAAGTAGCTGTCCGGGCTCACGAGGTAGCGAACCGTCACCACCGGTACGTGCTCGGTCCGCATCGTGCGGCTGAGCCTGAAGACAAGCTCCCAGTCTTCTCTGGGAACGTCGCCCCGTCTTCGAGGCACCCGACTGAACAACACCCCTCGCCTGCGTTTGACTACGACGGTGCTTACGTCGATCGATTGCTCATTGAGAAGGCGTTGTCGATGGAAAGGCCAAGAGAGCGCGTCGCCCACTGGGTTGCCGTTGGGCAGCACCCTCTGCAGCGCCGTATAGGTTAGATCTGCGCCGTTGGCATGCGCCGCAAGCGACACATCTAGGTGGTTTGGGGTCCACACGTTGTCATCGTCGAGAAAAGCCACGAACCGCGACTCGGAGACACGTATCCCAACGTTCCGGACGACGCCAACGATGCCGCAATTTCGACTCAAGCTGACGGTTGTCAAGCGAGGATCGTCGGGTAGCCTGGGCAGGCCCCCGCCGTCGTCGATAACGATCACAGCATGGTTGGCCACGGACTGCCGGAGCGCGCTCTCCACGGCTCTCGTCAGTAGCTGATGGCGCTTGTAGGTCGGAATGATTGTCGCCACCAGCGCTGTTGGTGGTCGTTTCAGGATTGCGCGGGCGCGGTTCACCTCGAACGTTTCGCGCCTCCGAAGCGCCAAAGTGGGGCCGGCGCGTGTCAATCGAAGCTTTGCCTCCGAGATGACGCGAAAGCCTATCTCCCGCCGTACAAGTGCCTTCAGGTCGATCATGAACCAGTCCTTATATGAGCTTCTGGATGACCAGATCGAGTGATCGCCGGAGCAATCGCATCTCAATCTGGCGGAAAGGATCTGGTCGTGTTCGCATCCGCGTCAGGATGATGGCGACGGTCTTGACCAGTGCGTATGCCTTCCAACTCACGGAGGGCGCCGGGAGCCAATGACGGATCACCTCGGATGCGAGCCGATCATTAACGAGGCCCCTCTCGACTCCGGCGAGTCTGAGCCGAGCCCAGGCCATCGCGACGTCCTCCTCGGGATTGCCCATTCGAGCCCACTCGAAGTCAAGGACTGCGGTTCGTTTTCCATCCCATAGCCAGTTAGTCGGCACGAAGTCACCGTGAACGAATCCGGAACGGTCTGTCTCGGCGGAGGCAGCCACTGCCTCACGCGTGACCCAGGACGGCAGTGTTTCGCCCACCAGCAACAGGTAGCCATCCAGCTCAGGCGGAGCATGTGGAGGAAGAATCACGTCGTCGAGGGGTATCTCCGCCAGCAAGCGGGCGGTCTCTCCGGCCTTGCGAACTGCCAACACGCGGTGTGCCGTCGGCCACCAGAGAAGGTCGTGGACGCGTCTACCAGCCAGCTTGTCGGTAATGAGGACGCCGGGAGCGGCGGCGATGATTCGGGGTATGAAGCCCGGAGGTACCCGACCCTCCAGTACGCTCAGCACTTGCCGCTCCCGCTCATAGCGGCGGATGCCGGCAGAGTCGTCCCTATTCCGCAGCATCTTGACGATGCGAGAACCCTGGGGATGCTCGACTTCGAAGACGATCGCCGAGTGCGTCGTTCGCACCCGTCGGCACGCAAGCAAAGGAGCCGTGCATCGATAACACCTCAACGCGGGCTCCGGCTGAACTGTGGCACACTCGCTACAGACAGCCCAGTTGACACCGGCGGGCGAAGCGATCCTAACTTTCGGGCTTCGCGTTACCGAGTTATGTCGAATCCCCTTTCCCCAATTTCATTCCTTACCACGGCCAACGGCCCAGCCGGACGCGGAATTCGATGACTACGGCAATTGTGACCGCGATCAAGGCCCCCAGCAACAGCCACGGCACGCCGCCATTAACCGTCGGGGGCGCCTTTGTAACCGCCTTGGGCACGACGGGTTTCGGTTTTGTAGCCTTCTGAGCCGGAGGATTGGGCTTTGGCGGGGCGCCACCTGACCCAAGCGTGTGGGCGCAGAAATCGTGCGCCCCGACGTAGGACGGTTCGCAGCGACGAAAGCCATCGATATCCGTCATGGGCTGGGCCGCCTGAACCGCGAATCTCAAACGGGAATCGGCACCCGCGAGATGGAGGTCGCCTGCGGACCGGTTGACGAAATTTGGCAGCGCCTGAAGTAGGTTGGTACCCCCGAGGAAGGCAGGATCCTTGCACAGTCCCCGGTTATACGCAGCTATCAGGTTGTGATCGCTCACATTCATACAATTGCCGAGGAAGCTGACTATGTTGTCCCGGAATGTCAGGCCCGGATCGTTCGCAGCGATCAGTGTCGAACCGTCCACCACTGTGTTCGACACGAACGAGAGGTTGGTGAGGTTCCATATTCCAGGAGCTGTTCGAGCGTCTACGACATAGCCGGATCCTTGGCAAGGGGTGGTCACGCAACCACGCATGAAGTTGTTCTCGACGATCACGTTGGTCACTCCCCAGCGACGGCCGGGCGAGAAGATCAGATCTCTATCGGTGCAGTTGTCTAACCAATTCGATGTCACTGTCAGATTGGCCGAGTCATAGATCTGGACGCAGTCAACATGGACGTTATTTGGGTTGCTTGCACCGACCGTCAGGTCGTGTATGTGGTTGTGGCTGATGAGAACGCCGTTGGCTCCGTTCCCAACGTCGATGCCGTCGTAGTTCTGACTCGGGCCGATCTCATTACCGACCGCGGAGACGTCGGATGAGCTGAGCGACAGAGTTGCGTTGGTGAGGTGAGAATTCACCAGCTGCGAGTGAGGAGCCTGCGACGTGATGTTGACTCCCCCATAGCCGCTGCCAAACCCCGATGAGGTGGCGTCGACACGCAAATGGGCAAATGTGAGGTGAGGAGCGTAGTCGACGATTGAAGCCAGAACCGGGTTAGCTCCGGAGGCGGGCTCGACTGTGACATTTGTTGCAAAGTGTGCGGCCCTACCGCCGGTGTCGTGGATTACTTGAGTCGGGTACCTGCCACTTGCAAGCAGGATTGTTCCGCCAGCGCTTGCACTTCGGAGAGCCACATCAATCGATCCGCACGGCGAGGCTGCCGTGCAGTTACCCGAGCCCCCGGGCGAAACATACGAGGTTGCCAATCCGACGGCCGATGCGATGTGCTCGCTGCACATTGCGAACAGCATCAGGGCTACCTGTGCGGAGACCAGCGCTCTAAAGATCATCTTTTGGTGTCACGCGGGGACGGGTTGATTTAGCGTCGCAACAAGCTCCGGAGCAGGCGCCGGAGCCCGTGCAATACGCCATAGCGCCCCACTGGTGCCGATCACCATGAACAGCGTGAGTGACGCCACTCTGAAAGAGAGGCCGTCGTAAGTCACAAACGTTGCCAGCGTCACCGCAATCGAGGCTGCGAGAGCTTGCCCGAGGGAACGCGTTGATGGGTCGGCCGACCTGTGACGGGCGCCTCGCGCGGTGGAAATCGCAATAACGAAGACCAATCCCAGGGCTACGAAGCCGATCGCTCCAGTGTCGATCAGGGTCGACAGGTACTGATTGTCGACGAAAGGCAGCGAAGGTCTGTCACGGCCGAGTCCCGAGCCGAAAATCGGCGAGTAATAAAACAACTGTTCGATGACAGGGTACCGATCTGTGCGGCCGATGACGCTGTTGTCCTGGGAGGAATTGACTATCAAGGAGTAAAACGTCCCGACCAGTCCGGGAGCGATGACTCGAGCTGCCAGCACACCCATCACCGCGAGGACGGTTGCGCTCAGCCTCTGGCGCCAGCTCCACGCGGCAGCCAGAAAGGCCAGGCCCACGACCAGCCCCACGATCGCGGTTCGGGAAATCGACAGAGGAATTGCAAGGAGAATGACGGCGACGGCAGTCCAATCCTGCAGCCGCCGTTCGCGGGGGGCATTCATCGCGTAGTGCACGGCGATCGGCAACAGGGCCGTGAGCACCGCTGCGTACTCGATCGGTTGTTCTGAGGTGCCAAGTGCACGCTCGAACCCGCTGCGTGCTCCAAACACGGTAACGCCAGGGGGAATCCACTCCCGAAAGCCAGGTATTTGCAGGTGGGCGTACGGATCGATTCTCACGATGAACTGGAAGATCCCGATCAGGCCGATGAAGACTCCAGCCCAGACCAGGCGCCGCATGAGGGCATCGAGCCGCTCGCGGCTGCTAATTCCATCGGCAGCGAGTAATGCGACCCCGAAATAGGCTCCGTAGTTGATCAAGGTCCTCTCGACCTGGTTGGTTTCGCCTTCGGTGATGGAGTGTGCGAAGGCAGTGGCCGCCCCAATCAGTGTCGTACAGCCAAAGACGAGCAGGGCGATTCGGATAGGCTGCAGACCGTGCGCCACACCTGACTCGATTGAGGCCTGCGCTGCAAACCACCAGAAGAGCGCAAACAAGCCGACCAACACCGCCGGAACGCCTGTCGGTCCAAGGCCGACTATCGCGTATCGCGCGGGCAGTATATACGCGGCCGCCACGGTGATTGAGAGCAAGGACACGGCATCTCGACGGGTGAGCGTAAGGAACGCGACAGCGGCCATTGCGATCACAATCGCCGCGCCGGCCAGCGGCAGGGCCACCGTGACGCCGAGCCCTGCTGCCAGACCCAAAGCGACCATGGTCAGGCGCCCCTCGGACGACTTGATAGCTTTGACCATCGCCCTGCGAGAAGCCCTCAGCGCCGCGTCAGGCTGTCCTGCGGTACGTGGTTCGCACCGTCTCCGACCGCAGCTCCGCCGGGCACTGGCGGCTTAGCGAACCGGGACCTCCTGGAAACCGCCGCCGAGGCTGGATATGGAGACCTCGCCGGCGCCCTCATGAACTTACGGTAGCGCAGGCTTACGAGGACGCCGTCAAAGATGAACGTGATAGAGCAGGCCACCAAAAAGCCAACAAACGCCAAGATCAGTGCCACCTTGTTGCGACTGCTGTTCGAGACCACCGCAGTTTGCGGTGCGTCGAGCACCTTGGAGGTCACTAACTGGTTGGGAGGCGCGCCCAGGCTTTGCTGCAGGCTATTCAATTGGTCTCTCAGGTAGGCGAGGAGCACGCCCACCCCATTCACAACAGCATCGTCGGACTGGGCAGTGCCCTGGACGGTGATTACTGGTGCATGGCCATCCACCACAATGGTGTAGGTCAGTCCGTAATCGGTGGCCAGCAAATGGCGCTCGGCTTGGCTGCCCCCCAAGCTGGCAATTGTGGCTGCAACGCCCAACATTCCGGTGTTGGTCGCGAGCAAGGGGTTGACCGGGATCTGGGTTGGCTGGGACTGAATCAACTGCGTCTGGCTGTTCGGAGGGGCGAGCAGCAAAGTTCCTGTCGCCTGATAGTCGGGCTTAAGCACGGGATACACATATGCAAGGCCGCCAACCGTGACCGCTACCAGGAGGAGGAAAATGTACCAGCGACGAACGAGAATCATGATCAAACCCAGCAGGTCCATCAGCTGTTCCCCTTGCTCCTCACTTGTTTGAACCCCACTTCCCTATAACGATTGAGGCGACACGATTTGACTCAGCCGCCCAAACATAGTTCACGCGCTGTTGTGATCGGTCGCCCCAGGTTCCGAGGCCCTCGAAAGCCTCCCCTTGGCCGGTCTCTCTATATCCACGCAGGATCCCCCCGCACCTACCATAATTCAGTTCGCCGCATGCAGTACGGCCACCTATTGAGTCGTAGCCTAATGGGGCGGTGATGGTTGGGGCTGGGATTGTCACATCGACCTCGGGGGCGGGCTAGGGATGGGAGCCGGGGCTGGCCGGGGCCTCCAACTCTCCATCCTCATCGCTTCCTATCGCACAAGGGATCGTACCCTGGCTTGCCTCCGCTCGATCTACACACAGACCCGAGACAGCCGCTTCGAAATCATCGTGGTGGACAACGGATCCTCGGATGGGACGGTTGAGGCCATTTCGCGAGACTTCTCGGAAGTAGAGGTCTTGCCGCTGGAGAATAATGTGGGGTATGCCCGCGCCATCAATCTGGCCGCCGGCCGGGCCCATGGGGATTTTCTCGTCCTCCTTAACCCCGACACGGTCGTATTGGAAGGCGCGCTTGACCGGCTTCGAGAATTTGCGTTTGCTCACCCCGGTCATGGGTTGTATGGGGGCCGAACGGTCCGGCCGGGCGGAACCCTCGACCCTCGCTCGTCCTGGGCACTTCCTAACTGGTGGAGCCTTACATGCTTCGGTTTCGGCCTATCGACGGCGTTTCCGACATCGCGATACTTCAATCCCGAGGCACTGGGAAATTGGCAAAGGGATTCCGTGCGGGAGGTTGGTGTGATCACGGGCTCCCTCTGCCTCGTGCCCCGCTCTGTATGGAACGAACTGGGTGGCTTCGATCCTGTGTATTTCATGTACGGCGAGGACACCGACCTTTCGCACCGTGCGGCAAGACGTGGATATCGGCCGATCGTGACTCCCGATGCTTCGATCGTCCATGAGGTCGGCGCCTCGTCCGCCACCGCCAACGACAAATCTGTCCTGCTCATGCGGGGAAAGGCGACGTTCCTTCGACGCAACTGGGCGGGATTCCTCCGGACCTGGGGACTTACCATGCTGCTGGCCGGTGTCGCACTGCGCGCCACGCTCTGTCGCGTCGGCCTTGTGGCTCAGCGGGATCTTGGGTGGCCGATGCTGTGGCAGAGACGCCGGGACTGGATCGGCGGTTACCCGCCGCCTGGTCCTCTGAATGAAACGCACGCATCTCCTCTCGCACGATCCCGCGCAGACGCTCGACGAACCGACTGAGCGAATAGCCACCGGCGTGCGTTCGGAGCGTGGCGGCATCCCAGGCGCGTCTCTTCAGTTCGCGAATCGCCTCGGCAATCGCATCCGCATTGGGTCGGTCGAACAGCACACCAGTCGATCCCGGCCTGACCGTGTCGAGGAAACCACCCCAGGCCAGCGTTGCGGACGGCTTGCCGAACGCGGCCGCTTCCAACGGCGTGAGGCCGAAGTCCTCGTGTGACGCGGCCACAAGGCCCGCGCAGGACAGATAGAGCCACCGCAGCTGAGCATCGTTCACGTTACTCAGCAGTTTCATCTGGGGACTTTGCCTGCGGTGTAATTGTGCCGCCAGGGGACCCGTTCCCACAATGACCAAGCGCTCGGTGGGCAACATTTGAAACGCATCGACGATCCGATCCACGTGCTTGTAAGGCAGCAACCGTGAAACACACAGGAGGAATCCTGGCTCGATGCCAGGGACCATCTCAGCATCGCCCGACCACGTCGCCTGGAGCGGAGGTGGCACGACCTCGGCGTGAATTCCGTAGTTCGCGGCAATGCGCTCTTTGACCGCATTCGACGAAGTCACATAACGATTTGCGGTGGCGGCGTGGCGGCAGTCCCAACGTTGCAGGCTGGGTCCAAGGGCCTTCAACATCACGCCGGCCAGACCGGGGTGTTCGCCGAGATACTGCTCCGACTGATAGAGCCAGCGCGCAGGATTGTGGCAGTACACGACCTTTCTGCCGGCCACCCCAACCCCATGAGCCCAGCCGCTCGAACTGCACACGGTAACCTCAGCCGGAATTCGAAGCCTGGAGAAGGCTGGTGCCAGCGCCGGGAACAACAGGCGGTGGCGCGCGCGCATCGGCTTGAGGTAATTCAAGAACGTCGAGTGAATCTCCACGTCGCGGAACTCCGGAAAAGTTCTCTCCGGGTGGTAAACAGATGTATAGACGGGAGCGTCGGGAAAGGCTTGGAGCAGAGCGAGGACCACGCGCTCGGCCCCTCCACGTTGAGTGAGGTAATCGTGTGCGATGGCTACGGGCCGCATATTTGAAGCAGCCATCAATTGAGACCGGCGAGGCGAATCGGCGGCGGTGCGGCGAGAGACTGGACGGTTCGCCGCGCGGCGGCATTTAGATCTTCGAACGTGATGCCTTCAACTGAGCGCACGATCGCCAGGTTCCTGCGCTCGAGCTCCGCGGCCGTGTCCGCCTGGTGGTCGTCCACGTGCTCGGCAAAGTGTGCACGGCGTGGAATCAGGACCGGGCACTTTCCAGCTTCGAGCGCGGCAAGCGCGGAGCCGGTGCCCGCATGAGCGACAACGACATCCGCCCTTTGGAGCTCGTCGACGAGCTCGGCCGCCGGCACGCTCGGCCATGCCGAGATCGGCAAGCCAGACGTGTCCGTGGCTCCGGTCTGCCAAAGCACATCGACACCGCGTGGAATGATTTCGAACATCTTTTCAACGAGGCGGCGGAATCCATAGGTCTCAGTGGTTCCTACCGTCACAACGATGCGCCGAATCGGTCCATTGTTCTCCGTTGCACCCCGACTCTCGAAGTTGTCGAACACCGACCCGAGATAGACCCACCTGCGGTTCGACCAAGCGTTGTTTTGCGTGTAGAGATGGACACCTGGAACCCGACTTAAGAACGCTCCGGTTAACGACGGCCCACGCGTTCTGGTGGCACTTTCGATGAAGTGACACGGCTTGTTCAAGAGTCGTGCCGCGGGCATGAAGGCTAATGCGGGATTTGCGCCGGTGCTGATAACCACGTCGATCCGCCGCTCCCGTAGGAGTCGAATAGCCAATGGCGTGTTGCGGATTGTCCCGGCGATGTCACGCGGTGCCGTGTAGGGGATGAAGACCACGCTGGTGGTGCCGAGAAGGGATCGGCTTAGCGCTGTGTCAAACGTTGCCCAAACCGTATCCATCTGCGATAGACCGAGGCGAGGCAGTAACAGCTGCAACTGCTTCAGGTGACCCCCACCGGAGCAGACCAGGAGTGTCATCAAGGCGTGAGCCGCAATTCCATCAGTACGCGCCGTAACCACTTACGACGCGGCCCACCGTCTGCCAAAGGATTCTGAGGTCCCATTGCATGGACCAGCAGGCGACATAGAGGTAGTCGAGACGACAGAGCTCGTTGTGAGCGAGCTCGTTGCGACCGGAGACCTGCCACTGGCCGGTCAGCCCTGGGCGTACATCGAAACGGCGAGCGGCCCAACCATCTATCTGAATGGACTCCTCAGCAACCAGAGGACGAGGCCCAACGAGCGACATGTCGCCTAGCACCACATTCCATAGCTGGGGCAGCTCATCGAGGCTCGTACGCCGTAACACCCGTCCGATCATGGTGACGCGCGGATCACCTTTTACCTTGAACAGAGGCCCGTCGGCCTGATTCCGATCGCTGAGCATGGCGCGCTGCGCCTCGGCGCCAAACGTCATGGTCCGGAACTTGAGGATCGTGAAGGCCTTACGATTTTGGCCGATTCGGCTCTGGTGAAATAGAATTGGGCCCTGGGATGAGCTTTTGATCGCGATCGCGATCACTGCCAACAATGGCGCGAACAAGACCAGCCCAATGCTTGCCATGGCGATGTCGAGTCCACGTTTGACCATCCGAGAGGCGAGGCCAAGATGGGGAGAAGCAACATCGACGACCGGCAGCCCGTAAATCTCTTCTATCTGAGACCGCAGTGATACCAGATCAAAGTATCGAGGTACTACCGCAATCGATACCCGTCCGTGGAGAGGTCGTAGGAGTGTCGTCAAATCCGCAGGGTGGGCTTGTGAAAACGCGACGATGACCTGATCCAGTCGGTATCTATGACATAGCTCTGGCAGTTGTGCAATGGAGCCGATGACTTCGAAACCCGGGAGCGGATGATCGTCAACAAATCCGATCCATGACACCCCGGTCCTGGCTTGGAGCCGGCGCGCGACCTGCTGTGCAACCGTGCCTGTCCCAACCACAGCGATCCGCGTTGCACCGTTGATCCGCCAGCGAATGACATTTGCAACAAATGCTCTCGAAGCGGGAACAATGATCAGCCCCACCGCACCCATGGCCACAAGCTGGCTGCTGACTGAGACTTGAATGGCACTGATCTTGTGTATTGCGACGACGATTGCCAATGCTAGAAATCCGCCAGCCGCCATGGCGTGAGTGATGTCCTTGAGATCGTCAAACACGGAGGGCTGGATTCGCCGCCCAGTTCGTCGGTACAGCCCATATGTGATGAATGCGATCAAGAAACCCGGGAAGAGCGCTGTCAGGTGAAGCAGGCTCGCCCAGAAATGGTCGAGTGAGTTATTCGGGTCATGTGACAACACCGACAGGAGGAGCAGGCCCATAACGGCTGAGAGTTGAAGGGCTAGAAAGTCGGTCGCAAACTCGAGTGCGAAGCCATCCAGGTGTTTGGTCGCCACGGCAGCAGTCGTGACCTCTGACGCAATCGGAGAGGCCGCTTGGCCACCAGCACCGGTGGCAGCTGCACGTATTTCATTGTGACCATTCGGCATGCCCTCAATGGCATCGTGCGCGACCTGCCCCATCGCGTTCGCGGGCGCATTTCCACTGCCCATCGCGCTTGACACACCGACCACCGGCTCGCTCGGAGCCATTGGGATCTCCCCGTGATGAACGCCTGCCCCATGACGTCGGTAGCCGATCTATCACGTTGAGACGTGCGTGGGCTCGGTCCCGACTCCCCACGGATGAGCCTAACTCGGCCCGATCCCGCGCGCAAGGATTGATCTTCCTCGGGTATCCGGCGCTCACCGCGGGTGCCCGATTTTCATGCCTTGGCGTGCCTCCAGTCCGCAACTCCAAGGGGTGGCGGGCGGGCTCGCGACACAGTTCGCGAGACAGGGTTGAGGCCGCCGTGGCACTAGAATTTCGATCGGGAGACAGATCTGGTGCGGCTTTTTCACCGGGACGCCGGCCGCGTGCTGAGGGCTCCGTTTGAAGCGCCTCACTATCGCGCCCTCAAGAACCTCTTTTACACGGTCGAACAACCGGTCAGCGTCCTCTCTCGGTATCTGTTCGGCGCAGGTTCATATCCGTGGACCGCCTCTTTACGAACGCCATTGGGGACACGTCACGTCCTCCTGCGGAGTCGCCACGACCTTGTGACCGTTATCGAGAGTTTCTGCCGCTTGGACTATGGCCAGGGCGGCGCCCAGATAGTTGTCGACATTGGCGCCAACATCGGCGTATCAGCTCTCTTCTTCATTACCCGCCGGCCGGATGCTCGGGTCTACTGCTTCGAACCCGACCCGAGGAATGTCCCGCGCCTGAGAGGGACTCTTGCCGGCCTCGAGACCCGTTACGAGATCAACCCAGCCGCCATCGCGGTAACAAGCGGTCGCGCTCGTTTCTCCCAAGAACCCAGCGGGCGCTACGGTTCGCTTGTAAAGGTGCCCAACGAGTCGGGCAGCGTCGAGGTCCAATGCCTCGCGATTGAGGAGGTGCTTGGTGACATCCTGCGCCGGGAGGGCCGGATCGATCTGCTCAAGATCGACACCGAGGGCAATGAACCGGAACTGATCGCGGCCATCCCGCCGAGCCTGCGCGGGAAGATACGCGAGATCTACTGCGAGAGTAACGACGGACGTGTCGGGCCATTTCATCTCACCTCGTGAGTCACGCGAGCAGTCTGCAGGAAGCGAGGACTGAACCCCCAACGATCAATCGGGGTCCCATCCACTAGTTCCGACAAGTGTCGTCGCTGGGCCCAACCAGGATTCGCCTTGAGGTGCACATGAAGCCGGCGTACGACCACAATGCAGCCACCATCGCGGAATTCGTACGGCGTACCGCGACATGCGCATCGAGGATGGACCGACCTTGGCAGCCCCCGCTTTGGGCTCGGTCTAAGTGACGGCGTATCGCGTAGACATCCTCTATCGGAATCGATCCTTCGACCCACAAGATTTGGGCTTCGATCCCGATTACGTTTTCGGTCGGGCTTGTCGCCTGCGGACCGAGGATCAATTCAGAGTTGGTGCCGAGGGCCGGATTTGAACCGGCGACACCTTGATTTTCAGTCAAGTGCTCTACCAAGCTGAGCTACCTCGGCACGCGGCCCGTAATTCTATCCGCGACCGGTATGCGACCCTCAGAGCCACCTGAGCAATCCACCTGATCGCGATATGACGGCCGGCTC